>Ga0102589_1001539_pt1 | contig 30523 bp, 28 predicted proteins | sample AraplaMF_Col_mLB_FD_76858 | JGI IMG/M metagenome (GOLD analysis project Ga0102589, IMG submission 76858) | Arabidopsis root microbial communities from the University of North Carolina, USA - plate scrape MF_Col_mLB | ecosystem: Host-associated > Plants > Roots > Endosphere | place: USA...
CCCAACGCACGCAACTGCCCGACGGCCGCTGGCATTTCCAGCATGGGCCCATGGACATCGTCATAGGCGCCAACGGCAGCCCGCAGGCGGTGGCGGCGGCGCATGAGCAGGCCTGGCAGCGCTTTGGCGGCATCCTCGGCGAGCTGGTGCGCGAGCTGCCCGTGCTGCGGCAGCCCGTGCAAGGGCCGTGTCCGCTGAGCGGCCCGGTGGCGCGGCGCATGTGGCATGCCTGCCGGCCTTACAGGAGCGGCTTTATCACCCCCATGGCCGCGGTGGCCGGTGCGGTGGCGCAAGAGCTGGTTGCCTGCTACACGGCAAGCGACATCACGCGGGTCTGGATCAACAACGGCGGCGACATCGCGCTGCATCTTGCGCCTTCGCAGTCGGTGCGCATAGGCCTGTATGCGGACATCGAGCGCCTGGGCGTCGATGAAATCCTGGGCGGCGTGCAGACCGACGGGCAGTTCGAGGTCGACAGCGCCCTGCCGGTGCGCGGCGTGGCCACCAGCGGATGGCGCGGCCGCAGCTTTTCACTGGGCATCGCCGACAGCGTGACCGTGCTGGCGCGCACCGCGGCCGAAGCAGACGCGGCCGCGACTGTGATCGCCAACGCGGTGGACGTCGCCGATGCGCGCATCCTGCGCCGGCCGGCTTGCGAATTAAAGGACGACAGCGACCTAGGCGCGATTCCCGTCACGGTGCAGGTGCCGCCGCTGGAGCCCGAGCTGGTGAGCCGCGCGCTGCACGCGGGCCTCAGGCGCGCCCAGACCTTGCGCGCGGCCGGCCTGATCTGGTCGGCGGTGCTGGTGTGCCAGGGCCAGTTCATGACCACCGCCGCCGGCGCTTCGGTGCAAAGCCTGGACAACCATCGCGGCGCACGGCAAGCTGGTTCGGTATTTGCTTAATGAAATGAATGGACCTTCAACCATGATCGAAATCAGGCGCATCTTTACGCACGTGGAGCAAATACGGCACGAGTTCGGCCCCGAGGCGCCCACGCCGCTGCTGCGCGGCGCGATTGCCGCAGTGCTGGCCAACCCCTTTGCCGGCCGCTACGAGCCCGACATCCTGCCGATGATGGACGCGCTGCAACCGGTCGGCATTGACATGGCCCAGCGCCTGCGCGCCGCGATGGATGTCCCGGCGGAGCGCATCGAGGGTTATGGCAAGGGCGCCATCGTGGGCGCGGCCGGGGAGCTTGAGCACGGCGCGCTGTGGCATGTGCCGGGCGGCTATGCCATGCGGGAACTGCTGGGCTGGAAGGGCGACCGCAATGCCTATGCCAAAGGCAAGGCCGAGGAAAAAACCGAGCAGCCCGGCAACGCGCTGTCCATCGTGCCTTCCACCAAAAAAGTGGGCGGGCCGGGGACGGCGCTCGATGTGCCGATGACACACGTCAACGCCAGCTATGTGCGCAGCCACTTCGACGCCATCGAAGTGCGCGTGCCGGGCGCGCCCCTGCCCGACGAAATCGTCTTCATCCTCGCGATGAGCACGGGCCCGCGCATCCACGCGCGCGTCGGCGGCCTGGCCGCCAGCGCGATCGCCAAATGGGACGGCCTGCGCTGAGCCCGGCATGAGCAGCACCCACATACATTGAGACAAGGAAACACCATGAGCGCGAAGATCCGAAAAATCATTGTCCAGGTCGATGAGACGCTGATCGAAATGGGAAAGACCGTCACGCCGCCCACACGCCGGGCGCTGGCCATGGCCGTGATTGAAAACCCCTTTGCCGGCGCCTACGTGGAAAAGCTCGATGCGCTGATCGCCATCGGCGAAGAACTCGGCGGCCTGCTCGGCCAGAAATGCGTGCAGGCCCTGGGCATCGCGCCGGGCCAGGCGCACAGCTACGGCAAGGCCGCGATTGTGGGCGAGGCCGGCGAGCTCGAGCACGCCGCGGCCATCCTGCACCCCAAGCTCGGCGCGCCCCTGCGGCTGGCGGTCGAAAAAGGCGCGGCCCTGGTGCCGTCCAGCAAAAAGCGCGGCGGCCTGGGCACGGCCATCGACGTGCCGCTGGGGCACAAGGATGCGGCCTTTGTGCGCAGCCACTTCGACGCCATGGAAGCGCGCGTGGCCGATGCGCCGCGCGCCAACGAAATTGTGGTTGCTGTCGTCGTCACGGACAGTGGCCGGCCACTACCGCGCGTGGGCGGATTGCAGGTCCACGAAATCAAGGGCGAGGACGGGCTGCGCTGACGCGGGGCCTGCCAGCCATCAATTCGATCCACGACAAACAGGAGTATTTATGAAGACGCACCACAAGATGATGCTGAGCGCCGTGACCTTGCTGGGTCTGATGGCTTCGATGATGACGGCGCATGCGCAGGACGTCATCAAGATCGGTGAGGTCAACAGCTACAAGGCCCAGCCCGCCTTCCTGGAGCCCTACAAAAAGGGCATGGAGCTGGCCGTCGAAGAACTCAATGCCGCGGGCGGCATCAACGGCAAGAAGGTGCAGCTGTTCATCCGTGACGACAACGCCAATCCCGGTGACGCGGTGCGCGCCGCCGAGGAACTGGTCTCGCGCGAGAAGGTCGACGTGCTGACCGGTTCCTTCCTCTCCAACATCGGCCTGGCGCTGACCGACTTCGCCAAGCAGAAAAAATTCTTCTTCCTGGCGGCCGAGCCGCTGACGGACAAGATCGTCTGGCAAAACGGAAACCGCTACACCTTCCGCCTGCGCACCTCGACCTATATGCAGGTCGCCATGCTGGTGCCGGAAGCCGCCGCGATGAAGAAAAAACGCTGGGCGGTGGTGTATCCCAACTATGAATACGGGCAGTCCGCCGCCGCCACCTTCAAGACCCTGCTCAAGGCAGCCCAGCCCGACGTGGAGTTCGTGGCCGAGCAGGCCCCGCCCCTGGGCAAGGTCGACTCCGGCAGCGTGGTGCAGGCCATGGCCGACGCCAAGCCGGACGCCATCTTCAACGTGCTGTTCGGCGCCGACCTCTCCAAGTTCGTGCGCGAGGGCAACACCCGCGGCCTGTTCCAGGGCCGTGAAGTCGTGAGCCTGCTGACCGGCGAGCCCGAGTACCTGGACCCGCTCAAGGAAGAAACGCCCAACGGCTGGGTGGTGACCGGTTATCCCTGGTACGGCATCCAGACGCCCGAGCACAAGGCCTTCTTCCTGGCCTACCACGGCAAATACAAGGACTATCCGCGCCTGGGCTCCGTCGTCGGTTACAGCGCCATCAAGTCCCTGGCCGAAGGCATGAAAAAAGCCAAGTCCACCGACACCGAGAAGCTGATCACGGCTTTCCGCGGCCTGCATGTGAGCACGCCTTTCGGCCCCGTGGTGTTCCGCCCGGAAGACCACCAGTCCACCATGGGTGCTTATGTGGGCCGCACCAAGAATGAAGGCGGCAAGGGCGTGATGGTCGACTACCGCTACATCGACGGCGCCAAGGTCCAGCCCAGCGCCGCCGAAGTCAAGAAGATGCGCGCCGCCGACTGACAGCACGGGCGCGCCGGCCTGCCCGGTGCGCAGGAGCCCCGGGCGCGGCGGATAGGCCGCCGCGCCGCGGGCTGCCGGTTTCCCGCAAAAAAGGTTTATTCATGAGCTTTTCAGGCTTTATCGTGCAGCTGCTCAACGGCCTGGCCGGTGCGTCTTCGCTGTTCCTGGTGGCGGCGGGGCTGTCGCTGATCTTCGGCGTCACGCGCATCGTCAACTTCGCGCACGGCTCTTTTTTCATGGTCGGCATTTATGTCGCCTATTCCCTGGTGGCCGCGCTGGGCAGCACCCTGGGTTTCTGGCCGGCCCTGCTGCTCGCGGCGCTGGTCGTCGGCGTGCTGGGCGCCCTGGTGGAAATCCTGCTGCTGCGCCGCATCTACCGCGCGCCGGAACTGTTCCAGCTGCTGGCCACCTTTGCGCTGGGCCTGGTGATCAAGGACGGTGTGCTCTGGTTCTGGGGCGCTGAAGAGCTGCTGGGCCCGCGCGCGCCCGGCCTGACGGGTTCGGTGTCCATCCTCGGGCGGCAGTTTCCCTCTTACGACATCTTCCTGATCGTGGCCGGCCCCGTCGTGCTGGGCCTGCTCTGGCTGCTGCTGACCCGCACGCGCTGGGGCACGCTGGTCAGGGCCGCCACCCAGGACCGCGAGATGGTGAGCGCGCTCGGCGTCAACCAGGCCTGGCTGTTCACGGCCGTGTTCGCACTGGGCGCCTTGTTGGCCGGCCTGGGCGGCGCGCTGCAGCTGCCGCGCGAGCCCGCCAACCTCGAGATGGACCTCAACATCATTGGCGCCGCCTTTGTGGTGGTCGTGGTGGGCGGCATGGGCTCGATTCCCGGCGCCTATGTGGCGGCGCTGCTGATCGCCGAGCTCAAAGCGATCTGCATCTGGCTGGGCCTGGTCGAGATCGCCGGCATCAGCATTTCTTTTTCCAAGCTGACCCTGGTGGTGGAATTCCTGGTCATGGCCGTGGTGCTGGTGGCCAGGCCCTGGGGCTTGTTCGGCCGGCCCCAGGCGCCCAGCCGCCATGCGGGCGCGGCGGAGGAACCCCTGCGCCGTCCGCAGCGTCTTTATAAGATCGGCGGCGCGGCCTTGCTGCTGTTGCTGGCCCTGGTGCCCGCGCTCGCGGCGCAATCGCCTTACGTCACCGTGCTGCTGATCGACCTGCTGGTGGCGGTGCTGTTCGCGGCCAGCCTGCACTTCATCATGGGCCCGGCCGGCATGCACTCCTTCGGCCACGCGGCGTATTTCGGCCTGGGCGCTTATGGCGCCGCCTTGCTGGTGCGCAGCCTGAACATGCCCATGGAGCTGGCGCTGGTCGTGGCGCCCCTGGTGGCGGCGCTGGGGGCTTTTGTCTACGGCTGGTTCTGCGTGCGCCTGTCGGGGGTCTACCTCGCGATGCTGACGCTGGCCTTTGCGCAAATCACCTGGGCCATCTGCTACCAGTGGGATGCCTTCACCGGCGGCAGCAACGGGCTGACCGGCGTCTGGCCGGCCGCTTGGCTGGCCGACAAGCGCGTCTACTACTACCTGACCCTGGTCCTGGTGGTGGGCGCGGTGCTGTTCATGCACCGCATGCTGTATTCACCCTTCGGCTACGGCATGCGCGCGGCGCGCGATTCGGTGCTGCGCTCGGACGCCATCGGCATGAACGTCAAGCGCATGCAATGGGCGGCTTTTGTGATCGCGGGCGCGTTCGCGGGCCTGGCCGGCGCGCTCTACGCCTTTTCCAAGGGCAGCATTTCGCCGGAGAGCCTGCATGTGGGCAAATCCATCGACGGGCTGGTGATGGTGCTGCTGGGCGGCATCCAGACCCTGGTCGGGCCGGTGGTGGGCGCGGTCACCTTCACCTGGCTGCACGACACCGTGGCGCGCAACACCGACTACTGGCGCGCCATGCTGGGCGCCATCATCCTGATCCTGGTTTTGCTGTTTCCGCAGGGGATCGCGGGCTTTGCCAAACAGCTGCTGGCCAACCGGCGCGGCGCGGCGGGAGAAAAATCATGAGCTTGCTCAAGGTCACGGGCCTGGGGAAATCGTTCGGCGGCGTGCGCGCGGTGGACGGCATCAACTTCGAACTCGCCGCCGGCGAACTGCTGGCCCTGATAGGCCCCAACGGCGCCGGCAAGTCGACCACCTTCAACATGGTCAACGGCCAGCTGCGCGCGGACAGCGGCTCCATCCAGCTCGACTCCCAGGAGCTCGTCGGCCTGGCGCCGCGCGACATCTGGCGGCGCGGCGTCAGCCGGACCTTCCAGATCGCCGAGACCTTTTCCTCGCTCACGGTGGTGGAGAACGTGCAGATGACGCTGCTGTCGGCGGACCACAAGATGTTCTCCATGTGGCGCCGCGCGGCGGACCACAAGCGCGACGAGGCGCTGGCCCTGCTCGAGCAGGTCAACATGAAAGCCCAGGCCGACCGGCCCTGCAGCGTGCTGGCCTACGGCGACGTCAAGCGCGTGGAGCTGGCCATGGCCATGGCCAACAACCCCAAGCTGCTGCTCATGGATGAGCCCACCGCGGGCATGGCGCCGCGCGAGCGCAACGAGCTGATGGCCCTGACCAAGCAGCTGGTGCTGGACCGCGGCATGGCGGTGCTGTTCACCGAACACAGCATGGACGTGGTCTTCGCCTATGCCGATCGCATGATCGTGCTGGCGCGCGGCCGGTTGATCGCCGAAGGCAAGCCGCTGGAGATCCGCGACCACCCCAAGGTCCAGGAAGTCTATTTCGGCAGCGGCAAGACCTTCGAGAAAAAAGCCCTGGTAAAGGAAGCAGCCTGATGAGCACCGCGAAGGAAGTCCTGTTGCAGGCCACCGGCCTGTCGGCCTGGTATGGCGCGGCCCAGATATTGTTCGACGTCGGCCTCAATGTGCGGCGCGGCGAGGTCGTGGCCCTGATGGGGCGCAACGGCGCCGGAAAATCGACCACGCTCAAGACCCTGATCGGCATGCTCGACAAGCGGCGCGGCAGCGTGTCCTTCCTGGGCAAGGACATCTCAAAAAGCGAGCCCCACCATGCGGCCCGCATGGGCCTGGGTTTTGTGCCGGAAGACAGGCGCATCTTCACCGACCTGACGGTGACGGAAAACCTCGAGGTCGGGCGCCAGCCCGCGCGGCGCTGGCCCGATGGCAGCGAAGCGCCGCTGTGGACGCCGCAGCGCCTCTTCACCCTGTTTCCCAACCTCGGTGAAATGCCGGGCCGCGCCGGCGGCCGCATGAGCGGCGGCGAGCAGCAGATGCTCACCGTGGCGCGCACCCTCATGGGCAATCCTTACCTGGTGCTGCTCGACGAACCCTCCGAGGGCGTCGCGCCCGTCATCGTCGAGCAGATGGCCCACATGATTCTGGAGCTCAAGGCCCAGGGGGTCAGCATTCTTTTGTCGGAACAGAACATGCACTTTGCCGAACTGGTGTCCGACCGCGCCTATGTGCTCGAGAAAGGGCAGATCCGCTATGAAGGCTCCATGGCCGACCTGGCGGCCAATGACGAAGTGCGCCGCGCCTACCTGAGTGTCTAGCCTCGCTCTAATACCGGGAATTTTATGAAGCTGATCCTGAATGCACGCCGCCTGGCCCCGGCCTTGCTGGCCCTGACACTGGCCGCCGCGGGATTCGCCCGCGCGGAGACCGGCGTCACGGACACGGCCATCTCCATCGGCCAGTCCGCCGTGTTCAGCGGCCCCGTTGCCGCGACCGGCAACAACTACCGGCGGGGCATCGAGCTGTATTTCGAGCAGGTCAACAAGGCCGGCGGCCTGTTCGGGCGCAAGCTGCAGCTGACGGCCCTCGACGACGGCTACGACCCCAAACGCACCGCCGAAAACACCAAGGCGCTGGTCGAGCAGAACAAGGTGTTCGCGCTCATCGGTTATGTGGCCACGGCCAACCTGATCGCGGCCATGCCGATTGCCGAAGAGGCCAAGGTCCCGCTGTTCGCGCCGCTGGTCGGAACCACCTCCATACGGCTGAAGCACAACCGCTACCTGTTCCATGTCAGGGCCAGCTACAAGGCCGAACTGGCCCGCATCACGCAGCAGCTCGCGGTGGTGGGCAATGACAAGGTGGCAGTGGTCTACCAGGACAGTGTGTTCGGCAAGTCCAACCTGGACACCCTGCTGGAACTCATCAAGACCGAGAAGCTGCAGGTGGTGAAGACCCTGCCCATGGCGATCACGGCGCAAAGCGCCGCCGACATCGCGGCCCAACTCAAGCAGGCCTCGCCCAACGTCATCATCATGATCATGGCCGGCACCATGTCCGAGGTGCTGATCCGCGACGTGCGCGGCGCCGGCCTGGGCACGCCGCTGTACACCATCTCGGTGGGCCTGGCCGATGCCAAGGCCTCGGCCGCGCGCCTGAACGGTGCCCTGCGCGGCGTCATCACCGCCAGCATCGTGCCTTCGCCGGCGCTGGAGCGCTACGGCATCGTCAAGGAATACCGCAAGGCGGTGGGCGCGTCGGCCGGGGAAGGCGACAATTACACCGTGCTCGAAGGTTATATCGCGGCCAAGGTGTTCAGCGAAGGCCTGCGCCGCGCCGGGCGCAACCTGACGCGCGAGAACTTCATCGCGGCCCTGGAAGGCGTGGGCACGCTCGATGTGGGCGACTTCCGCGTGGAATACGGCCCCGGCAACCACAACGGCTCCAGCTTTGTGGAGCTTGAGATGTACACCGCGGCGGGCAGCCTGATCCGATGAGTTTGAATGCCGTCACACTGTCCGTCAATCGGGTGGAGCACGCGCTGCCGGTGCCGCCCGGTACCTGCCTGCTGACGGTGCTGCGCAACGACCTTGAATTGAACAGCCCGAAATACGGCTGCGGCCTCGGCGAATGCGGCGCCTGCACCGTGCTGGTGGACGGTATTGCCGCGCGTGCCTGCGTGATCCCGGTGGGCGGCGTGGCCGGCCGCGAGATCACCACGCTGGAAGGCCTGGGCACGCCTGAGGCGCTGCATCCGGTCCAGCAGGCCTTCATCGAGGCGCAGGCCGCCCAGTGCGGCTACTGCCTGAACGGCATGATCATGATGACGGTGGCCTTGCTGGCGCGCAACCCTTCGCCCAGCGAGGACGAGATACGCCGCGAGCTGTCGGGCAACCTCTGCCGCTGCGGCACCCACCTGGAGATCATGCAGGCCGTGCTGCGCGCGGCCGAATTGACGCGGCAAAACATGGCCCAGGGGAAGGCGGCATGACGCGCCGCGCCGACATGCCGCGCACGCGCGCGGATTTCCAGGCGGCCGCCGGTGTGCTGCTGGTCAGCCGCGAGCCGCCCCCGCCGCCGCCGCCGGCCAAGGGCCAGCCGGCGCTGGTCAGCGGCAACCCGCGCGAAGGCCTTGAAATCCTGGTCGCCGTCTGGGACGACGGCAGCGTGACGGCACTCAACGGCCATGTGGACCTTGGCACCGGCCTGCGCACGGCGCTGGCCCAGATCGTGGCCGAGGAACTGGATGTCGCGCTGGAGCAGGTCAACATGGTGCTGGGCGACACCACACGCGCGCCCAACCAGGGCGCGACCATCGCCAGCGCTTCCATCCAAGTGCACGCCATTCCCTTGCGCACTGCCGCGGCGCAGGCGCGGGCCTGGCTGCTGGCGCGCGCCGCCGCCGTGCTGCAGGTGGACGCCTCGCTGCTGTCGGTGCGGGACGGGCGGGTGTGCGTCATCGGGCAGGAAAGCCGCGCTGTGGACTACGGCGCTTTGCTGGCCGGGCAGCACACCCAGCTTCTGCTGGCGCCGGACACACCCGTCAAGGCGGCGGCCGACTACCGCGTCGTGGGCACCAGCACGCCGCGCGTCGACATCCCGGCCAAGGCCACCGGCGCGCTGACCTTTGTGCACGACATGCGCGTGCCCGGCATGCTGCACGGCCGCGTGGTGCGCCCGCCCTATGCCGGGGCCGACCATGGCGACTTCATCGGCAACACGCTGGAGTCGGTCGATGAATCCTCGATCGCGCACATCCCGGGCATACGCGCCGTGGTGGTGATACGCGATTTTGTCGGCGTGGTGGCCGAGCGCGAGGAGCAGGCCGAGCAGGCGCTGCGCGAGCTGCGCGTCCAGTGGAAATCCTGGCCCGGGCTGCCCAGGCTGGACGACCTCGAGCAGGCGATACGCAACAACCCGTCCACGCAGCGCAAGCTGGTCGACGAGGGCGACGTCGATGCCGCCATGGCGGGTGCCGCGCAGGCGCTGGCGCGCAACTATGTCTGGCCCTACCAGATGCATGGTTCCATAGGCCCTTCGTGCGCGGTGGCCGACTGGCGGGCGGAGCGCCTGACGGTCTGGGCCGGGACCCAGAACCCCCATGTGCTGCGCGCCGACCTCTCGCGCCTGACCGGCCTGGCCGATGTCGACATCGACGTGATCCGCATGGAGGCCGCCGGCTGCTACGGCCGCAACTGCGCCGACGACGTGGCGGCGGACGCGGCCCTGCTGTCGCGCGCCGCCGGCAGCCCGGTGCGCGTGCAGCTGACCCGCGAACAGGAGCATGCCTGGGAGCCCAAGGGCGCCGCGCAGCTCATGCAGGTCAATGGCGGGCTCAACGAAGACGGCTCGGTCGCGGCCTATGACTTCCAGACTTCCTACCCCTCCAACGGCGCGCCCACGCTGGCGCTGCTGCTGACGCGCACCGTGGAGCCGGTCGCGCAGGCCTTCGAGATGGGCGACCGCACCGCGCGCCCGCCCTACGACTACGGCAACCTGCGCGTGGCCGTCAACGACATGCCGCCCATGTTGCGCGCCTCCTGGCTGCGCGGCGTGTCGGCGCTGCCCAATTCCTTCGCGCACGAATCCTATATCGACGAACTCGCCACCGCCGCCGGTGTGGACCCGGTCGAGTTTCGCCTGCGCTACCTCAAGGAGCCGCGCGCCGCCGAGCTGGTGCGCGCCACAGCCGACCGCGCCGGCTGGGTGGCGCACACCGGGCCGCAACAAGGGCAGGCCGGCGAGGCGGCGGATGTTGTGCACGGCCGGGGGTTTGCGTACGCCCGCTACGTGCACAGCAAGTGGCCGGGCTTTGGCGCCGCCTGGGCCGCCTGGGTGGCCGACGTCGAGGTCAACCGCAAGACCGGCGAGGTGCATGTCAGGCGAGTGGTCGTCGGGCATGACGCCGGCACGCTGATCAACCCGGCCGGCGTGCAGCACCAGATCCACGGCAATGTGGTGCAGGCCACCAGCCGCGCCCTGACAGAGCAGGTCACGGTGGAGCCGCAAAAAAACACCGTGGTCGGCCTCGAGTGGGGCAGCTACCCCATCCTGAATTTCCGCGACGTGCCGGTGATTGAAGTCGTCACCATGGCGCGCCCCGGCGAACCCCCGCTGGGCGCGGGCGAGTCGTCGTCGGTGCCGGGCACGGCGGCCATCGCCAACGCGATTTTTGACGCCACCGGTGTGCGCTTTCGCCAGCCGCCGTTCACGCCTGAGGTGGTGCGCGCCGCGCTCAACCCCGAGCCGCAAAGCCCACCGGCCGCCTTGCCCTTGCCCGAGCGCCGGGCCGTGCGCATGCCTGGAAGTGCCGTATGGCCCAAAGGGTTGAGCGCATGGTCGCGCGCCGGCGCCTTGCTGGCGGGCGTGGCCGGTGTTGCCTGGGCCTTGCTGGGCGGGCGGTCGGCAATCGCGCCCATGATGCCGGCGGCGCAATCCGGCGCCTCCATCTACACCGCGGCAACGCTGGAGCGCGGCCGGCAACTGGCGGCCGCCGGCGACTGCGTGGTCTGCCACACCGCGCCGGGCGGCATTCCCAATGCCGGCGGCCGGGCCATGGACACGCCCTTCGGCAAGATCATCACAACCAACCTCACGCCCGACGTCGAAACAGGCATAGGCAGCTGGTCCTTCAGCGCCTTCCAGCGCGCGATGCGCGAAGGCATCTCGCGCGACGGCCGTTACCTGTACCCGGCCTTTCCCTATACCGCCTTCGCCAAGACCAGTGATGAAGACCTGACCGCGCTGTATGCCTACCTGATGGCCCAGCCTGCCGTGCGCTCCGCCCCGCCCGCGACCCGGCTGGATTTTCCTTTTAATGTGCGCCCCCTGATGGCCGGCTGGAACGGGATGTTCCATGACCCTTCGCCCTACAGCGCCGACCCGGCGCGCAGCGCTGAATGGAACCGCGGCGCTTACCTGGTCAACGGCCTGGGGCATTGCGGCGCCTGCCATACACCGCGCAACGCCCTGGGCGCTGAGCGCGGCGGCCAGGCTTTCCTGGGCGGCGCCATGGTCGACGGCTGGGAGGCGCCCGCGCTCACGGCGCTGTCACGCGCGCCCGTGCCCTGGACCTCCTCGCAGCTCTACGCCTACCTGCGCCAAGGGTATGCGCCGCAGCACGGCATCGCCGCCGGCCCCATGGCGCCCGTGGTGAAAGAGCTGGCCGCGCTGCCCGATGAAGACATTCGCGCCATGGCCGCCTATCTGGTGTCCTTTAATGAACCGGTTTCAGAGACCGAAAGCGCCGAACGCGCGCGGCAGGCGGTGCTGTCAGCCCAGCAGTCCGCCACCAGCCTGTTGGGTCCGGGCCAGCGCCTGTTCAACGGCGCCTGCGCCTCCTGCCACCACGACGGTGACGGCCCTCGCCTGCTTGGCGTGAACGTGCCGCTGGCGCTCAACAGCAATTTGCACAGCGCCCGGCCCGACAACCTGCTGCGCACGATTTTGCAAGGCATCAGCGCGCCCGCCGGCAAGGACATCGGCTTTATGCCGGCCTTCCGCCACAGCCTGGACGACAGCCAGGTTGCGGCGCTGGCCAGTTATATGCGCAGCCGCTATGCGCCGGCCGAACCCGCCTGGCGCGATTTGCCCGCCACGGTGGCGCGCCTTCGCGCCGCGCCGGGTGAGCACTAGGGTCTGTTAACACTGTGCTTCCAAGATGCGTTGCGAGTCAAAAAGGCCTTGAGCAAGGCGCAAAACGCAGGCGGGGTAAACCCCGTCAAGGCTTTGCAACGCCGCGCAAGGCCTTTTTGATCGCAACCCGGAGGGAACGGGGTGAAAACGGCGCCACTCAGCGTTGCGCTCCTAGCCCAGACGCCCGGTCTGGGCGTCGTCGCACGCCTTGATTGGCACCGTTTTCACCCCGTTCGCATTTGGAATCACAGTGTTAACAGACCCTATGGCTCGCGGCGCCACCGGCCAGCCACTGCGCCAGCACCTCGGCCGTGTGCTGGCCCAGCAGCGGCGGGGGCCTGTGGTAGCTGACCGGCGAGCCCGAAAGGCGGATGGGGTTGGCCACCAGCGGCACCTCGCCCGCCAGCGGGTGGGGCAGGGCCATGCGCAGGCCGCGGGCTTGCACCTGCGGGTCGGCAAACACCTCGTCGATGCGGTTGATCGGGCCGCAAGGCACACCGGCGGCCTCCAGCGCGGCGATCCAGTCCGCCGAGCTGCGCATCACCGTGGCTTGGCTCAGCAAGGGCAGCAGCACGGCCCGGTGGGCCACGCGCTGCGCATTGCTCGCAAAGCGCGGGTCCTGCGCCCATTCGGCATGGCCCGCGACGGCGCAGAAGCGGGCGAACTGCTCGTCGTTGCCGACCGCCAGGATGATGTCGCCGTCCGCGGTCGGGAAGTCCTGGTAGGGCACGATGTTGGGATGCGCATTGCCCATGCGGCGCGGCAGCTGCCCGCCGGCCAGGTAGTTGGAGGCCTGGTTGGCCAGGCAGGCGATCTGCACGTCCAGCAACGCCAGGTCGATGTGCTGGCCCAGGCCGGAGCGTTCGCGTTCCGCCAGCGCGGCCTGCACCGCCACCGTCGCGTACAGGCCGGTCATGATGTCCGTCAGCGCCACGCCGACTTTTTGCGGGCCGGCGCCCGGCTCGCCGTCCGCGCCGCCGGTCACGCTCATCAGGCCGCCCATGCCCTGGATCAGGAAGTCGTAGCCCGCGCGCGACGCGTAAGGCCCGGTTTGCCCGAAGCCGGTGATGGAGCAATACACCAGGCGCGGGTGGCCTTCCTTCAGGCTGGCGTAGTCCAGCCCATAGCGCTTGAGGCCGCCCACCTTGAAGTTCTCCAGCAGCACGTCGGCCTGGCCGGCCAGCGCCCGCACCTGCGCCTGGCCTTCAGGCGTGGCAATGTCGATGGCGACCGAGCGTTTGTTGCGGTTGGCGCACAGAAAGTAGCTGGCCTCGCCGGTGTCCCGGCCCGAGGCGTCCTTGAGGTAGGGCGGCCCCCAGGCGCGGGTGTCGTCGCCGCCCTGCGGCTTCTCGACCTTGACGACGTCCGCGCCCAGGTCGGCCAGCAATTGCCCGGCCCAGGGGCCGGCCAGCACGCGCGACAAGTCCAGCACGCGGATGCCGCTGAGCGGCGGCGGGCGCAGCGCGGAAGAAGGGGAAGCCATGGGGTGGAAATCTCCAGGAAAGAAGCAGTCAATGGGAAAAGCTTAAAGGCGCAAGCCGCCCTTCACAAACGATGATTCGGCACCGGTGTGTGCCCAAAAAGAATTCCGACAATCTTGCCCGCAGGAAAGCCCGCCCCCATGCGCCGAAAAATTCCCTCCACCACCGCGCTCGCCCTGTTTGAATCCGCGGCGCGCCACCAGAGCTTCACCCACGCGGCGCAAGAGCATTCGGTGACCCAGAGCGCCGTCTGCCGGCAGGTCGCGGGGCTGGAGGATTTCCTGGACGTCAAGCTCTTCAGGCGCACCAAGCGCGGCGTGCTGCTGACGGATGCGGGCATGCACTACGCCCGCCGGGTGCGCGCGCGGCTGGACGACGTGGAGCGCGACACGCTGGAGATGATGGCCAGGGGCGGCACGGGCGGCGTGCTGGAACTGGGCGTGGTGCCCACCTTCGCGGCGAAATGGCTGCTGCCCAGGCTGGGGGGCTTCCAGCGCCAGCACCCCGAGATCACGGTGCACCTGTCGTCCCGCACACGGCCTTTCCTGTTTGCCGAAACCACACTGGACGCCGCCATCTGCGCCGGCGAGGCGGGCTGGCCCGGCACGCAGTCATCCTTCCTGATGGACGAAAGCATGGTGGCCGTCGGCAGCCCGGCGCTGGTTACACCCCGGCGCGTGCTCAAGGCCGACGATGTAGAAGACCTGCCGCTGCTGCAGATGAGCACGCGGCCTTACGCCTGGCGCCAGTGGTTCGCATCCCTGGGGCTCGAGGTGGCCGGCGACATGGCCGGCGCGCGCATGGAGCTTTTTTCAATGGCCGCACAGGCGGCCATTCACGGACAAGGCCTGGCGCTGATCCCGCGTTTCCTGATCGAAGACGACCTGGCGCAGGGCCGCCTGGTGCAACTGACCCGGCACGAGTTCCTGAGCGATCGCCGCTACTACCTGGTCTGCCCCGAACAGAAGCTGGGCAACAGCATGCTGGCCTTGTTCAGGGCCTGGGTGGAAGCCGAGGCGGCGAAGTATCGAGACGGCGCTCAGCTTTGACGGAGGGCAAGCGCGGCCTATTTCATCGCGCCGTAAACCATGGCCCGGAATTCGGCATGCACCGCTGCCCGCTCGGACGGGCGCAGCAAAAACAGCACACCGACGAGGCGCTGCTTGGGGTCCATGAAGTAGCGCGGGCCGGTGATACCGCCCCAGAAGATGTCGCCCACGCTCCCCGGAAACACCGGGCCGCCGGCCTGGGTGCGCACCGGGTTGAACAGGTTCCAGGAATAGCCATCGCCGGGGTGGGCCACGCCGCGCGTGCTGCCGATCTGGTCCGCCATCGCCCAGCGCACCGTGGCCGGCGAGAGCAGCCGGGTGCCGTCAAGCTCGCCTTCATTGAGCACCATCTGCAGCAGCCGTGCGTAGTCGCTGGCCGTGGAGGCCAGCCCCGCTCCGCCCGAAAAACGTTTGGGCGGCTTGCTCACGTCCAGCCAGTCGAAGACCCACTTGTCGGGATCGTTCGCAAACGGGCGCGCCAGCCGCGGCAGTGCCGCGCCGCTGACCTGGAAGCTGGTGTCGCGCATCTTCAAGGGTTCGAGCACCAGCTCGCGCAAGGCCTTGTCCAGCGGCTGGCCCGTGACACGTTCAATGATGTGTCCCAGCAGGTCCGTGGCGATTGAATATTCAAAGGACGAACCGGGTTCGAAGGCCAGCGGCAGCCCCGCCAGCTTGCGCATCATCTCGGGCGCATCGTCCGCGTCGATGCGGTCTATGCCCAGTTCCCGGTAGCGGTCGCGCAAGGGGTTTTTGGGAAAGAAGAAGTAGGTGAAACCGGCGCGGTGCGTCATCAGGTCGTGCACCGTGGGCTGGCGCGCCGCCATGACAAGCTCGCCCGTGGGGTTGCCGGCCGGGTCGCGGCGCGCCACGCGCAGGTTGGCCAGTTCCGGGAGGTAGGTCGCGATGGGTGCCATCACCTTCAGCCGGTTTTCCTCGAACAGCCGCAGGGCGGCGACAGTGGTGACCAGCTTGGTCGACGACGCGATCGGGTGGAGGCTGTTGGTGGCCATGGCCACCCCGCGGTCCTTGTCGGCCCAGCCGACGGCCTCGTGGAGCAATACCTTGCCGTCCTGCATCACCAGCACCACGGCGCCGGGAAGGCGGTTGGCCGCGACGTCGGCCTTGAGCCAGTTCACCACCTTGCCCAGGCGCGCAGCATCGACCTGGGCCGGCGGCGCCTGCTGCGCCACGGGCGCCGTGGCGCAGGCACCCAATCCCAGCGCCAGCACCGCAGCCAGCAGGAATGAGGTGGTGATGGCGCGGGCCGCGGCGCGGCCGGCAAAAAAGTTGTTGTGCAGCATGCTCTTGTCTCCAGGTGGCCGCGCTGCGCGTTCGCATCCGGGAGGGTGCGCTTCGCCGCGGTTCAGCGTGGGATTTGGCGTGAAGTTGCCGGCGCCGTCTTTCAAAATCGCGATGCCCCTCCATCAGGAAAACTCTCGCCACGCGCCATGGCCTTTGTAAGGCTGGAGTCAGTGGCTGGTTTCCAGATGCGCCGATGCCCGCATCACCCTTGACCGACGAGACCTGGCCCGGCTTGCCGCTGTTGCAATGCAATATGGACCCCGGCCTCTACGAGCTGTATGTGCACACGCCCATGCTGGTGTTTCGCGACGATGTCGGCTCCCGGGTGGAAACCGCCGACGGTGGAGGGCGCTCTGTGGAGTTTCGCCAGGCCCCGCTGCGCTTCGACCTGTTCGCGCAGGGTGTGCGCATGAACGCGGTGAGCGACCGGGTCGCGACCCTGAGCCTTGTTGTCGCCTTGCCGCCCGAATGGTTGCCGGCTGATGATGAGGGCGCGGCGGGGCGCTTTGGCGTGCGCTCGCTGTACCAGTTTGCGGACACCGAGCTCAGGCGCCTGGTCCGGCGCCTGGCGGCCTGCCACCGAAGCGGCGAGCCGCTGGGCTCCGAGTATTCCGAAGCGATTTCGCGCACGCTGGTCGACAGGATAGTACGGCTGCAACTGGCGGCCGAAGCGTGGCACCCGGACAGTGCCAGCCTTGATCCGCAGGCACGCGAATGGCTGCAAAGGCTTGTCGATGCCAACCTGCAGCACCCGCCGGCGGCGGCGGCCATGGCCGCCGCGCTGGGCATGGGCGTGGTCAGGTTTTCCCGCGCGTTCAAGGCCACTTTCTCGGCGACACCGCACCAATACATCCAGGCGCGGCGCTTGAAGCAGGCGCGTGAGCTGCTTCGCCGCACCGACGCGCCGCTCACCACGATCGCGCTGGACACCGGCTTTGCGAGCCACGCGCATTTTTCGGCCGTCTTTCGGGCCACGACGGGTGTCACGCCCAGCAGCTACCGCCGGGTGGCTGCCGAATGAGCGTCCGGCTGCTGTCATTGCGCTTGCCTTGCCGGCGTTAACTCCTCCGCTCTACAGAAGGAGCGGGTCACTGTTCTGAAAACGGATCTCGGACCGCACGGTTTGGGGCGTTTTCCCCGTCCAGGCCTGAAACGCCCGGGCGAAGGAGTTCGCATCCTCGAAGCCCAGCAGGAACGATATTTCCGCGCCCGTCATTTCGGTGGCGCGCAGGTAGTGGTGCGCCAGCGAGTGGCGCAGCGTGTCCAGTGTGGCCTGGAAGGTCGTGCCTTCATCCCGCAGTTTGCGCTGCAGCGTGCGGCTGCTGACCGCGAGCTTTCGGCTCACCGCCTGCATGGAGACCTCTCCCGCCGGCAGGGCTTCCAGCAGGGTGCTGCGAACCCGGTCGGTCATGCCGGCGGTCCGGTTCAGGTCGCTCAGTCGCTGGCGCAAGGAGGGCTCAAAGAACTCCCACATCCTGTGGTTCTCGGTCAGGAAGGGGCGCTGGGCATCCGCCTTGGCGAATACCAGGGTGGCCAAAGCCGTGTTGGACACAGGAACGCTGAAGAGGGATTGGTAAGCGAGCGCTTCAGCCTCAAGGCCCGGCCCTGGAGGTGACGGCCAGCCCACTTGCAATGGCCGCACGGGGCTGCGTGTGGCCAGCCTCGCGAGTTGAACAAAAAACACCAGCTTGAACACCAGGAACACGGTGGGTGGCTTGATGGCGTCCAGGAACTCCAGGGTGACTGTGGTGTGCTCGGCCGTACGCTCGACCTTGATCAGCATAGGCGCGATCAGCTTCACATATTTGGAAAGCCGGTCCAGCGCACTGTCGAGGTTGGCGCTGCACAGTGCAGCGAAAAGTTCCGGCTCGAACCAGTCGGAGGACATCGCCCGGGCGATCCGTAGCGGCGCAGGCAAGTCCGGGTCCAGGGATTCCGCTTCGGCGTCAATCGCCGTCCAGAGCTTGAAGAACTCAGTGGAGTCAAGACGAACGTTCTGGCGGGTAAACAAGTCGCCCGGCAGCTGCGCGCGGCGCAGGATGGGCGGCGTTTGCAAGCCGGCGTCCTGCATCAGCACCCGCCAGCCCGGCCACACCGAATAGGCCATGGCCGGATTGCGCCGGCCAACTGATACAGGAGTGCTTTCTGGATTCATGGCGGAATTCTAGGGTGCGGATCACGCCAGCGCACTAGCCGATGGCGCCAGATGAGCCGGATCACGATGGCGCGTTCGGCTGTCAGCTTGGCGCGTTGCGCGAGTGCCAATCGCCTGTTGTGCAGGCACAGTCATGGTTCCAACAGACCAATAGAGGTAGTGAGATGAAGAAGACAGTGCTAATTACGGGTGCATCATCGGGTTTCGGCTTGATGCTTGCCAACAAGCTTCACCAGCAGGGCTTTAACGTCATCGGCACCAGCCGTGAACCTGAGAGGTACGCGGGCAAGGTCCAGTTCAAGCTGCTGCGTCTGGATGTTGATGACGACAATTCCATCAGGTCGTTTACGGAGGAGCTGTTCCGGCACACCCAGCAGCTGGACGTGCTGGTCAATAACGCGGGCTATATGGTCACCGGCATCGCCGAAGAAACGCCCATGGACCTGGGCAGGCAGCAGTTTGAAACCAACTTCTGGGGCACGGTCAAGGTGACCAACGCCTTGCTGCCGCATTTCAGGGCGCAAAAGCATGGGCAGATCATCACGGTGAGTTCCATCGTGGGCCTGATCGGCCCTCCGAACCTCTCTTACTACACCGCCTCAAAACACGCCGTTCAAGGCTACTTCAAGTCCTTGCGCTTCGAGTTGGACCAGTTCAACATCAAAGTCAGCATGGTGGAGCCCGTCTGGTTCAAAACCAACCTTGGCGCCCATGCCGTCTCCGCAGGCCATGGGCGCATCGCGGACTACAACCCGTACCGCAAGTTGGTCAACGCCGCGACGCAAAAAGGCATCGACGAAGCGGAGGCGCCCGACGCGGTTGTCAACACCATCACCAGGCTGATTGGTGCGAAAGAGCCGAAGTTCAGCAACCCCGTCGGAAAAATGACCGGGATGATTCTTTTCCTGCAGAGTTATGCACCGAAGATGTTTGAGGGGTCCATCCTCAAAAGCGTGCAAACAGCCAAGGCATGAACATGAAAGCCTATCTCTGCAAATTTATCCCGCCGCGCGCGGGCTTCCTGGCCACCATGTCGGCCGATGAAAAAGAATGGATGAAACAGCATGGCGCTTATCTGGACAAGCTGCTGGGCCAGGGCCTGATCGTTGCCCACGGTCCCGTGATGGATCCCGCCGGCGGCTACGGCGTGTCGCTCTTTCAGATTCCCGATAGCCAGGATATCTCCGCGCTTACGTCGGAGGATCCCATCATCAAGAACGGTGTGGGCCACTATGAGCACCACCCCATGCTTCATCTAAAAACGCGTGCTTGATTCCAGCCAGGCGCACCCTCCTGGCGCTTATGGAAGCTTCGCAATCACCTTGATCTCGAACTGAAAGCCATACAGCCAGGTCACGCCGACGGCCGTCAGCGTGGGGTGGGGCGCCTCGCCCCAGTACTCGGGCACCACCTGCCAGATGGTCTCGAAGGTCGATTGCGGATCCACCATAAAGACGGTCACGTCCACCACATCCTCAAAGCTGCTGCCCGCGGCCTTCAGGATGGCGTTCAGGTTGTCAAAGGCGAGCCTCACCTGCGTCTGCAGGTCGGGCTCGGGGGAGCCGTCCTCGCGGCTGCCGACCTGGCCCGATACAAACAGGAAGCCGTTGGACTTCACCGCCGGTGAATACCGGTTGCGGTCATAAAGCGCCCGGCGCCCGGGCGGGAAAACAACTTCACGTTGTGCCATTCATCTTTCTCCTTGCAAATAGGCCGAAGCCGGCCTGTAGTTGACGATGAAGACACTGTAGGGCGCAGTGCCTTCCCGATAAACAGGCAAGCCTGTCCATCACTGTTCGTAGAATCCAAACAATCACCCAGGCCGGGAAAGCACGGGAAAGCACAGATGGACCGTTTCGACGCAATGCAGGCCTTCGCGCGCGTGGTGGAAGCGGGCAGCTTCACCAGGGCGGCAGAGACGCTGCACATGAGCAAGACCAGCGTGACCCAGCTGGTGCAGCAACTTGAGGCGCGGCTGCGCGTGCGGCTGCTGAACCGCACCACACGCCAGGTCAAGCTCACGGCCGACGGCGCGGCCTATTACGAACGGGTGCTGCGCGTGCTGGCCGATGTGGACGATGCGGAGACCAGCCTCTCCAGCGCCTCGGCCTCGCCCCGGGGCCGGCTGCGGGTCGATGTGCCCAGCCCGCTGGCCCGCATGATCCTGGTGCCGGCCTTGCCGGACTTTCATGCGCGTTACCCTGAGATCCAGCTCGACATGGGCGTCAGCGACCGCGTGGTCGACGTGATAGGCGACAACGTGGACTGCGTGGTGCGCGGCGGCGAGCTCACCGACCAGTCGCTGGTGGCTCGCCGCGTGGCCGACCTGCAGCTCGGCGTGTATGCCGCGCCCGGCTACCTGGACCGCATCGGCACGCCTTCGCACCCGCGGGAACTGGAGGGAACGTTGCACCACATCGTCGGTTTTCTGTGGGCGCGCACCGGCAAGGCCTTTCCTTATGCCATGCACCGCGGCGAGGAGAGCCTCAAGGTGCAGGGCCGCCACCTGTTCGCTTTTGACGACGGCAATGCCTACCTCGCGGCCGGCCTGGCGGGCCTGGGCGTGCTGTGGCTGCCGGACTATATGGCCGGGGTGCATGTAAGCAGCGGCGAGCTGCTGCCGCTGTTCCAGGACTGGCGCCTGGACCCCATGCCGCTGTATGTGGCCTTTCCGCCGAACCGCCATGTCAGCGCCAAGCTGCGGGTGTTTATCGAATGGGTGGCCGGGCTGATGGCGCAACACGCGCCCGTCGGCGGCCCGCGTGACCGCAAAGAGCGGGCGGCGCCAGCCCCACGCCCGCGCAGGCCGGGAAAGATTTCGCAGCCCTAGCTGCCTTCAATTCAAGGAGTATTCAACATGGACATTCTTCGCGAGGCCCTGCTTTGCGCACGCGCGGGACGCTGGGACGAGGCGCACACCCTGGCGCAAAGCGATGAATCCCAACTGGGCGCCTGGCTGCACGGCATCCTGCATGTCCAGGAAGGCGACCTGGACAACGCCGCCTACTGGTACGGCCGGGCCAAGCGGGACTTCGGCGGGCGCGGCACTGTGGATGAAGAGCTGCAGCGCTTCGAGGCCGCGCTGCCCCGGTAAGCGTTTCGCGCCAGGCGGTTGACAGGCCCTGCTACTGCTTCTGCCGGTAAACGTACAAGGCCGCAAAAGCGGTGAACACGCCGATGATGGCGACGATCACCATAAAGCCGTGCGGGTGCTGGGCCAGCGGCACGCCGCCCACATTCATGCCCAGCAGGCCGGCCACGATGTTGATCGGCAGGGCCAGCACCGTCACCATGGTCAGGGTGAAGACGCTGCGGTTGGTTTCCTCGCTGACCTGGGCGGCGATTTCTTCCTGCAGCAGCTTGATGCGCTCCTTGAGCTCCGACAAATCGCGTATGGTCAACGAGAATTCCTCGGTGGCCTGGCGCAGCTCCTCGAGATCGCCCTCACTGACCCAGGGCGGCGGCAGGCGCAGCAGGCGAAACAGCGCGCCCGGCTCGGGCGCCAGCAGGCGCTGCAGCCGCACCAGCACGCGGCGCAGCTTGCCCAGGTCGGCGCGGCGGTTGTGCAGCCGGCCCACCAGGAATTTGTCTTCCACCACATCGACCTGCAGCGTCGCATCGCGCACGATGCGCACCAGCACGTCGCCCTGCTCGCGCAGCAAATGGTTGAGGAAGGACACCGAAGACGCCAGCGGCTTCTTGCCGTTTTTCACCGCGTCGCGCAGCCGGTCTATGGAGCGCAGCGGGTGCGAACGCGCGCTCAGCGCCATGTGCGGCCCCACGTTGAGCCACAGGCTGGCCATCTCGGCCGGGTCGAAGGCGAATTCGTAAGCCACGTCGTTGACCACGGCGATCAGGGTGTCGTGGGCGTCCTCGATGCGCGTGGAGCGCGAGCCCTCGTGCAGCGCCTCAAAAAATTCCGGCACCGGGTTCAGGTGCTTGCGTATGCTGGTTTCGGCCACCGCATCGCTGAGGTTGAAGTGCAGCCAGACAAAATCCGACTTGCCCTTGGGCTCGCCATTCTTGAGCCAGGCCGCCGCTTCCATCAGGTCCACAGGCACGCCGGGCGCGCCGTTTTCAAAGCGGTAACCGCAGAGCAGGCCGGTCTTGTCGGCGCCGTAAGTGATGTCCATTCAGGGAGGGGCGTGAAGCCGGCAGTAGGGCAGGGGAGCTTGGGGCTCAGGTTCTGAAAGAGGTCTCACAGTGTGTAGCCCCTTCATGACGGTTCAGTGACAGTCAAGCCAAGCCAGGGCGCGAGTCCGGGGCCCATCTGCCTTCATGTCATGAAGAGGTCATTTTTGGCGGCTCCAATGTAAACGATTACATGAGGAGCGCGAGTGAGCATTCAGGCAGTGGCGGAACAGGCGGGGGTCTCGGTGGCAACGGTGTCGCGGGTGTTCAATTCGCCCGGCAAGGTCAGCCCCGAAACCCGTGCGCTGGTCGAGAAGGCCGCGCGCGAACGCGGCTACCTGCCCAATGCCAGTGCGCGCTCCTTGCGCACCCAGCGCAGCCGCGTGCTCGGTGTGGTGCTGCCCACTTTGCTTAATCCGGTCTTTGCCGAATGCCTCGAAGGCATCGCGCGCTCGGCCACGCGCGCCGGCTACGCCATCCTGCCGCTGACCACCAACTACCGGCTGGAAGAAGAGGAGCAGGCCGTCAACCTGCTGCTGGCCGGCAGCGTCGACGCCATGATTTTGGTGGTGTCCAGTCCAGAGACCTCGGCCGCCCTGCAGCGGCTCAGCGCCGCGCAACTGCCTTATGTGCTGGCCTACAACCGCCATGCCGGCCATCCCTGCGTGTCGGTGGACAGCGAACAGGCGGTCGCGGCGCTGGTGGCGCGGCTCGCGGCCATGGGCCACAGCCGCATCGCCATGGTCAGCGGCCAGCTCAGCGCCTCGGACCGCGCCCAGCAACGCCGCCGCGGCTTTCTGCAAGGCATGGCGGCGGCCGGCCTGGCGAATCCACGGGTGCTCGAAGTGCCTTTTGTGGAGACCGCCGTCAGCGACATCACCGCCCTGCTGGTACGCGAGCCGCTGCCCAGCGCCCTGGTCTGCTCCAACGATTTGCTGGCGATACGCAGCCTGCGCGCGGCGCACCTGGCCGGGCTCTCGGTGCCGCGCGACCTGAGCGTGGTGGGCTTTGACGGCATCGCGCTCGGTGAAGACCTGCGGCCCATGCTGAGCACCATCACCCAGCCCAATGCCGACATAGGCCGCTGCAGCGTCGAGCTGCTGGTGCAGGCCCTGGCCGGCGGCACAGCCCTGACCCCCGACAGCAGCCTGTCGCTGGCCCATGGTTTTCGCGAAGGCGAATCCTGCGCCGCGCCCTCAGTCACCCCTAGTCCCCTCACTTTCACTTCATCCACAACGGAGTTCTTATGAAAACATCTTTGCAACGACTTGCCCACGCCGCCGTGCTGGCGCTGGGCCTGGCCGCCGGCGCCAGCGCGCTGGCCCAGACCGCCATCTGCTACAACTGCCCGCCCGAATGGGCCGACTGGGGCACGCAGCTCAAAGCCATCAAGGCCAAGACCGGCGTCACCGTGCCGCCCGACAACAAAAACTCCGGCCAGTCGCTCGCGCAGATGATTGCCGAGAAGGCCAACCCCGTAGCCGACGTAACCTACCTGGGCGTGACCTTCGCCATCCAGGCGCAAAAAGACGGCGTGGTCGGCAGCTACAAGCCCGCCGCCTGGAACGAAATCCCCGACGGGCTCAAGGACCCGCAAGGCCACTGGTTCACCATCCACTCGGGCACCCTGGGTTTTATGGTCAACGTCGATGCGCTCAAGGGCAAGCCGGTGCCGCGTTCCTGGGCCGACCTGCTCAAGCCCGAGTACAAAGGTCTGGTTGGTTACCTGGACCCGGCCTCGGCCTTTGTCGGTTATGTGGGCGCGGTCGCCGCCAACCAGGCGCGCGGCGGCACGCTGGACAACTTCACGCCCGGCATCGAATACTTCAAGGCGCTGCAGAAGAATGAACCCATAGTCCCCAAACAGACCTCCTATGCGCGCATGCTGTCCGGTGAGATCGCCATCCTGCTCGATTACGACTTCAACGCCTACCGCGCCAAATACAAGGACAAGGCCAATGTCGAGTTCGTGATCCCGGCCGAAGGCACCATCGTCGTCCCCTACGTCATGAGCCTGGTGGCCAAGGCACCCAATGCCGACAACGGCAAGAAGGTGCTGGACTTTGTGCTGTCCGACGAAGGCCAGGCCATCTGGGCCAATGCCTACCTGCGCCCGGTGCGCGCCAGCGCGATTTCGAAAGAAGCCCAGTCGCGCTTCCTGCCGGCCAGCGAATACGCCCGTGCCAAAAGCGTGGACTACGCGCGCATGGCCGCCGTGCAAAAAGGCTTTTCCGACCGCTACCTGAAAGAAGCCCAGTAAGAGAAGCCCAGTAAACCAGCCTGGTAGTGAGAGCACCCATGAGTTCTTCCACCTTCGCGCCCCCGCGCCTGTTGCTGGCCTGCGCGGCGCCGGCAGCCGCTTTCTTCGCGGCCTTCTGGCTCTTGCCGGCGGTGCAGCTGCTGGCCTTGCCTGGCAAGCTGGGGTGGGGGACTTATTGTGTGGTGCTCACGAACACCCGTTACCTGCAAAGCCTGTTGCAAACCTTGGGCCTGTCGCTGGCGGTGACGCTGGCCACGCTGGTGCTGGGCGGCCTGGTGGGCATCACGCTGGCGCGTTCGCGCTTCGCGGGGCGCAAGCTGCTGCTCTCGCTGCTGGCCTTGCCGTTGTCTTTTCCGGGCGTCATCATCGGCTTCTTCATCATCCTGCTGGGCGGCCGCCAGGGCGTGGTGGCCGACCTTGCTGATGCACTGGGCCTGGGCCGCGTCACCTTTGCCTACGGCCTGGCCGGGTTGTTCCTCGGGTACTTGTATTTTTCGCTGCCGCGCGCCATCGTGAGCTACACGGCCGCGGCCGCCGCCATGGACTTCCCGCTCGAAGAGGCCGCGCGCTCGCTGGGCGCCTCGCGCTGGCGTGTGGTGCGCGACGTCTGGCTACCGGAGCTTGCGCCCACCACCCTGGCCTGCGGCGCGATTGTGTTCGCCACCGCCATGGGCGCTTTCGGCACGGCCTTCACCTTGGCCAGCAAGTTCGAGGTGCTGCCCATCACGATTTACAACGAGTTCACCAACTACGCCAACTTCGCGCTGGCCGCCAGCCTGTCCATCACGCTGGGCTTGATCACCTGGCTGGTGCTGTTTCTTTCGCGCCGCGCCGCCGGCCCGGCCGCGGCGGGGGCTTGAAGCCATGAAAACCCCTCGCCAGGTTTCCCTGCCGCTTGTGCTGCTCACGGCGCTGGTCGCCGTCTTCATGCTCGCGCCCATCACGCTCTCGGTGCTCGCCGGGCTGGTCAACAACTACAGCGCCGGCCTTAAAAGCGGCCTTACGTTGCGCTGGCTCAGTGAGGTGTGGGAGCTCTACGGCGGCACCGTCGCCGCCTCGCTGCTGCTGGCCCTGCTGTGCGTGCTGGGCAATTTGCTGATCGGCATTCCTTGCGCCTATGCGCTGGCGCGCAGCCGTTCGCGCATGGCCCGGGTGTTTGAGGAGCTGCTCACGCTGCCGGTGGCCGTGCCCGGCCTGGCCACCGCGCTAGCGCTGATCCTGGCCTATGGGCAGATCAGCGGCTTCCGGCAAAGTTATGCCTTTGTCCTGGTGGGCCATATGGTGTTCACCTTGCCCTTTATGGTGCGCACCGTGTCCTCGGCCTTCCAGCGGCCCGAGCTGTATTCGCTCGAAGAAGCCGCGCGCACCCTGGGCGCCGGCTTCGCGCAGCGTTTTATGGGCGTGTTGCTGCCGGCCGTGCTGCCCGCCATCGTGGCCGGCTGCCTGATGGTCTTCACGCTCTCGGTTGGCGAGTTCAACCTCACCTGGATGCTGCACACCCCGCTCACGCGCACGCTGCCCGTGGGCCTGGCCGACAGCTATGCCTCCATGCGGCTGGAAATCGGCTCAGCCTACACCCTCGTCTTTCTCCTTGTCATCCTCCCCGTGCTGTGGGGCCTGCAGGCCGCCGGCACTCTGATTGAAAAACACCATGGACGTTGAACGCACACGCGTGGACATCAGCCACTGCGCCAAAACCTATGCCGACGGCACCCGCGGCCTGCAGCCCACCTCGCTTTCGGTGGAGCCTGGCGAGGTGCTGGCCTTGCTGGGCCCCTCGGGCTGTGGCAAGACCACGCTGCTGCGCCTGGTCGCCGGGCTGGAAGTGCCCGACGCCGGCAGCCGCATCACATTTGGCGACACCGAGGTCACCCACCTGCCGGTGGAGCGGCGCGGCATAGGCATGGTGTTCCAGCACTATGCGCTGTTCCCGCAGATGAGCGTCGAGGCCAACATCGCCTACGGCCTGCGCGTGCGCGGTGTGGATGAGGCCGAGAAGCGCCGCGTGGTCGGCGAGCTCATAGACCTGGTGCGCCTGAACGGCCTTGAGAAAAAACGCCCGGCCGAACTCTCGGGCGGCCAGCGCCAGCGCGTGGCCCTGGCCCGCGCCGTGGCGGTGCGACCGCGCGTGCTGTTGCTTGACGAACCGCTGACCGCACTCGACGCCAAGCTCAAGGAATCGGTGCGCGATGAACTTGCCGAGCTGCTGCGGCGCCTGCACATCACTGCCATCCACGTCACGCACGACCAGCAGGAAGCGCTGGCGATTGCCGACAGGCTGGCCGTGATGCAGGCCGGCCGCATCGTGCAGGTCGGCCGCGGTGAGGCGCTGTACCGCACGCCCGAACACCCTTTCGTCGCGAGCTTCCTGGGCCGCGTCAATCGCCTGGAGCGCGACGCGGCCGCGCGCGCCGCCCACGTCGTCAGGCTGGGCGACATGGACATCGCCTGCCCGCCCGCCTGGCAGGCGCAGGACAGCGTGCTGGTGCGGCCCGAAGACATCGAGGTTGGCAAAGTCACCGCCGGCTGGGGCGATGCCGTGGTGTCGCAGCGCGTCTTCCTCGGCGACCGCATACAGCTCAAGCTCTTGCTGCCCGACCAGGCCAGCCTCAATGCCGAAGTCGGGCGCGACCACCCGGCCTGCATGGGCGACGCCGTCGGCATACGCATACAGCCGCAGCATCTTATGCCCGGCAGCGAACTCTCACTCATCTCCCTATGACCACCTCACTGCTGCAACTCTCAGACCTGCACATACGCGAACCGGGCCGTCTGGCTTATGGCCGCATCAACACCGCGCCCTACCTCGTGCAGGCCGTCGCCTCCATACTCGCGCTGCCGCAACAGCCCGATGCGGTTGTCATCACCGGCGACCTGACCGACTTCGGCCGCGCGGCCGAGTACGCCCACCTGCGCGAGCTGCTCGCGCCCCTGGCCATGCCGGTCTACCTGATGCCCGGCAACCACGACGAGCGCGCGCAGTTGCGTTTGAGTTTTCCCGATCACGCCTACCTGGGAAGTGATGGCTTTGTGCAATACAGCGTTGCCATAGGCGGCCTGCAGCTGATCGCCCTGGACACCGTGGTGCCAGGCGCCAGCGAGGGCAGCCTGTGCGAATACAGGCTGGCCTGGCTGGCCCGCGAGCTTCAAGCGCATCGCGGCCGGCCCGTGGTGATTGCCATGCACCACCCGCCCTTCCAGACCCTGATAGGCCATATGGACGACATAGGCCTGCTCAGCGGCGCGGCCGAACTCGAGGCGCTGGTGGGCCGTTACCCGAATGTGGAGCGCATCCTCTGCGGCCATTTGCACCGCGCCATCCAGGTGCGCTTTGGCGGCACTATCGCGGCCACCGTGCCGTCACCGGCCCACCAGGTGCGGCTGGACCTCGCGCCCGACGCGGCCTCTGCCTGGATGCTGGAGCCACCCGGTTTCGGTTTGCATGTGCTGCCCGAGGGCGGGCGCCTCGTCAGCCATACCGTGGCCAGCGGGAGTTATGAAGGCCCATTTCCGTTTCATGAAGGCTCGGTGCTGATCGACTAGACACCCCGGCTGCACCACCACCAGCCGCCGCGCGATATGGTTTCAGTGATGGTTGACAGGGCTAAAAGGCATCACTCATGTAAGCATCTGTGATTCCGCCGCTGATTGGGTGTGCTTTTTATGCATACACGGATGCTGGGGCTTTGCCTTGCTGCTTTAATCACCTAGGTGAGCCGCGGGCGCCGCATTCGTGGCAGCCGGTTCAATCCCCAAGGAAGCCATGGCAATGACTGAATTCCCTCCCGGCTCCGTGCCGACGGCCCGCGTCACGCTTGAGGTGAACGGCCAGGCGCACACGCTGAACCTCGACACCCGCACCACGCTGCTCGACGCCCTGCGTGAACACCTGCACCTGACCGGCACCAAAAAAGGCTGCGACCACGGCCAGTGCGGCGCCTGCACCGTGCTGCTGGACGGCGAGCGCATCAATGCCTGCCTCACGCTGGCTGTGATGCACGAAGGCGCGAAAGTCACCACTATCGAAGGCCTGGGCACGCCGCACAGCCTGCACCCCATGCAGGCCGCGTTTGTCAAACACGACGGCTACCAGTGCGGCTACTGCACACCGGGCCAGATCTGCTCGGCCGTCGGCGCGCTCGACGAAATGCGCCGCGGCATCCCCAGCCACGTCAGCGCCGACCTCAACACCCGCCCCTTGTTGTCGCCCGATGAGCTGCGCGAACGCATGAGCGGCAACCTTTGCCGCTGCGGCGCCTATTCCAACATCGTCGAGGCCATCGCAGAAGTAGCTGGGGGTGCGGCATGAAACCCTTTAGCTATGAGCGCGCCAGCAGCCCGGCCGAGGCCGCGGCCGCCGTCATGCGCCATCCCGGCGCCAAATTCATCGCGGGCGGCACCAACCTGCTGGACCTGATGAAGCTGCAGATCGAGGCGCCCACGCACCTGGTCGACGTCAACGGCCTGGCGCTCGACAAGATAGAGGCCACGCCAGACGGCGGCCTGCGCATAGGCGCGCTGGTGCGCAACACCGCGCTGGCCGCCGACGAACGTGTGCGGCGCGACTACGGCGTGCTGGCGCGCGCCCTGCTGGCCGGGGCTTCGGCCCAGCTGCGCAACAAGGCCACCACGGCCGGCAACCTGCTGCAGCGCACGCGCTGCCCGTATTTTTACGACACCGACCAGCCCTGCAACAAGCGCCAGCCCGGCAGCGGCTGCAGCGCCATAGGCGGCCACACGCGCCAGCATGCCGTCATAGGTGCCAGCCAGGCTTGCATCGCCACCCACCCCAGCGACATGGCCGTGGCCATGCGTGTGCTCGACGCCACGGTGGAAACCGTCAAGCCCGACGGCGCCAGGCGCGTCATCCCGATTGCCGACTTCCACCGCCTGCCCGGCGACACGCCGAACGTGGAGACCGCGCTGCAGCCCGGCGAGCTCATCATCTCGGTCAGCCTGCCCAAGCCGATGGGCGGCACCCACATCTACCGCAAGGTGCGCGACCGCGCGTCTTATGCCTTCGCGCTGGTCTCCGTGGCGGCCGTGGTGCAGCGCGACGGCTCGGGCCGTGTCGCCCTGGGCGGCGTGGCGCACAAACCCTGGCGCGACGAGGCGGCCGATGCCGCTTTGCCGCAGGGCGCCAAAGCCGCGGCTGCGCGCCTGCTCGCCGGCGCCCGAACCACCGAAGACAACGCCTTCAAACTGCCACTGGTGGAGCGTACCCTCGCCGCCGTGCTGGCCCAGGCCAGGAGCGCCGCATGAAATTCGACACACCCGCCACCAGTAACCCGATAGACCAGCTCAAGGTCATAGGCCAAGCCACCGACCGAATCGACGGCCCGCTCAAGACCCGCGGCGCCGCGCCCTATGCCTATGAGCGCCACGACGCCGTGCCGAACCCGGCCTACGGCTACATCGTCGGCGCCGGCATCGCCAAGGGCCGCATCGCCTCCATGGACCTGGACGCCGCGCGCGCCGCGCCCGGCGTGCTGGCCGTCGTCACCGCACGCAACGCCGGCAAGCTCGGCAAGGGCAAGTTCAACACCGCCAAACTGCTGGGCGGGCCCGAGATAGACCACTACCACCAGGCGCTCGCGCTCGTGGTGGCTACCACCTTCGAGCAGGCGCGCGCCGCCGCGCAGCTGGTGAAAATCCAGTACGAACGCACGCCGGGCAAGTTCGACCTCGCCGCGCAAAAAGACAGCGCGCCGCTGGCCAAGCCTTCCGATTTCGCCGGCCCGTCCGAGACCAAGGTCGGCGACTTCCCGGGTGCCTTTGCCGCCGCGCCCGTGCAGCTGGACGCCAGCTACAGCACACCCGACCAGTCGCACGCCATGATGGAGCCGCACGCCACCACG
>Ga0102589_1001541_pt1 | contig 30498 bp, 32 predicted proteins | sample AraplaMF_Col_mLB_FD_76858 | JGI IMG/M metagenome (GOLD analysis project Ga0102589, IMG submission 76858) | Arabidopsis root microbial communities from the University of North Carolina, USA - plate scrape MF_Col_mLB | ecosystem: Host-associated > Plants > Roots > Endosphere | place: USA...
TCTTCAACTTCGAAGCTAACTTCTTGACCTTCGTCAAGAGACTTGAAGCCGTCGCCAGTGATAGCTGAGAAGTGAACGAATACGTCGTTACCGTCTGCAACTTCGATGAAACCGAAACCTTTTTCGCTGTTAAACCATTTTACTTTACCTGTTAATGTCATGGTAATGCCTCCTAAAATTTAAAAAGATTACAATATGATCGGCCTTATTTGAATGAAAAATAAAAGTTCACATATTATCAAAAACCAATAAGGCATACAAAATGTTCCTGATTGATACTTGATAATATGCAAAGTAAATATAGTGTTAAATTGACCTTAATTACTATCTTACAACAAATGGTGGGAAATAGCAAGTGCTGGTAATACCAGTGTGCAATAAGATGGGAAAAATGGTAAAAGTCACAAAGACATCTCTTTTATTTATATATTATTCCTAATTTTGGTTTATGCTAAACTGAGAACATTTTTATTGGAGATTTGTATTAGGAAAACGATTTATAGTATAGGAATAGTGTTGAAGTATTTGTTAAGGAGACGAGAATATTGCAAAATAAACAATTTAAAATAATTGAAGCAACCAAAGAGGGAAGAAGAAAAGTTCATCCAGTATTGGCTGTTATACTTACAATTGTATTTTTATCTTTAGGTGAATTGTTTATGTTATTTATGCTGTTTTTACCGAAAGCAGAAACACTTTTATTGAAGGCAATTTATAGTGATATTGAGATGATATTGACATTTGGCGGAGCTATATTTTTTGTTTTTTTATGGATTAGATTTGTAGAGAAAAGATCAATTTCATCCATTGGATTTTGGAGAAATCAGTGGATAAGAAAATATTTGAGAGGTGCATTAATAGGTTTTGTTTTCATTTCAATACCAGTAATGCTACTTTTAGTAACAGGAATTGTACAACTACAAATGCAACAAATTACACCAACCGTTATACTTGGAATCGTGGGGTCTTTAGTTGCTTTTTTAATACAAGGTGCAACAGAAGAAATTGTTGTTCGAGGTTGGTTATTTCCAGTCCTTTCTGTTAGAAGCAGTATATGGATCGGGATTGTTGTTACTTCTTTTTTATTTGGTTTTCTTCATTTGTTAAATCCAGGTATTACAATTCTTTCGATATCGAATATAATATTAGTTGGTGTATTTGCAGCTTTTTACGTTTTGAAAGACAGTAGTCTTTGGGGGATATGCGCATGGCATTCCATTTGGAATTGGGCACAATATAATGTATTCGGTTTTGCGGTTAGTGGAATGGAAATGTATTCTACACCAATTTTTAGACCTGTAACAAACGGATCGGAACTCTTTCATGGAGGCTCATTCGGAATTGAGGGTAGTATCATTACAACAATCATGCTTTCTATCGCTTCAATTGTTTTATGGAGACAGTTATGGGGGAGAAAAGCGAAACAACGAGATTTTAGTTAATGAAAGTGGGAGAAACTATGGGGATTATAGCGTTTGAGGGAGCGAGCGCGGTTGGTAAGAGCACAACGTGTCGTGAGTTAGAAAAGAATTATGGTGCTTATATTATACCAGAAGTGAATTTTTTATTTGAAAGACCAAAAAATGAACATAGAACATGGTATTTTGAAAAACAAGTAGAGCGGTGGAAAATAGCAGTGCAGAAGTCAGATCAATATGAATTAGTAATACTTGATGGCGACATTTATCAGCCACTTAGTTATAATTGGTGTTTCCATTTTGAAATATTTAATCAACCGTTATCTTTAATAGAAAACTTTTATAAAGAAAAGCTGATACATAGGGAAATTGGTTTTCCCGATCAATATTTTTATTTATATACGAATGATGAAGAACTTAGAAAACGGAAAGAATCTGACGAGACGAAAAAAAGAAGAAATTTTGAAAAACATTTACATATATCCAAATCGTTTCAACGTTATTATGAGAATGTAAATACCGTTACAGACGGGTACTGCAAAATGATTGATGCGAAAAGTGTAAAATCGAATGAATTAGAAATTGTGAAAAGTCTAAACAGTTTAAATGTGTGTGAAGAGAGACGTTTTGATGTTTCGAGGTTAGATGCGATTACGAAGTGGTTAAAAGAACATCGTGCATAAAAACAACGAGTGCCTTATAAGGTACTCGTTGTTTTTTATGTATTATATATTGATTTTAAAATTTGTAAGTTTGCTTTTTCATTTTTCTTAATAGCATTTGTATATTTAGCTAGAAAGAGTTGAGACGGATAAACCGGTAGTTCACCACAAATATCGATACCATAGACGTCTTTATTCCTAATAAGAGAATGAACACATTTTAATAGTGTAGAGAGTTTCATATGTCCTTGATCCCAATTTGTAATAGTTACTTTTGAATCTAAAACATCTTTATCAATGCTTACATATATCTTATCTGTATGAATATGCGAAAGTATCGTATGTACAGATACTTCATGTGATATATCTATCGGAAACACTTCTACGCGTGAATAATCATTAGAATGTATTGTTAAAGAAGAAGGTCCAATAATAATTACTTTCTTTAATTTTGGGTTATTTTGAAGAGCAAATGATACCCATGCCCCGCAAGAAATAAGAGTATGTTCATTTTCTTCTTTTAAGTTCATGTCAGTGTGATGATCAAATAAAATAAGGCTAAATGGTTCATCTATTTCTTTCAGTAGTAAATAAGATACATAATGATAATTTCCAGAACCGATAAAAGTGATTCCTTTTTGCTTTCTACGGTATAACTCCCGTTTAATGCGCATTAAAGAAGGAGTCTCGCAATACAGGTTTGAGTGCTCTAAATGACTAAAATCAATATCTTCATGTGAATAAGAATGAAGTTTATTTTGTAATAAATATGTATCATCAAAGTTTAAAAAAGTTAAACCTCTATACAATAAACTCATATTTATTCATCTCCTTTATATGTAGGCTAGCATATATTTTTATAAATTTAAAACGAAATGCTTAGAGGGGGATTTGCATTTGAAAAAGATGGGGGATTTTGACAGAATAATCTTTCAATTCGTAAAGAAAAGAAATATAATATAAGGAAATATATATGTGGTTCAGGAAATAAAAACTATGTAATAAATGAAAATGAGACTTGAAATGGAATTGAGAGAAAAAGTAGGTAAAGATTAACTACCCGCAAAAGCTCAGTTGATTCAACAAATAATCAATATTTCGAGTTATTATTTGTGAAAGGAGAATAAATGTAAGTATGAAAAAGATTATTATTTCAGATTTGGATGGTACTTTATTAAGAAGTGATAAAACAATTTCAGAGAAATCTATTCATATTTTAAGGGAATGTAAAAATAATGGAGACGAACTGATTTTTGCTACAGCAAGGCCGCCAAGAGCTATAAACCAGTATATTCCCAACGAGTTAAAGAGTGAGATTATCATTTGTTATAACGGGGCTCTAGTTCTTAAAGGTAATGAAATTATATATGAAATGAAGATTTCTAAAAATAACATTTTAGAAATCATAGAAATAGCAAAGAAGTATAATCTTCATCAGATTTGTCTTGAATTAGGTGATAAGTTGTATTCAAATTTTGATGTTACTGATTATTTCGGTAATATACCATGTGAAATTATGGATGTAAGAGATTTAGATTTTGAAAAAGCTTCTAAAGCAATTATTTGTACTAAAGGCTCAATAAACCAGAAATTTATTAACGAATTGCCTGATGAATGCAAGGCAGTCATTACAGATGACGGGACATTGTGTCAAATTATGCATGCAGAAGTTTCAAAATGGAATAGTATTCAATATGTTCTACAACACTTAAATAGAGACGTATCTGAAGTTATTGCCTTTGGAGATGACTACAATGATATGGAAATGATCGAGAAGTGTGGGGTTGGTGTAGCGATGAGCAACGCTGTTGAGGAATTAAAGGCAGTCGCTAAATTTATTGCTAAAAGTAACGATGAGGATGGAGTTGCTACATTTCTAGAAAGTAAAAGTTCTGTTTATGTTAACTAGTAAGAAAAAAATGTAGTAAGAAGCGAAAAAAGAGATGCTGCATCTGTTGTTGATAAATAGATATTATGAATGGGATATGTGGGAGGAAATAAGCAAGATGAAAACATTATTTAAAATAATAGGTATTTTAGCTGGTATGGCGGTAATCGGTGTAGGTATAACGTATGGTATGCTGTATTATTTGAATAATAGTAAACCAGTTGCGAAAAAGGCATCACCAGCCGCTCCGGCAGTAGAAGTATTAGCTGATAGTAATGTAAAAGCTGAAGATGCAAAGGTTTTGGAAAATGGCAATCATTCATTGCCGAATAGCGGCTTTAATAAAAATTTTAAATGGACAGATGAGAACATACAAACAGCATTACATGAAATGGCACATCAAAAAACGAAAGCTGATCAAAAGTGGGGCTATATTTTTATTACACAAGAACGTATTGAAAGTTTACTTGATATTGTAAAGAGCAATGATCTTGTGCAAGGAAATACATATGCAGATATTTTAGAGAGATGGAAACAAGGAAAATATGAAAAAATTGATGCGGATCACAATAAGATTTGGAAATTACAAAGCGGGAATTTAGGCGAAGGAAAAGGGGGAATGTCAGAAGCGGAACAAAAAGAGTTAATTAATCAAGTGTTTATGCAAAAAGGTACATATTCGGGTAGTCAATTAATTGCAGGTGGGGGACAGACTAATAAATAAGGTAATAGTAGAAGAGAGTAAGTGCTTATTAGGCAGTTACTCTTTTTTTGTGCACTTTTTAGTCTTCCTCTAGTAAGGAAAGAAACGATTGTAAAACGGGTGAAATCCATCTAGATCTATGATAGATTACATGACTTTGGATAACATCTGGAGTTTCGATAGGGTGAAATCGTATTTGTTCCTTTTGGCAATTTTCTTGTACAACGATATAAGGAAGAATTGAAATTCCTAACTCACATATAACGGATTGTTTAATGACTTCAACGTTGGAAGTTTCAAATGTTTTCTCTGGAATATTCCCGCTTTGACGTAAAAAACGATCTACCATCGGTCTATAGCCGCAGCTTTGTTCAGTAAAAATAAACTGGGTGTCCTGTAATAAATGAAATGGATTAGTATGTATGGGGGAATGAATAGGTAAAATCCATCCAAATGCTTCATTACTAAAAGTACGCGTAATAAAATCATTATGTTCTACACTTTCTCCAATTATGAAGACAACATCTGTTTCTCCTTCACGTAATTTTTGTAATGCTTGTTCATTTGTGCTTGTTTCAAGTACGATATTTACTTTCGGATTTTTCTGTTTGTAAGTACGTAATAATTGTGGTAAACGATATACTGCTAATGATTCGTTAGATGTAATACTCAATGTACCTTCTAAATGATTGGTATTTTGAGGGATTTCTTGCGCTTTTTCATAAATAGCAAGTAATTCTAAAGCATAAGGATGAAATTGATTACAGCTTCCTAGTTTTTGTTTTATAATTGTTTGCTTTATTTCAGCCACATTTGATTTGAAAGACAGTAAAAAACATCAAGAATGAATAAAGTTTATTTGGTACGATATGGATAAATTCAATAAGGGGGAATTAGATGTATCAAGTAAAGGGGTATTTTTCATCGTTAAAAGGAAGTCCTTATGAAATCGGTAAGCAACAAGGGGAATTTGTGAAACAACATCCTTATCTCATTCCGCAATTTATACAGAAAGAAAACTTAATATCGCACCACCATTGGACAGAATCTAGGAATATATTACATAAATATTGTCCAGGAATTAATGAAGAGATTGAAGGGTTTTGTGAAGTTTTAAAAATTCCATCTGAAAATATGATGTATTATTATCAAACACTATTAAAAGCAGGTTGTAGCCATTGTGCCGTTTTACCTAAAAAGACAGATTTAAAGCATACTTATGTATTAAGAAACTATGATTTGTCACCAGTAATAGATGATATGCGCTTTTGTTCGACTCATGTTGAAGGTGCATATGCACATAGTGGCTTTTCTACTCAATATTTTGGCCGAACGGAAGGAGTTAACGAGTATGGATTATCTGTTACATTTTCAGCATGTGGCCAACCGGTAGGAAATATTGCAGGTTTAAGAAAGCCAGCGGTAAGTGGTTTACAATGTTTTGCGGTCATTAGAGTATTATTGGAGAAATGCAAAAATGTGCAGGAGGCTAAGTCACTAATAGAAGAAATACCAATTGCTAGTAATATTAATCTAATAGTAGCGGATCCTTTAGATGCAGCACGTATTGAAATATTTGACGGATATAAATCAATAATCACAATTGATGAGGAAAGCCAAGATTTTATAATATCAACAAACCATGCGGTCAGTTTACCTATTCAAAAATTGAATAATAGGAGATTAGAACAATCTACAAACAGATATCACACATTGTATGAACATTTAAATCGAAATGAACAAGTGAGTATGGAGTCTTTAAAAGGATTAGTAGAAAAAGAATATCCAGCCGGGCTGTCTGTGCATAATTATGAAGAATGGTTTGGAACTTTACATTCTGTATTATTTGATTTACATGAATGCACAATGAACATTTGTTTCGGATCACCGCTGTTAAATGACTGGTACTCGTTGGAGGTTGGAGGGAGTCTTCCTTTTTCAGAGGTGAATGTAAACTTCGAAAATAAAACGTATACTGATTTTTGGAGAGAAGAGAATAAGAAATTGATTCCAAAAGGATAAATGGGATAAGATGGTAGTAACGAAGGGGGTATTTATACTGGAGGGATTACCGATGCTAAAAATTTTGTTAACGATTGTTCTTATCATTTTTCTAGCCGTTTCCATGTATATTGCGTATCAAAAAAGAAAAAAAGCAGAAATAAAAGGATTGAAGAGTGCATTAACTTCAATTTGTTTCTTTTCACTTACAATTTTTAATTTGTTTGCATACTGGTTTCATTTTGGCGGTATTTTGACAGTGTTATTTTCAATTGTATTATTGTTAGTCGGGGCTTATTTTACAAAGTATATTCCAATTTCCAAAAAGGTACACTAAAATTTATAGGTAATACTTTATTTCATTATGAAAAGAGATTATTCTACTAGGTCGTTATGAAACGACTTCATAGGATAATCTCTTTTGTTCGTTTAATTTTGTAAAGAATGCACGGTTAGTTTCAATTGCTTAATGAATTCTCGAGTTGCAGCGCACATATATTTATCTTTGCGATAAATAAGTCCTATATCTATAGTTGGAGTAGGATTTTCTATTTTAATAGCTTGAATATTATCATTTTGTAAAAAGTCTATATACGGTTTGGGTAATACTGTAATTCCCATTCCTTTTGAGACCATTTGGATTAAAGATTCCATCGTACTAATTTCTAAAATTGGTTTTGGTTTAAAGTTGAATTTTTGACAATGAGATGTAATTAATTCAGTTAAATAGAAATTTTTAGGTAAAAGAATTAAAGGGTAGTTCTGTAATTCAGCGATAGATACATGGTCATGTTCAGTTAATTGATGACCGGTTGGTACGACTAATGTAAGTTCACTTTTGTATAGGGGGATAGAAATAATCTCTTTATCGTGCACAGGGAGAAAAGTAATGCCGATATCTAGTTCGTTTTGTAATAATTTTTCACGAATATCTCCTGTACGAAGCCCTAATACAGAAAGTTCTATATTGGGATATAAACTATTGAAATTTAAAATAGCTGGTGGTAATAAATAATTCACGACGGTTAACAATGATCCTATTGTTAACGAACCTTGCTGTAATCCGTTTAAGTCTTGAATAGCAGAACGTGCTTGTTCGACTTCATGAAAAATGGTTGTACTATGTAATAATAAAATCCTTCCTGCGTCAGTTAAAGATATTTTTTTACCAATGCGATCGAAAAGAGGCATTCCTACTTCATGTTCTAATGCACGTATTTGTTGACTTAGTGAAGGCTGTGAAATATTTAATCTCTCAGCTGCTTTTGTGAAATGTAATTCTTTTGAAACAGCTAAAAAATATTCAAGTTGTCGTAATTCGATTGGGATCACCTCAAGTTTAATGATAGGTTATACCTATCATTATTATATAAATAATTGGATTGAACAATGGTTTTGTGGAGCTTATAATCATTTTATTAGAGAGGAATTGAAGAGCATTTGAAGTAAGGATAGATAAGTATTGGAGCAAGGATATTTGACAGCTATTACATTTTCTGACCTTTTGTCATTTTTAAAAAATAGACAGAGAGTTTGAAAGGATAGATTCATTTTTTGCAAAATTGTGGGTAAGTAAGAGGAGCGATTAAGGTGAATAAAGTATATGAGGTACTATCTTTAAATATAGGATTGCCTAAAGAAGTTATGTACGGAGGTAAGTTAATTCAAACAGGTATTAACAAAGTGGAAACAAAGGAGCCTATATTTTTATCTTTTTTAAAATTTAAAGGTGATGGTCAGGCGGATTTGGTTCATCATGGTGGAGTAGACAAAGCGGTTTGTGTGTATTCGGGAGAACATTATGGATATTGGGAAAAAGAGTTGAATCAAGACCTTGTATATGGAGCATTCGGAGAAAATATAACAATTAGTGATATGTGCGAAGAGGATGTTTGTATTGGTGATACATTTCAAATTGGAGAAGCAATTGTACAAGTAACGCAGCCGAGACAACCTTGTTTTAAATTAGCTAAGAAATACAATATTCCAAAGTTACCACTATATTTTCAAGAAACAGGATATACAGGGTTTTATTTTCGCGTATTAAAAGAAGGATGGGTATCACCTGCTGATACGTTAAAATTACTGAAGTCTGATCCAAAAGGTGTTACGGTAGCATTTGCTAATCGTATCATGCATAAGGAAAAACAAAATTTGGAAGGGCTAAAAAGGATCTTAGAAGTACATGCACTTTCTACTAGTTGGAGAAATACGTTTGAAAAACGAATGAGAGGAGAAGAAATTAATACGAAGGAGAGACTAGAAGGAAAAAAATAATAAAAAATATTTTTTTATAAATGGTGCATTTCTATTAGTAAAAAAGAAGTAGAACGCACTATTTTTATATAATAAACTTATTAATATTCAAAAATCTTAATATCGCTTTATTCGACTTACTTCCGAATAGTCAAAACATAAAATAAATTAGACATTTTTTTAAAGTTTTATGATAGTATATTGATTTGTAAGGCCTATTATGAGTAGGTCATATAACTATACCTAATTTAATGGAATTGACGTATGGAGGTACAACATGGGGAATGTTGAAAAATTTGCAACTCTTCTAATAGAAGAACCGAAAAGAGAGCAGTTATTTCCTTTATTTGAAGAAGTGTTTGGAATTACAAGTCAAACATTGAATGATTTTTCGGAGAAAGGGTATTGGGATGATACATATAAAGCTTTATCATTTTTACAAGAAGATAAAGTGATTGCAAATGTTGCGGTATTTTCGCTACCATTGCTAATCAATGGTGAAAGAATAAACGCAAAGGGTATTCAATCGGTAATGACGCATCCAGATTTTCGTAGACAAGGGCTAATGACACATTTATTGGAAAAGGTGATAGTGGAAATCGATAAACAATGTGATTGTACAATGTTGTTTACTGAAAACCCTGAATTATATGCATCATTTGGATTTAAAGTTGTACAGGAATATCTGATGAGTATACCATACGATAAAAATAATAATAACGATTCTCTGCTTAGAAAATTAGATTACTCTGATGAAGAGAATAGACAGTTAATACATGAAACGATCGCTAGTAGCCAAAGGCTTTCAAATAAATTTTCAACTATAAACTTCCAGTCCTCATTTTACTTAAATATGTATGACGCGAAATGGAATGAGAAACTGTATTATTTAGAGAAACTAGATGCTCTAATTGTGTATGAAGTAGATAATGAAAAGTTGAAATTATATGGAGTGTTTGCACCAGTAATTCCAGTTTTAGATGAAATATGCGGGGAAATCTCTGAAAGATTTACAGAAATTGAATTTTACTTCTCTCCAGATCAATTAGGGATTGAGGATGTACAGTTTACTGAATTACAGTCTAGTAAGTATTTAATGGTTCGAAGTAATAAAGAATTAGATTTTAAAGGGTATAAATTCCCAGTATTAACGGAGTTTTAAATGTTTATATAGATGTTTTTGATGGAGACATAAGTATAAATACTATTAAAATAGGTTTGTACATGTGAAGTTCACCTGATAATAATGAATTTAAAACTAAATTTTGTAGTTTAACACATATAGATAAAAAAACCGTATTCTTTCTATTTAAGAATACGGTTTTTCTATTTGTGTAATACAAAGCACATTTATTGACCGAGAAGTCATTAATGCTTATCATTTAATAATGTTAAATATTAATTTGCATAATATAATAGAAGTAATAAAAAAATCATAAATAATATGGCTTAGGTAAGGAGGGTAAGAATTATTAATTGGTAATTTCATAGGAAAAAGGAGATTATGTATGAAATCATTTCGTAAGTTATTACAGTATTTAAAACCATACATGTTCTTCGCTATTATTGGACCGCTTTTTATGGTACTTGAGGTTGCGATGGACTTAATTCAACCGACTATTATGCAACATATTATTGATGTTGGGATAGCAAATCGAGATATGAATTATGTAATAAAAATGGGGCTTCTAATGATAGGAGCAGCAGCACTTGGTTTAGTTGGAGGACTTGGGTGTATGATGTATTCTACAAAAGCAGCTGTGAATTTCGCTACAGACATACGAAAAAATGTATTTGCGAAAATAGAAACATTTTCTAGTGAAAATCGTGATTCATTTGGAACTGGGAAATTATTAACGATTGTGACAAATGATGTTACTTCTATTCAATCGGCGATGACGATGACATTACGTGTTCTTGTTCGTGGTCCTTTGTTATTTATCGGAAGTATAATCATTGTTTTTGTAACAGCGCGTGAGTTATTTCCTATATTACTCGTAGTCGTTCCAATTTTATTACTTGCCATTATATTTATTGCAAGTAAAGCCAGTGGGACGTTCAAAAGGGTGCAAGAAGCATTAGATAAAGTGAATACAAAGTTACAAGAAAATTTATCTGGTGTACGTGTTATTAAAGCGTATGTAAGACAAAAATATGAGATCACTCAGTTTGGAAATGTTAATACAAATTTAACGAAGATAAATATTCGAGCGGTGCAGTTTATTTCCTTAATGATGCCAATCATTATGTTAGTTGTAAGTGGAGGGATCGTCGCAACATTATGGATTGGTGGAGAAAAAGTATTTAATGGAACTCTTCAAGTAGGAGCTATATTAGCGTTTATAAACTATTTGAACATTATATTAATGTCACTTATGTCTATAAGTATGGTATTTATGCAAATCGCGCGAGCATTTCCGTCTGCGGATCGTGTACAGCAAGTTTTAAATACTGAGGTTGATATTATGAACGAAACAAATGCGCTTGTACCTAAGCAAATTGAGGGGCATATTGACTTTAAAAATGTTAGTTATAGTTACACGAAAAATAATGAATATGTTTTAAAAGATATTTCATTTCGCATATGTAAAGGTGAAAAAGTAGGGATTATCGGTTCTACAGGAAGTGGTAAATCTACTTTAGCAAAACTGTTACCGCGTTTATACGATGTTGATCAAGGTGAAATATGCATTGATGGAATAAATGTTAAGGCATACGATTTACAAAAACTTCGTGGTTCAATAGGTTTTGTACCTCAAAAGGCATTGTTGTTTTCAGGTAGTATAGAAGAGAACCTACGTTATGGTAAAGAAGATGCAACAAGTGACGAACTGGAAGTAGCGGCTTCATCAGCTTGTGCAACGGAGTTTATTAACAAGCTGGAAGATTCTTATCAATATCATTTAACACAAGGTGCAACGAATTTATCAGGTGGACAAAAACAACGTGTATCAATTGCAAGAGCGCTTGTGAGAAAGCCATCTATTCTTGTATTAGATGATTCTACATCAGCAGTTGATGCTAAATCAGAATCTAACATTCAATCGGCATTAAGAAAAGAATATAAAGGAACAACGACATTATTAATTGCCTCTAAAATCTCATCAATAATAGATGCTGATAAAATTCTCGTTTTAGATAACGGTGAATTAGTTGGTGATGGTACACATGAAGAACTGTTAGAACAATGTGAGGTATATCAAGAAATCTATCTTTCCCAAGGTGGCAATTTAAATAAAGAAGGTGGGAAAGAACATGCGTAATTTTCAAGGACAATTTGCTAATAAAGGTGGACGTAACGCGCCTAAGATGGCTAAAGCTAAAAATACGAAAGGAACTGTAATGCGAGTATGGAACTATATGGGGTATCAAAAGGCTGCTCTTACGTTCGTTATATTTTTAGTATTTGTTACGACGTTACTTGGGCTATTAGGTCCGTATTTAATGGGAGTAATTATAGATCAATATATTGTACCGAAAGATTTAAGCGGTACGGCGAGAATGTGCTTGTTGCTTATTGCGATTTACGGTGTAACGGTATTGTTAACATGGTTACAAACATTTGTCATGGTTAACGTTGCATTAAAAACGATACAAAAAATACGACAAGATATTTTTGAGAAAATCCAGACGCTTTCTTTACGGTTCTTTGATGTACGTTCTCAAGGGGATTTAATGAGTCGTGTGACAAATGATATAGATAATTTGAATCAAGCATTGACACAAAGTGTTGTACAAATTATTTCATCAGCATTAACCTTTATAGGTGTAACGATTGCGATGTTCGCATTAGATTGGATTCTAGCGATTGTTACTTTAATTACAGTACCTATTATGTTTTTTGTTACAAAAAAACTAGTTGCTTATAGTGGTAAAAACTTTGCAAAGCGTCAAAAAGATTTAGGAGAATTAAATGGATTTATTGAGGAAGCTATAACAGGAGCGGATGTTACAACGTTATACGGTAAAGAAAAAGAAACCGTACAAAATTTCAATAAAATTAATGAACAACTAAGAGTTTCAGCAACGAAGGCGGATACATTTTCAGCTTTTATTTTTCCGAGTATGAATTTTATTAACAACTTAGGTATGGGACTTGTAATTGGGACTGGATCAGTAATGGTTTTAAATGGAATGACAACAATAGGTGTCATTGCAGCTTTTATTAATTATTCTCGTCAATTCTCAAGACCACTCAGTCAATTCGCAACTTTAATGAATACAATTCAAGCGGCAGTTGCTGGTGGAGAACGTGTCTTTGAAATTATGGATGAAGTACCGGAAATCCAAAATAAAAAAGATGCATTCATTGTACAAAATTTACAAGGGCATGTTGCACTCGAGAATGTTTCATTTGGATATGAGGAAAATAAAACGATTTTAAAAGAAGTGAGTCTTAAGGCACAGCCAGGGGAGACAGTTGCTTTAGTTGGTCCAACTGGATCGGGAAAAACCACAATCATTAATTTGCTAACGCGCTTTTACGATATACAGCAAGGACAAATTCATATCGATGGAAAAAATATTAAAGATTATGATATTAATTCGTTGCGAAGTAAAATAGGAGTAGTTTTACAAGATACGTATTTATTTGCTGGGACGATTATGGATAATATCCGTTATGGTCGATTAGATGCTAGTGATGAAGAAGTAATTAATGCAGCTATGGCAGCATCTGCACATTCTTTCATAAAGCATTTACCGAATCAATATGAAACAAAAATTGCTTCAGAAGGATCGAATTTAAGTCAAGGACAGAAACAACTTCTTGCGATTGCAAGGGCAATTTTAGCGGATGCAGATATATTAATTCTCGACGAAGCGACATCTAATATTGATACGAGAACAGAATTACAAATTCAAGAAGGACTGAACAATTTAATGAGAGGTCGAACAAGTTTTGTAATCGCTCATCGACTGAAAACGATTGAAAAAGCAGATCAAATTCTTGTTATTAAAGATGGAAGTATTATGGAAAGAGGGAATCATGAATCTCTTATGGAAGATAGAGGATTTTACTTTGATCTGTATACGAGTCAGTTTAAAATATAATAAGAACTTTGATATGGTGCGGTTTCTCTAGGAAGGAGAAACCGCATTTTTATATTTGCAAACATTACTATCCAAATAGTCATTCACTAAATGTTTTAACTGCGTCTTCTTGTGTCTTAGGTAAAACTTGCGACTAGTGATGTAAGATTATGAAAACGTCTTTATGACCCAACTGTTCACTTACAACCTTTGGATGTACACTTTGTTTCAAAAGTAGTGTTGCATGAGTATGACGTAAACCATGAAATCGACTTTTTTAAAATTCATATTTTATTAAATAAGCCATAAAAATATCTTGAAATCCACCGCGACAAACGCATTTACCTTTTTTGGTACTAACAACTAAATCACAATCCGTATACGTTTGACCAAGTCTTAATTTATCAGTGTTTATTATAATTGTATGTTTTTATAATGTTTCAATTATTTTTCATCAATTGAGACTAATCGTTTGGAACTTGAAGTTTTTGTATCTAGTACAATTATCCAAGTTTACAGTTTGACTAATAACGTGTAAAAAAGCGCTCGTTATAAGTGTTTTTTATTTGTATATAATAGTGAAATAATTGCACTTTGATTATATAACGGCAGTGGAACAAATAGAACGAATGACGGTAATCTTAACGACTATTTTACTATACATTTTAAAAAATCAATAGATAATGCGATTTGAGTTTTATAAAAAAAAGACACTGCTTTCAGTGTCCCAACTTACTACGAGAGTTTTATGAGGAAACTTAAATAGGTGAATTTAAGTTTCTCTATAATATAGGAAACAGTAATTAGAAAATCACTTATTTTTTAAAGGAGTTAATGGATATTTGTAAGTGCTGAAATCTTTATTAAAAATATCTTGTACTAATTGGATAGTTTCATGATCATAAAAACTATCGTATGTTGGGAGGCGTGGGAATAAAGGATTGGTAATATCAGCGTCTGCAAAATTACCTCTAAAAATCGCCCTGTCCTTCTGATGATGCCATGATTTGGTTAGTATGTGTAAAGGAGAAGTTTTGAATTGATATGTTTGTTCTAGATGTACAATTTCGGTAGAGAAATTTTCAAGGTAGATATAATTTGTAACAAACGCTTCTTCGCCGGGTACATACTGTGGTGTCAAATGTGGATCTACTTGTTCTAAATCAGTCATTTGTGATTTTAAGTAATAGAGATAGATTTTAAATGAAATAGGCTTACTACAAATGCTGTTACCATAATAAAAACCCCGAACGGGCTCCCATGCTGGGTTTTCTATGTATGGAGGAGCGATTAATGAGAAGAATGAACTTACAGCTCTTGTATACGGGTTTCTTACTAACTTATAGGTATCCTTTTCTTTTGAATATAAAGCTGCAGCTAATTCAATAAAGTAATCTGAGGAGTTTTTGTATATTTCATTTTCGTAATTATGGATGAAAGAATCGTATTTTATGGCTTGCTTAAATAAATTAATTTGATAAAAAAACCAATGTGCAAGAGAAGTACAACCACTTTTCTGGCTCCAAAATAAAATTAAAGGGAAGTTAGAATTGAAGTGGGGAACGCGCCTGTATTTAATAATATTTGCAAAAGACATTGTTAGCCTCCATTCAGTTATGTCAATTATTTTTAGTTTATGAATAAAGTACTTGGCATATGAACAAGAGAAGAGAAGTAGAATAGATAATTTAAAACAATATAATTTTGAAATGAAGGCGTTATTTTATAGAAATGTGAAAAGAGCACACAGAAAATGTGTACTCATAACAATCTAAATTATTATAAGGACCATGATATATCATCAAGGGCTTTATAAATATAACTATACATACGGTAAAAGAGATACTTTGGATTGTATTTTTGTTTCCAGTTCATAATAATCACCTCTCATACAAATAGTTTAATTATATTATACAGTTGCTAATTTGAATATTAAGAAAAAATGGTATGAATTGAGGTGAATTTAAACAAAATAGTTATATTAATTACAAAGCAGTTGGCTTTTGCTAACTGCTTCACTAACTGGGAGTTCTCTTTATGTAATTTAGATAAAGAAACTAGCCATTAAAAATATAGCTCCTATCAAAATTAGAGAATCAACTAAAATCAAGAACTGTTTTTTCTGTGGTTTTCGAAATTCCTTTATTAATCTAAAAACTGCACTAATTCCGAAACAGATGTATAACAAAATCATTATTGTTTTTAGTATTATTAACACTCCTGATATATTGATAATTTAATTATATAACGAAAAAAATATTCATGTAAGTTTTTAACAAAATCCTTATTTGAGAGAAAAGGGATTAGTTTAGTTTTGATTCTGCTATTCCCCAACCAATTATAAAAAATAGGCCAAATATGCAATTATCAAACTAGCTACAGCGACTTTTTTCGATGTACCTTTTGGAGCAAAAATAGCCAAAACAATTGAGATAGGTATTAAAAAAGTATATAAATGTTTGAATGCATAGATAATAGATCAAAAAATACGATCAAAGTTAATAAAAATTTCATGTTGTCATAAACAAAGCACTTTTTCAGAAATAAAATATGGATGATTTCTGAAAAGGTTATAGGGTTTAATCCTATTTTTATTACTCAAGTGATGAGCTTAATTTTTAAGAAAGGAATGACTATATTATATGAAAGCTTGTCTAACAGGGTTGCAAATAAAAGAACAGCAACTTTTCGGCTGGTTCTCTAAAAGGGGGAAAGGAGAAAGATTAGGGACATCACTAAATGAGTTATGGCCATCGCCTATCTATATTATTGAAGGGATATTAAATTTTATTCAAAACAACCTAAAAAGAGCGCCTTTAAAAAGTGCTCTTTAAGGGAAAAGTGAGGTATGAAAAAGCAAATTAGGTTTTTTACTTCGAGATAATATATGACCATTGCATCATAATGTGACGATGAATAACAAAAGAACAGCTAGCAAAAGCTAACTGCTCTCCAAATGGAATGAAGTGTGTATTTATATTAGGGTTTAGCTGCCCATATTTCTATTTCAATTTTAATTTCTGGTAATCCTAATTCTGAAATATATCCAATTGTCATTGCTGGGTATTCAGTATTAAATAATTGTTCCCATTCCAAATCCATGTGTTCCCAATCAATTTTTTCTGTTGCCCATATATTCACTTTTATAATGTTCGCAGCAGTTAATTTTTCAGAATCTAAGACTTTACTTACATTTTTAAAAGTGTTACTGATTTGTTCATTCATACTTTCTGGGAATTGACCGTCCTGATTCATCCCGATCTGTCCTGATGACACAAATAACTCTGCGTTTCTAGGGATTTTAGTAATATGTGTATAGTTTCCTACTGGTTCTAGCATATTTGTTGGATTTTTTCTGGTGATTATTCCGTTTCTCATATATTTCACCTCATCGTAAAAAATAACTGCGGTTTCTTCTATATCATTTTTAGACACACTTCATCCTATAAAAATGATTTTAGAAAAAAACAGCAGTCGAGTACCCATATCCATTTGATAAAAAATTCATTGATTTTTTCTTCATGATTTTGGTACTCTCCTTTCTTTAAAACGATAAAGTGAAATGCTTATCTTAAATCATACGCGAATAATATCTCAATAGCAACCGGGGGTTAAAGGAAGGAGGATGAATAGTTTAAAATTGGAATAAAATAATCTTTATACGAAAACAAGGTCCTATCTTTATTATAAATAAAAAAGCTAGCTACTCGGTTCTCCAAGGAGGAACAAGGAGAAAATCTAATGTTACTTACATTATTGACAAAATATTGATTTTCATTTAAGGGGGGTACTAATTATGTAGGTTACATGAGAAGTCCTATTAACATCCAGGCTGCCCCAATGAGAATTAAAGTTTCGAAGGTAATCCAAAACTTTCTTTTTTCTGGTTTTTGCAATTCTTTAATTACAGAAAATATGGCACTTATTCCTACAAGTGTGAAAAGATCGATTCGGATTGTTTCAGTCATTTGTATCACCACCTAAGATTTGAATAGTTTAATTATATATTAATTACCATTTTATGGAAACTCAATAAAGTAATCCATTTATAAGTAAGTAGATCGAACGGGGCCGTATCGCATGAATCAATTTTCATTTTTTGAAGACATCGATGAAAAGGAGATGCGTAGACTTGTGGTGAAGGAGCTGAAAAACTACAAAACATTGTGCGTCCGGATGAAAAATCAAGAAGATCAGGAAAAACAGCGAAAAGAGAGTGTTTATAAGCTAGTACGTTTATACCTTGAAAAACTAGTTAAGCAAGGAGAAATAAAGGAAGTAGCAAGAAGCAGAAGAAGCGTAGAAAGAGATAAGGTGTTTGGAGTTTATTAGGAATATAATAGTGAAATAACTAATCGTAAATGTGAGGATACAACTTTGATTTGTATACGAGTCAGTTTAAAATATAATATAGTGCGGTTTCTCTAGAAAGGAGAAACCGCATTTTTATATTTATAAAGATAATTAGAAATATAGACTTGAAATTTTTTAGATACACGAATTGTTAACAAATACTAGCAACTTCAGTGACAGATGGAAGAATTAATTTACGTGGTATTGTAATAATCTCAAGAGCAATCTGTGCCGAATAGAGCAGTATTGGAGTTAACTCTAAAGCGTGAGTTAATAATAATATAAAGCTTGTTAAGATTGCAAAGCTTCCCCAAAAGAAACTTTTTGAAGTGTTGCGGAAATCTTTTATTAAGGAAAAGAAAGAAAAAAATGCTGTAACAATGAGAATCAAAAATTTATACTTATCAGCCATTAAACCCTTCCTAAAGAACAATAACTTATATTATAGCGTATTTTTTGTATTATAATAAAAAGATTTTGAAATAAATAGGTTAATGCCGCAACTTAAAATATTAGCTGTGGTTTTATTTATGAGTTCTTTGTTTTAGAAAATATATTATTTAGAATTAAAAATTAAACTAGTGCCCTAATTTTTGTTTGCTGGAGATGTACTGGATATTTGACCGGACAATAAGACGAGCTTTGAATATAGTAATAAAAAAGGGGATGTTGAACAATGGCTAGATATAGTTTACATGGAGGGCACAATAGTATTGTGCAGGGTGCGAATTATGGAAATCGGAAAGAACACATTATGGATCGCCAAGTTAAGGATGCGGTTGTCGCTAAATTAAGAGCATTAGGGCATACAGTTTATGATGATACTGATGAGGTAGGGACAACGCAGGCACAAAATTTAAATAACATAGTATCAAAAACAAACTCACATGATGTAGACTTAGTAGTTTCATTTCACTTAAACTCATATGATACGAATGCTAATGGTGTTGAAGTATTGTATTATGACCAACAAGCATTATCAGCAAAGATAGCAGCGCAACTTTCAAAAGATATTGGCTGGTCAAATCGTGGTGCAAAGGAACGAAAAGATCTTTATGTGTTAGCGAATACGAAAGCACCTGCAATCTTAATTGAACTTGGATTTATCGATAATGAAGCAGATATGGCAAAATGGAATCCAGATAAGATTGCAAATTCAATTGTTTATGCATTAACAGGGCAATCTGGTGGGACAACTCCGCCATCCCAAAAAAATATCATTCAATCAGGAGCTTTTTCACCGTATGAAACACCTGATGTAATGGGAGCATTAACGTCCCTAAAAATGACAGCTAACTTCATCTTACAATCTGATGGTCTAACATATTTTATCTCTGAACCAACTTCAGATGCGCAACTTAAAGGTATGACGGATTACCTTGATCGTAAAGGCTGGTGGTATGAAGTTAAGTAAAGATTTGAGTTTAGTGGAACAGAATGTTTAAAAATCAATCGATCCTAAAAAGAGGATTGCTTAAAATGAGTAATCCTCTTTTTTAATTTTTAATTCCGGACTAAAACTAAATAAGTAATGCATGTAAGTGGGATGTTCATTGAAAATATCATCTATATTTGTAAAATATACTTTTAATAAGAAAAAAATTTAGAATTTGAATTTAATTGACTACAATTGAAATAGCACTGAAAACTAATAAAACGGCCATAATGATGTTAAATGATGTAGTATGTTTTAATAAAAGTTTTTGGAACATGGAACCAAATAAACTCCAACTAAATGTACTCATTAAACCAACTACACCGAGAAATAATGAGAAAAGTAGATAACTTGAATATGAATTGTAGTAAGGGAGAATAAAGGTTGATACTACAGTTAGTCCGAATAGTATCCCTTTAGGGTTAATAAACTGAAGGGAAATCCCCACTAAAAATAAATTTTTATTATATTTTTCATCGGGATCTGTACTAGTTTTACTAGTGAGTATTTTAAAAGCTAAATATAGCATATATGCTACACCTAAGATTTTTAAAGGGAACTCGATTTTGGGGAGGATATTAATTAGTACAATATTAAAAAAACTACATAAGGAAGTGAGGATGAAAAACCCGAAAGCTACTCCGAAGCAAAATTGCATACTCCTTTTTAAACCATGTTGATTAGCATATGTCATAGCTAAAAAATTGTTAGGACCGGGTGTGAAGCTACTAATAAAAACAAATAACAAAAAAGAAAATATAGGCATTTCAAAACCCCCTAATTATTTAGTGTGTGTTATAATGACCGAAAAGAACAATATAACGTGTGCTTTTTATTATACATAACGGTCGTTATATTGTATATAGTGTAGGAGTGTTTCTTATGGAAGAAATTCAACTTATTTTGGCGAAAAATTTAAAAACAATACGAGAGAAAGAGAAAATGAGTTTGGAAAAGGTCTCGCAATTAACAGGTGTAAGTAAAACGATGATTGGACAAATTGAACGAGGAGAGTCAAGTCCAACATTAACAACGATATGGAAAATTGCGAATGGATTGAAAGTATCTTTTACTTCTTTAATCAATAATCCGCAACCAGATACGAAACTTGTTTTACGAAATGATGTTCAAGTATTATCAGAAGACAATGGGAGATATAAAGTGTATCCTTCTTTTCCTTTTCAAGATGATAGGAACTTTGAAATCTATATGGTTGAAATTGAAACAGAAGGGAAGTTAAGTTCGGAAGGCCATAAAGAAGGGACCGAAGAATTTATAACTGTGTTTGAAGGGGAATTGATAATTGAAATAAATGATTGTCAATATACATTAAATAGCGGAGATGCAATTCGATTTAAGGCAGATAGACCGCACTCTTATCATAATTTCGGAAGAACGCTAACTCGGTTAAGTATGACCATCTATTATCCAGCTGTATAAACTTGTTATTTCATCAAGAATATATAGAAATGTGTGTTGATAAACCATCTAAAAGAGATGGTTTTATTTTTTAAAATTCATAAAAAAAGACACTCGTTTGAGTGTCAACATAGTATTGCTCTCGCGTATAGGATTGGAGTATGTTTCTCAAATACGTTTTGAGATGGTTCGCATTTGAGAAACTGTCTTCATATTTAATGTAACATTGGTAGGAAGGAGTGTAAATTGATAATGTATATACGGAAAATTTAGTATAGATACTTTGTACTATGAATATAGTACAAAGTGTTTCTTATTGCATAATCACTGTCGTGAAGTTATTGAAATATAAGCTTTAGGAATGACGTAATAGTTACTATTTTAGCATTTAAGAATGATTATTATAAAAAAGAACGAATCATTTTTTAATCGATTCGTATAATTGTTAAAGAGGCACCTGTTGAACCGCCTCCAACTAAATTAACTACGGATAATACGCCGAATAGTTGAAGTGAAATTGTATTACCAGCAATTAAATTGCTTATTAAATTATTATTATAATTTGAAGTTGATATTGCGGGTAAAAAAATAGATCCGGGAAGTGGAATCGAAGAGTTTAATAGTAGCCTTGTACCAGCAAGTAGAGAAGTTGTTGTATTAACTTGATAGGTTAAATTATATCTTCCAGTAACAGGGATTGTAAATATATCATTTGTAGCGTTCACTGTAAAATTACTGAGACTTTGGTTATTAGAAAGTGGAATATTAGTTCCACCTAATATGACTGAAATGGGACCACCTAATGTATTATTAGCGAACATAGAGTTTGTTGTAATAATGGGTCCAGTAATGCCTGTGGGCCCAGTAGGACCTGTAAGTCTGTATGGAAGAATAATTTCAAGAGCCAGTGATAATAGTTCTTTTTTCATTCTTATCTTGAATATAAATCACCTCATTTTTAATTAGAACGTAACCGATTTAGTATTTTGAAATGGAACTATCATTTTATTATATTAATACTACTGGTTATAGCAACGGTAAAAAGTTTACTATATGTAAAAATCATTTGAGAATGAAAAAAGTAGTTATGGAATCCTTCTAAAATGATAGATGTATTATTTTGTTAATTAGTAAACAAAAATGTGGGATGAGGTATTTAAGTGAAGCGAGATAATAAATTATCAATAAATAAAGCTATGATAGAACCTGAAAACATTGGACCAACTTTTCCAGTTCTTCCCCCAATTTATATTCCAACGGGTTTAACGGGAATGACCGGTCCGACGGGGCCAACTGGAATAACAGGTCCGACCGGCTTAACGGGAGTAACAGGGTCAACAGGGGTAACAGGCCCGACTGGTTTAACGGGGGCACCGGGAATAACAGGTGCGACTGGTATAACAGGATCACCGGGAATAACAGGCCCGACTGGTATAACAGGATCACCGGGAGTAACAGGTGCGACTGGTATAACAGGATCACCGGGAATAACAGGCTCAACAGGAGTAACAGGTGCGACTGGTATAACAGGATCACCGGGAATAACAGGTGCGACTGGTATAACAGGATCACCGGGAATAACAGGCCCGACTGGTTTAACGGGCTCAACAGGAGTAACAGGTGCGACTGGTATAACAGGATCACCGGGAATAACGGGCCCGACTGGTTTAACAGGGGCAACGGGTCCAACTGGAGTAATTGGACCAATAACAACAACTAATTTATTATTTTACACTTTTGCAGATGGAGAGAAACTTATATATACAGATTCAGATGGGCTAGCTCAATATGGTACAACTCACATATTATCTCCTGATGAGGTTTCTTATATTAATTTGTTTATTAATGGAATACTTCAACCACAACCATTATATCAGGTTAGTAATGGTCAGCTAACTTTATTGGATAATCAACCACCAACGCAAGGTTCTTCAATTATTTTGCAATTTATCATTATTAATTAAAAAAGACAGATTCTTAGATAAAAAGAATCTGTCTTTTTGTTCTACATTAAAGTAGTTAAACTAAGTGACGATAAATTCGATTGTAATTGGAATTCCGCCGTCTAATGCATCTCCGCCAGGAATTGTAATAGCACCGGTAGGTCCAGTAGTAACACTGGAGTTCACACTAGGTTGAAGAATGCCGTTTACATATAAGTTGTAATACGTAAAAGTCGGAAAAGCAGTTGCAGTAGTACCGGCATCATTTAAACAAGCTGTAGCAGCAATTGCAAAAGCTGCACCAGTTCCGGTTCCAGCTCCTAGTGTAGATGTGAATCTTCTAGATGCCATAAAGGGTTGAATAATAGGCAATTAATTTTCACTCCCTAAATTATTTTTTGAACAAAGTATGGGATAACTTGTCCAATATATTGTATGAAAGTTTTTGATAATAGAAACGGCTTCATGATAATAGAGGGAACACAATTTTAGTAAAGATATTGTTGTTTTGGTGGTTATATGCTAATGCTTAGTTTTTATACTCAAGTTAAAATGTGCTTTTGGACCTAAGAGATAAACGTGGAAAAATAAAATAAACTTTTAAGTTTAGGTGTTTAATCTAAGCAGTCAATTATTAAAAACATATAATTAATATGTGAGTCATGAACATAATTAAATAACATTTTAAAGTTTAATTATCATTCATGTTTCCTATTTTAAGTGAATGAAATCTATGCACAATTTTATAGTTCTTATAATAGGAAAATACTCAAATATAAGAAAGGTAAGGAGGAAATAAATGAAACATAATGATTGTTTTGGTCATAACAACTGCAATAATCCGATTGTTTTCACACCAGATTGTTGTAACAATCCACAAACGGTTCCAATTACTAGCGAACAATTAGGAAGATTAATAACTTTACTAAACTCTTTAATTTCGGCTATTGCAGCGTTTTTTGCAAATCCAAGTGATGCAAACAGATTAGCTTTACTCAACTTATTTACTCAACTACTGAATTTGCTAAATGAATTAGCACCTTCTCCAGAAGGTAATTATTTAAAACAATTAATTCAAAGTATTATCAATGTACTACAGTCTCCTAACCCAGACTTAAGCGAATTGCTTTCCTTATTACAACAATTCTACAGCGCACTTGCACCATTCTTCTTCTCTTTAATTATTGATCCTGCAAGTTTACAACTTCTATTAAACTTATTAGTTCAACTAATTGGTGCTACTCCAGGAGGAGGCCCAACAGGAGCAACAGGAGCAACGGGAGCAGGAGGCGCGACAGGAGCAACAGGTCCAACAGGAGCAGGAGCGACAGGCCCAACAGGTCCAACAGGCCCAACAGGAGACACAGGAGCAGGAGCGACAGGCCCAACAGGTCCAACGGGAGACACAGGAGCAACAGGTCCAACAGGTCCAACGGGAGACACAGGAGCAACAGGCCCAACAGGTCCAACTGGAGCAACAGGCCCAACAGGAGCAACAGGTCCGACAGGCTTAACAGGAGCAACTGGTGGCGGAGCTATTATTCCGTTTGCTTCAGGTACAACACCATCTGCGTTAGTTAACGCGTTAATTGCTAATACAGGAACACTCCTTGGATTTGGATTTAGTCAGCCTGGCATAGCTTTAACAGGTGGAACTAGTATCACATTGGCATTAGGTATAGGTGATTATGCATTTGTAGCACCACGCGATGGGGTTATTACGTCATTAGCAGGTTTCTTTAGTGCAACAGCTGCATTAGCTCCATTATCACCTGTTCAAGTGCAGATACAAATATTAACTGCACCTGCAGCAAGTAACACGTTTACAGTACAGGGTGCACCTCTATTATTAACACCAGCATTTGCAGTAATAGCGATTGGTGCTACATCATCAGGTATTATACCTGAAGCTATTCCAGTAACTGCTGGAGATAAAATACTACTGTATGTTTCGTTAACAGCGGCAAGTCCAATAGCTGCAGTAGCTGGATTTGTAAGTGCAGGTATTAATATCGTCTAGTTTGTCATAATGTCTGTTTGAAATTTGAACTGGCATTTGTATATAGCCCTTCCTAATTATATTAGGAAGGGCTATATTTTATGGGAAGATAGGTGATAAATCAATTGAGAAATCATTCTTTGTTAAGTTGGTATGAAAGAAAAAACAAAATTTATACTCTATTGTTTATGCATTAAGTTAAATGCTTTGAAAAATGACCTATAAACAAAAAAGATGAATTCTATTAAAAATAGAATTCATCCATAAAATAAACTTGTATACAAGGGAAGTAAGTTATTTATCGTGAGCGTTGAAATATTATTGTTTACATTCGAAATAAACTATTTGTTTTTATTACAGTTACATCCTTTTTTCTTTACATAGCCTTGTTCTGCTAAATCTCTTTGAGATTGGGAATTGGAAGATTGAGAATTCGAAGACTGAGAGGATGCTGATGAACTACTATTTTTATTATGAGAGTAGTTTTTTCGATAGTTATAATTACTCATAGTACTATCACCTCCAATTAAATATATAAATATTATATGTATGTACTCTATTAATTGTTACGATAAAAATAGGAATGGAGGATATACAATAAAAAAATCTCCCACGTATTTTTCGAGGAGATAAATAATTGTCTTTTAATGATATAAATTAATACCCCCAATAAAGAGGGTAATAATAAGAATCATGGTAGTATAGATTTTGTTGTTGAATAGGGAGCTGAGTTGGCTGATTTATCATTTCGCGGTTTTGATTACAGTTTGCTGGGGGACCAATTACTGTAGTGGATTGAATAGGGGATACCGCTTGTTTCCATTGTTGCTCATCGAGACAATAAGTATGAGCCATCATATTAGCGGGAGTTAATCTTAAAATATCAGAACCAAAAATAACTTCTGGGGTTGGGGCATCGAAAATAGCTAATAAATGAGTACCATCTGCTGTAGCAATTTCATAATGCCACCACGCTTGTGGAATGTTGGCAACTTGCCCTGGTTTTATCGGTAAGTTTAATATTTGGTTTGTAAAAGGATTAAGTAAAGAAACAACAGCAGATCCTGAAATACAGTAAACAAGTTCAGCTGCATTTTGATGAATATGTGGTTCTACAACATTTCCTGTACTTAAATAGATATCTAATAAAGAAGTGTTTTCTAAAGTATTTAATTGTTTTATGCCAAGTACGTTTATATAATTTTGGGCATCTTTCTTAAAAAAATTACTTTTACTTACATCATAAGTGAAATTAGTTGAGGGGGAAGTGTAGTCGATATTAGAAGTCATTTGTATTACCTGCCTTTCATATATTTTCACACAATCTGAAATTAGGATATGAGTCTAGTTGTTGAAATGTGAAAACGCTGCTGCTTTTGGTTTGTACAAGGATAAAACTGTTCGTTTGTATGCAATATGATTAAATTAATGTCATTGCGAAAAAAGGTGCTGCTAATTACAATTAATATAAGTGATAGCGCTTTTTTATTATGGAATACAAGGGGAGTGTGGAAAATGAATCATACTATTTTAAAAGAGTTGGAAGATGAATTAACGAATTATTTTAAACCGTTTTTGAATGCACCTGCAACAATAGAAGAAATTCAATTTGCCGAAAGTGAAATGGGAATTTCGTTTCCAGATGAATTACGTAATCTTTATCTCGCACATAACGGTGAGGATAAATCAGGACCAGGTTTATTTTTTGGTTTGCCATTTCTCTCGTTAGATGAAGTTTTGGATGAGTGGAGAGTTTGGAAAAGAATTGAAGATGATGAGTTTTTTAATTTTGATGCATTTTCAATACCAACAGAATGTATTAGGGAAAGATATGTGAATCACAATTGGATACCTATTAGTAAAGATTATGGCGGTAACAATATAGGAATAGATATTGATCCGGATGAAAAGGGGGAAATGGGACAAGTTATTAATTTTGGACGAGATGAAGAAGTAAAATATGTAATTGCAAATAGAATTTCAGATTTGTTACTATTTATTTTACAAACGTTAAAAAATAAAAATTTCACCATTCACCAAGAAGAAGACTATATATATTGGGGTTATGGTGCTAACGATAATATACATTTTTTAGACGCTTTATTTAATATTGAATTACCTGTTTTACATCCTCAATTTATATTTCAATCTGAAAATAACGTGAAAGATTGGTATGATAGTTTAGATGAGAATTGGAGAAATATAGTCGGACCATCTGAACGTGCAGACAAGTTTATTAGAGAGAAGAGATTATATTTAGGTGGAAATGGAATAGAAGATATTAGTCCATTACAGATGTGTACGGAAGTGAGAGAACTAATTTTATCTGGAAATGAAATTAAAGATTTAACAGGATTAGAACGAATGAATTCTTTAAAGAAGTTATATTTAGTTAAAAATCCGGTTCAAGATTTAACGCCAATATTACATTTACAGCACTTACAAGAAATGAATATAAAGAATACAAGGATAAATAATCTATCGGCACTTGTAGAAATAGCATCATTAAAAAAATTAGATATTTCACATACTAGTATTCAAGATTTTTCGTTACTACCGCAGTTTAAAAAGTTAGAATCGCTTACTGTACATATTTCAAATCGCGAGCAGCTCTATGCAATTTCAAAAGTAGACACTTTAAAGCATTTGTATATTTTAGGTTTAGAAAATGTTAGTGAATTGGATTTGCTTGTTTTGCAAAAATTAAATAAGTTAATAACAATTGAATTTGAAAATAGCATCATTGTTAATTTTAATTGCTTAAAACACAATTCGTCAATTCAAAATATAAAGTTGACAGATACAAAGGTAAAGGATGGAACCGCATTAGGTAAAATGAAAGGACTAAAGGAATTAGAATTAGATGGCGCAACAATTGATAACCTTAAAACGATTTGTTGTTCTCGTTCATTAGAAATATTTACAGGTTCGTTTGAACAATTTTATATGTTAAAAGACTCATTTGAAAGAAAAATAGATTTTTCAAAAATAATTGGAGGAATGAGTGATGAAGAAAGAGAAGTTTGGCATCAGCATGTAATGGATTAGAAAATAAATTATTTATCACTGAATGTCACATCCCTCGTTAATCGTTCGTCTTGTATGTAGAACGGATAAGGAGGGATTTTATTATGAATACATTTGATGTAGCAATTGTTGGCGGTGGGCTTGCTGGATTAACAGCATCTATATATTTAGCGAAAGCTGGAAGGAAAGTTATTGTATTGGAAAAATCCAGTCGCTTCGGTGGTCGAGGGATGACTGTAAATAAAAATGGCATTTGCATGAATCTTGGTGCACATGCTTTATACAGAGGAGGCGCAGCATTTTTAACTTTTAATGAGTTAGGTTTGAATCTTCCAGGGGGAATGCCATCTACAAAAGCACATGGAATATGGAAAGGGGATGTATTTACCATCCCCACAGATTTTCGCTCTATTTTAGCAACTCCACTACTTTCATGGTCTGCAAAAGTACAATTTTCGCGTCTTATGATTCATTTAGGGAATTTAGATGTAGGGGAAGTTCCGAAAATGAGTCTAACTACATGGGCAGAAAAAGAAATAAAAGATCCAATGGTTCGAAATATATTTTATGCGTTATGCCGAACGACAACATATACGTTTGCTCCTACAATGCAATTAGCATCATCTGTACTAAAGCAAATACAGCTGTCTATGAAAGAAGGAGTATTTTATGTAGATGGTGGTTGGGAGACGATAATAACAAAATTAAGAGATATAGCGAATAATCACGGGGTGCAATTTTCGGCTAATAAACATGTTTTGGAAATAGAGCATGACGAAGATAAACAAAGAATACATTGTTTTGACGATGAGTTATTTGAAGTAGGTACAGTCATCGTGACAACTCCACCAAAAGAGGCTTGTAAAATAATAAAAGGTGCAGAAGGAACAAGTTTGTATAGATGGAGTGAACAATCGGTACGGGTTACCGTTGCTGCATTAGATATTGGTTTAAGACGCTTAACCAACCCTACACATCAATTTGCATTAGGGTTAGATCAACCTATATTTTTCACGAATCAATCAAGAGCAGCCAAATTAAGTGAAGATGGAGCAATTGTAGTGAGTTTAATTAAGTACCATAATCCTATGCTAGAGATAAATCATTTTCATGATGATCAAGCACAGTTAGAAAATACGATGGAGTTGCTACATCCTAATTGGAAAAGAGAAGTTGTTGCAAAGCAATATTTACCGAAAATAATGGTAGTACATGATTTTCCTCATATTGACCGTGTTGAAAAACCGGGCCCTATTATACCTGAAATGCCAGGTGTTTACGTTGCAGGAGATTGGGCTGGGCATGATGAAATATTAGCTGATGCTGCGGTAGCAAGCGGGAAACGAGCAGCGTTACACATTTTAAAGCAATTAGAAAGTGAGGCAATTCATCATGGAAACGGAGCAATTATATGAAGCGTATCAACCATTATTATTTTCATTAGCATATAGAATCCTTGGGAGTGTTATGGACGCTGAAGATATTGTTCATGACGTATTTATCGCGATAAACAATATAGAGAATGTTCAATCTATAGAAAATATGAAAGCATATTTGTGTAAAATGGCGACAAATCGTTCAATTGATAAATTACGTTCGGTAGCGCATAAACGTAATGTATATGTAGGGATGTGGTTACCAGAGCCATTTGTGGAAGAGTCTGATGAGCCAGCAGAGTCATTTGTAATGAAAGAATCAATTTCTACGGCATATTTATTACTTTTACAACAACTGTCTGAGGTAGAAAGGGTTGTTTTCATATTAAGAGAGGTTTTCAGTTATGACTACGAGGAAATAGCTTCAATTGTTGATAAGAGTAGTGTGAATTGCCGGAAGATCTTTCAACGCGCACGAAAAAGTATTTTAGATAAGCCGAAGCAATCAACACTAAGTACGAAGAAAATGGCTGCCTATGTGGAAAAGTTTGTATCATCATTACAGTGTGGGGATGCAGAAGGCATGTTAGAAGTATTAAAAACAGATGCGATATTTAAAGCAGATGGTGGTGGTAAAGTTACAACTGCTATTAATCCGATTTATTCTGCAGATAAAATTATACGTTTGTTCTATGGAATTACAAAACGGTTGCCAGAAAAGTATAGTGTTGATTTCAAAATAGTAAATGGTGCACCGGGCGTTATAGTTACAATAAATAATAAAGTGACGTATGTACTTTCATTCGCATTTGAGGATGAGAAAATTTCAAACATTTATATGATGGTTAATCCTGAAAAACTTATGCACTTAAATGTAATAGTATAAAAAAGACGCATTTCTTTAGAAGTGCGTCTTTTTTTTATTTTTCTAACATTTCAAGAGGTACATCTTTTTCGCCGGCTACCTCAAATTTAATTTCCCCGTCT
>Ga0102589_1001544_pt1 | contig 30446 bp, 24 predicted proteins | sample AraplaMF_Col_mLB_FD_76858 | JGI IMG/M metagenome (GOLD analysis project Ga0102589, IMG submission 76858) | Arabidopsis root microbial communities from the University of North Carolina, USA - plate scrape MF_Col_mLB | ecosystem: Host-associated > Plants > Roots > Endosphere | place: USA...
TTGGTATTCGGCTCCCGATCCCGATTGCCCCGTCCTGGCTGGGCCGAGGAGCGCAGAGACAAGCGGATCAGGGATCGCGTTGTTTGAGCGCAGTGAAACGGAGCGAGTTTAGCGAGACCCCGCTTGGCTCGAGCACCGCAGGTTGCCCCGGAGCGAAGCGCAGGGGACCCAGACTGCGGGTCGCCTTTTCTTTGGTGACTTTCTTTTGGCGAAGCAAAAGAAAGTTACTGGCCGCCGGGCCACTCCCGGCCAGCAGAAACATGAAGAGGGCGAGGAGGGCGGAGAAGAAACAGAGGTAGAGAGGGAAGTGCGCGCAGGCCGGAGCAAGACCCGGCCTCAGTCCCCCTCCTCATATCTCGCCAACTCCACCCAAAAAACACTCCCTTTCCCTTGCCGGTCCGTCATCCCCACCGGGTGCCCCAGCAACTGGCTCAGCCGGTAAATCGCCGCCAGCTCCAGCCCAAAGCCCTCGGCTGTGCCTTGCTGCGGAATGCCTTGTGAGAACACCTGGTGGCGTTCATGCGCGATGCCGGCACCCGTGTCCCACAGCTCTATGCGCCACTGGCCCTGGCGTTGCCGGGCCGCCAGCAGCACGCCGCCGCCGTGCGTGTTGCGCAAGGCGTTCGAGAGCAGGCTGCCCACCAGCCGCGCCAACAGCGCCGGGTCGGACAGTGCCCGCCCCGCGGCCGCGCGCGTGCGCAGGCGCAGGCCTTTCTCGCGTGCCAGCGGCAGGTGCTCTTCCGCCAGGGTGTGGATCAGCGCGGCCAGGTCCACCGGCTGCAGGTTCACGCTCAGCGACGCTGGGTCCAGCCCCGCCAGGCTGAACAGCGAATCAAACAGGTCATCGATCTTGCGCGTTGAATCGGCGATCTTGCGCGCGATCTGTGTCGCGAATTCCGGCTCCAGCGTCAGCCAGTCGGCATACAGGCCCAGCGAGTGCACGGGCCTGCGCAGGTCGTGCGCCGCGCTCGCGATAAAGCGCGTGCGCACCGCTTCCGCCTGCGCCACCGCGCGCTTCCTGTCCTCCAGCGCCTTGATCAGTTCCTGCCGGTCGAACTGCAGCTCCAGGCTGATGTGCTGGGCCCGGTACATGCGCCGGCCCGTCACGTGCGCCACCGCCAGGAACACCAGCACCACCGCCATCTCGGCGCCCGTGTCCAGCACCGAAGGCACCCCTCCTGAAAAATCCATGTGCCAGGCCATGGCCGCGATCACCGATGCGCCCAGGCCGTTGCAATACGCCGTGAAGGTGCTCAAGGACGGCGGCGAAGAAGACACCGCCGTCGCCGCGATGCTCGACAGCACCAGCATGCACAGCAGCTGCACCTCCACAGGCGCCCGGTGGTACACCACAAACATCAGCCCGCCCCACACCACCGCACTCAGGGGCCAGGCCCAGCCGTGCAGCGACATGAATTCGCGCAGCGCCACGCCATCGGCCTCGTCCAGCCGCGTGCGGTAGGCACGCAAAATGGCATAACGCAGCGCCGTCACCGAGCCCGCCGCCAGCACCCACACCGACAGGGACCGCCAATCCACATGCCGGTACAGCATGGCTACCACCACCGCGATCACCAGCACCGCCGCATGCAGCGTAGGCCGCGCGTTGCGCATGAAAATGTGCGCCAGCTGCGTGCTGACCCAGGCCTCGCGTGGGTTCATCGAGAGGCGCTTCCGGTGGCAGCTGGCAGGGCTGGCGGCATGGGGTGCAAAATTCTTCCGTAAGCGGGCTGGGGTGTGGACAACAGCACCATAGCAGAGGGCAAGGTGGGGTTCTTGCTGATTGAGCTTACGGAAATCCGCGCCTGCTTTGCGAGGGAAGGTCTGCTGAAAGACATTCTTTGTGGGGTCGGGGAAATGGGCCACAGCCCCGCCTTTCCTGGCGTTCTGTGTTCATGCATAGGCTTAACGGCAATTGGGGCTGGGACTTTTGTTGTTGTCGTTGCCCTGCTGGGTTTGGGCTGAACTGGCTGATCTTGCCAGCGTTGGCGATATCCGGCGAGCCATCTTTGGTTGTCGTTGGGCCGTGCTTTGGCGGCGGAACGTATACCTTTTTATTCATGGGCGTGCCGGAATTTGGGCCCCTGGCTAAGATGTTGCCTACTCGCGCCCATGGTGGAGCGCGGCGGTGATGAGCGTTTGCTGAGGGACGCTTTTACCGCCTGTACAAGCAGTACAAGCTTGTTTTGGTTGGTTGGCGAAGGCAGAGGGTTCTTGGCTCTGTTGGGCCCCACGGGGAGCCTGTGATCTGGCGCCCGTGCAGGCTTGCACCAGGGCCAGGTGCCCGCAAACCGTTTTACCGCCTGACCGCCAGCGCCACAATCGCCGCCCCCGCGGCCACGATCAGCGCGTCTTCGATCAAACCGCTGCGCGTCTGGCCCACGCGCGCCATGGCCCGCTTGCGGCCTGCCAGTGTCAGATAGGCCAGCGGCACAGCGGCCGCAACCGCCGTCAAAGCGCCGGCCTGCTCGCGGCCGCGAGGCGCCAATGCCGCGCCCGCGATGCCCGCGCTCATTACCCGCGCCAGCAATCCCAAAAAGACCGTGCGGTCAGGCGCGGTCTTCATCTTGTCGCCCAGCAATTCGCCCACCCCCATGGCCAGGGCGCCATGCCTGAACAGCGGGCGGTCCAGCAGCACAAGCCGCCCCGGCGTGCGCCGGCCCAGCAGCCGCGCCGCCGCGATGCCGGCCATGGGCGTCATCGAACGCGCACTGGCCACCGCGCCGATAAGGGCTGAGAAGATCAAAGCGTTAGGTTTCATGGTTTTCCCGTGGATGCGTACAACAACACGTCATAAGGCCATCGTGTTTGGGCCTGACTGCTGGAGAGAAGGAGAAAAGCACCCGACCAGCCGTAGGAAGCGGGCGTAAGCTCTTTGCCGCACGACCGTTCCGGTACGGTTACCATGCCGGCAACCAGCCAGAAGCAGACATTACTTGAGGTAAAGACGATGGCGCGCGTAGCACTGAAAGATCCCTATGGATGGAGCAAGCTCAAATACCAGCTCAAGGAAAAGTTTGGGCGCTACATCCGCCACGGAATCTTTAACGCGATTGAACTTGGCGACGAAGAAAAGGCCATCCACCTGGCGACGCAACAAGTTTTGCTGCGTGCACGGGACGAATGGGGCTCGTCCCCGCTCGTGGCCGCCATAGCAGCCCAGCGGCCGCGGCTGGTTCGCGAATATATCCAGCGAGGCGGCATGTTCGCCGGCGATGGGGCTATGGCTCACGCGTCAATGCGGGGTAATCTTGACATAGTGGAAATGCTGCTTGCAGCCAAAAAAGATCCGAATGAGCCCTTGCCGCGCGGTGGACACAACGACGGGTACACGCCGCTCATGTGGGCCACAAATCGCAAGTTCATTTCCGTTATCAAAGCTCTGTTGGCAGGCGGCGCGGATGTCGATGCGGTGGCGGCGGACGGCTGCACAGCCGTTATGTTGACGGCGGCCGCGCAGCCATCTGACCTGGAAGCACTCGACATTCTCTGTAGCTACAAACCCGACATTACAAAGAAAGACTGGCGAGGCCGCAACCTGATTCGTGAGGCTCGGGACAGGGAAAAAAATTCCGGCAAACCCGAACTAAGGCGAATTCTTGAGCGGCATTTCCCCAATGTGGATTTCGATGCGGCCTGACAGTAGCCGCCCGCAATAAATCACTCTATGAAGACCGACCACAGCAGACTCGACCTATCAATTCTCGAAACTCTCGCAGCAGGGCCGCGCTCACTCGATCAAATATTGGCTGTTGACGCTGTGCGAAAAATCGCGTTTCAGCTTGCGCGGCGCAGGGCTGGCGCATCTCCCAGCGAGAGTGCCGACGAAACCGTCAAGGAAAGGCTGCAGGCTTTGCGCCGGGCGGGTCAAATTGAGTTTGACCGTGCAACCCATCGATGGGGCAAGGTTCAAGGCCCAAGCACTCACATGACGCCCGCTAACTATCCCGTGGTCGGAACGTTCAAGAATGAAACGTCCGCTGAAATGAGTCTTTATCTGGAGATGATCCCCGAGGAGGTAATCCTTGGACCTGGCGACGAAGTTGAGTTACTGGCACGCCCAACGGAGGGCCTCTTGCCCCTTGACATACAGCAAGTGGAAGATGGGTATCACATCCATGCCCATAAGGTCTGGGATCCTGATTGGCATGTTCGCTATAGAGGGAAAGTCATCAAGGCCCAGACGCCGACACGGCTGAGCGACTTTCGCTGAGGGGCTTCTCGGGGCGATCTCTCATCAGCCGCCTGATGGCCTCCCTTCAAACACCGCCAGCTGCGCCGCGAACGCCCGCTGATAAGCCGGCCGCGCCTCCCCACGCGCCACATAGGCCAACAGGTTCGGATACTCCTTCAAAAACCCCGAGCTCTCCAGCCTGCGCAGCACCGTCACCATCAGCAAATCGCCGGCGCTGAAATCGCCGTCCAGCCAGTCGGCATCGCCCAGCCGGGCGGAGAGCTCGCGCAGCCTGGCGTGCACGCGCTCGTCGAGCATGGGCAGGCGCTCCGCATACCAGGGTTGGCCTTGTTCAAAGATCACGGCCATGGAGCGTTCCACGATGGGCGGCTCCACCGTGTTCAGCGCGGCAAACATCCAGGCGATTGCGCGGGCGCGGGCATTTGCGTCCGCGGGCAGCAGGCCTGCATAGCGCTCCGCGAGGTGGAGGATGATGGCGCCCGATTCAAACAGCGCCAGCCCGCCTTCCTCATAGGTCGGGATCTGCCCGAAGGGATGGAGTGCGATGTGCGCGGGCTGCTTCATCGCTGCGAAAGACACCAGGCGGACTTCATAGGCCTGGCCCACTTCTTCCAGTGCCCAGCGAACGCGCATGTCGCGCGCCAGGCCCCGGCCGCGGTCGGGGGAATGTTCAAAGGCGGTGATGGTGGGGGTGGTGCTTGCTTGGGTCATGGTGAATTCTCCTTTGCTTTCTTTCGTTGAATGCCGGATTGGATCAGGTTAGGCGCCGGATGAGCGGTGTGTTTTCGTCCATCTTGCAACCGACGACGTTGGCGATGGTGCAAGGGCTTCGACAAGCTCAGCCCGAACGGTGGGGTGATTGATACAACCGAACCCAATCCCGTTCGCCCTGAGGTATCGAAGGGCCCGGCTGTGTCGGGCTGCCAATGGGCTTCGACACCTCAGCCCGAACGGTGTCGCCGAGTCGAAGCGGGGTATCTGTAATTCGCGCCGGTTTGACCCGGCGGTTGCGCTGCTTCCGCGATCTGCGCTGCGCCGCTACTTCTTCTGCTCGCTCACCTGCTGCGCCCACGTCGCCGTGTTGCTCTTGCCATCGAGGAAAGGCAGCACCGTCGGCACCAGGGCGGGCGCCAGGAAGAGGTCGTAGTGCGTGAACCCCGGCAGGATCGCCAGCCGGTTTTTGGCCATGTTCTCACGGCCCCAGCCCGCGTCTTTCAGCCCGCCGCCCAGCAGCTGGTAGAACTTCACGATGTGCTCGGGGCGGTACATGTCGCTGTCGCCGTAGACCAGCATCACCGGCATCGCCAGCTTCTTCACGTCTTCCGTATAGTCATAAGGCTTGCGCATCAAGGCGCCCATCTGGTCCAGCAGCTTGGGGAAATCCTGCGGGCGCGGCGCCACCGCGGCATAAGACTTGTACATCGGCGTGTCCTTCATCATGTCGGCCATGGCCGCGCCCACCTGCGCCTGCATGGGCAGCATTTCAGGGTAGAAGCCGTCCTGCGCATAGCCGGCCGACACCAGCACCAGGCGCCGCACGCGCTGCGGGTGCTGCACCGCCAGGCGAAAGCCCACGCCGCCGCCCATGGAGTAACCCATCACATCCACCTGCTGATACCCCAGCTGCTGGATGATCTGTGCCATGTCGTCGCCCATGTCCACCAGGCTCATGGGCCGCTCCGTCAGCGCCGTGCGGCCGTGGCCGTACAGGTCCACGCCGATCACCTGGCGGGTTTGGGCCAGCGCCGTGAGCACCGGGCCAAACATCTCAAACTGGCCCAGGCCGCCATGGAGCAGAAGCAAGGGCTCACCCTTGCCATGCACCTGGTAGTGGTAGTTGACGCCGTTGACGCTGAGGTAGCCGCTTTTGGCGGGCTTGCTCTCCTGGGCGTGGACAGCGGCAGGGATGATGGTGGCAACGGCCACCGCGGCGCTGAGCAGCGGGGCAATAAAGGTACGCAGAGAGCTACGCAGGAAGTTCATCGATTTCTCCTTGGGTTAACAAACAGGGGCCAAATCCCGGCGGGTTTTTGGCTTGCTTCCCTGTTACGACGAGCGGGTCTGGAGAATTCGACAACTTCCGGCTACGTAGGCCGGTACGTGAGAAGCATGTGGCCTAGGCGGCCGCCTGCGCCGCCGCCATGTCCATCCACACCGGTTCAAACACATGGCCGTCCGGGTCCTGGAAGGCGCGGCTGTACATAAAACCCATGTCCTGCGGCGGGCGAACGTCCGCCTTGCCACCGGTGGCCGCCGCGGCCTGGGTGATGGCGTCCACCTCTTCGCGGCTGTCACGCGACAGGGCCAGCAGCACCTCGCTGGTCTCGTGCGCATCGGCGATGCGCTTGGTGGTAAAGGTTCCGTAGTACTCGTGCGTCAGCAGCATGAAGCTGATCGCCTCCGACCAGACCATCATCGCGGCCTGGTCGTTGCTGAACTGCAGGTTCTGCTCGCAGCCTATCGCCTTGTAAAAACGCTTCGCGGCGGCAAGGTCCTTCACGGGCAGGTTCACAAAAATCATCTTGGGCATGGTGGTTTCCTTGAGGGTGGGAATGTGAGTGTTCAGCCGGCCAGGGCCTTGTCAATTTGCGCGCGCAGCTGCTCTTCCTGCTCGCGCAGCTCGGGCGTGAAGGCTTCACCGAAGTCTTCCGCCGTGAAGACCTGGCGGATCTCCAGTTCCGAGTCGCCGGGCATCGGGTTGGGGCAGCGTTTGACCCACTCGATGGCCTCCTGCAGCGAGGCGCACTCCCAGATCCAGAAGCCGGCCACCAGCTCCTTGGTTTCGCTGAAGGGCCCGTCCGTCACCGTGCGGTTCTTGCCCGAGAAGCGCACGCGCGCGCCCTTCGAGCTCGGGTGCAAGCCTTCACCGGCCTGCATGATGCCCGCCTTGACGAGTTCTTCGTTGTACTGGCCCATTTCCGTGAGCAGCTGCTCGCTGGGCATGATGCCGGCTTCGCTGTCGGCGGTGGCTTTGACGAGGACCATGAATTTCATGTGAGTCTCCTTGTTGGGTTGAAGTAGTGGATGTAGCGATCAATGGCTCAAATTGACTTAATGGCCCGGCGCACGGGTAAACGTCATATGCGTCACGCCGCTGGGCGATGCGATGGACTCGATCTGGAATTTTTTCTCAAGTCCCTCCAGGCCATCCCAAAGCCGCACACCGCGGCCCAGCAGGATGGGCACCACCACGATGTGCATGTGGTCCACCAGCCCGGCCTTGAGGAACTCGCGAATCATGGTCGGGCCTCCGCCCAGGCGTATGTCCTGGCCGCCCGCCGCCTTGCGGGCCGCCTCGACCGCCTCTGCCGGCGACGCATTAATGAAGTGGAAGGTGGTGCCCCCTTCCATCTGGATAGGCGGGCGGGTGTGGTGCGTCAGCACAAACACCGGCGTGTGAAACACCGGGTTGGGCCCCCACCAGCCCTTCCATTCCGGGTTGTTGTGCCAGCCGGGGTAGCCGTATTTGTGGGCGCCCATGATCTCGGCGCCAATGTCCTTGTCAAACAGGCGAAGAAAGGTGTCGTCGATACCCGATGTGCCGCCAGGCTGGCCTATCATCCGCCGGCCCCATTGGGTGTTGAACATCCACTCGTGCAGCCGCTCACCGGCATGGCCGAACGGTGATTCAAGGCTTTGGCCTTCGCCGGTTCCGAAACCGTCGAGCGAGATCGTGACGTGTTGTACGCGAACAAGTGACATGGTGGTGCTCCTTTGCTCAGGTGGGTGAATGAACCAATCGATCAATCAATCAGGTAATCTCTGCGCGGCGGTACTTGTCACCCACTTCCGCACGTATGGGCGCCGTGTCGTAGATGATGGTCATGGAGGCTATCAGGCCGTCCTCGTCAAAGTCAAACAGGTCCACACAGCGAAAGCTCACATGCGAGCCGTCGGCCAGCTCCCACTGGTAGGTAAAGCACACGCTGGCCCGGCGCGAGCCGACCCCGCTCACAAACACCTCGGCATCCTCCAGCACGCTGCGCCGCGTCGCCGCCTTCAGCTGCTCAAAAAACTCCCCCGCCGGCTTCACCCCCAGAAAGGGCGAGTGCACCATGCCCTGCGGGCTGAACAGCGTCACGATGGCGCGCACGTCCCCCGCGGCCAGCAAGGCCAGGTACTTGTGGATGACGTCGATATAAGAAAGTGCGTTCGAGCTGATGACCATGGTACGGGGCGCGTGCTGGATTCAATGCGTGAATGAATAAACAGGGCGCCATCGTAGGAGCGCCCGCGCCCCAGCACCATCGAAAGATTTTGGGGTCAGCCATGTGCGGCGCGCATGGCTTCATCGTTACGAGGCGCTACGAGGCCGCCACAAGGTCGTTAAAAGCCGCCGCGATACACTGCGCCCCATGCCCGCCTTGCCGCCCCTCTATGCCCTGCAGGCCTTCCTGGCCGCCGCCGATTGCGGCAGCTTCACCGGCGCGGCCACCCGCCTCAACCTGACGCAGGGCGCCGTCAGCCGGCAGGTCCAGTTGCTCGAAGAATATTACGGCTGCCCGCTGTTTGTGCGCGTGGCCCGCGGCCTGACGCTCACCGCCGAAGGCCAGCAATTGCTGGCGCCCGTGCGGCAAGCGCTGGAAACGCTGGCCCAAGCCAGCGCACGCGTGCGGCGCGGCAGCGATGTCCTGCGCGTCCAGTTCCCGCCCACCATGGCCGTCAGGTGGTTTTTGCCGCGCCTGCCGGCGCTGCAGGCGGCACTACCGGGGCTAGAGATTCGCGTCGCCACCCACTGGACGGATGCGCCCGACTTCAGCGACACCGATGCCGACGCCATCGTGGCCCATGGCAAGGGCGGCTGGCCCAATCTGGTTGAAGTGCCGCTGATGCGCGAGCACCTCGTCCCCCTGTGCTCCCCACAACTCGCCGCCAGCCTGCGCGAGCCGCGCGATCTTGCGGGTGCCACTTTATTGCATGCCACCGCCAACCGGCACGAATGGCTCATGTGGCTGCGCGGCGCCGGCGTGCCGGACTTGCAGGGCGCGCGTGAGCAGCTGTTTGACACGGTGGATATGTGCGTGCAGAGCGCGGAGCGGGGCCTGGGCGTGGCGATTGCCGATGCGGCCTTATTCACCGACCTGATCGCTTCGGGCAAGGTGGTGAAGCCCTTTGAGATTGAGGTGGACAGCGGGAATGCCTACTTTTTGACCTATCCGGCTCAGCGGCGGGAGCAGCGGAGTATTCGGTTGTTTGAGGAGTGGATGGTGGCTGTGCTGCGGGGAGGAGGGGGCGATTCTTTGTCTGCTCCTGCCAATGCAGGCTAGTGCGCTGATTGCGGAATAGCGAATAACCGCCTGCGACTGCCTTGTCGCGAGTAGCGGCATTTCTACTTGCTGTTCCTCAAAGAAAAATGATACTCTTGCTTACACAGCGCCACTAGTCAGCGCCTGAGTGTGGATGTGCGGCTGGACCTGCGCTCAGTGATATCTGTGCCGTTGGTCAAATACAAGAATACAGATATGAGGGGGACTTCCGATGGCACGAGAGTTGAACCGAACTTCGGTCGATGAATTGCTCCATGCAATAACGCCGTCGCAGGTAGCGGAGGCGCTAGGCATCGCAGTGGTTCGACGTGGCGCAACATTGCGCTGTATTTGCCCATTTCACGATGACCATGACCCATCTCTAAATTTATACGACAGCTGGAAGTCTGGGCCACCTCATCATCACTGCTGGGTATGCGGAGCGCACGGAGACATCTTTGATTTGGTGCGTCATGTGCGGCACGCGTCTTTCATAGAAGCTGCGGAGTGGCTAAGAAGTACGTTTGGGCTCCCACAACGAAACTCTGACTTGTCGCGCAAAAGGATTCGTCGCAAGGATGGCGATCGGCTTGCTTGGGATGGGTCCAGGCAAGCCGCATTCAACTATGCGGCAGAAGTTTATAAGCGGAAGAGTGAAACCCCCGAATTAATCGATTGGTTGGATTCGAGGCATCTGCCTCAGGAAATTGCATCGAAGGCGGGGCTTTCCTTTTCTCCGGTCAATACGCTGATCGATGATCTGAAGCGGACTTCGGTAGATGATGGTGAGCGGCGTATAGAAACAGCGATGCTGGAGGAGATTGGGCTCATTCAGCGTATGAAGAAAACATCGGATTCGAGTGAGCTCTTCGCAGACACCGAATCAAGATTCCGTGATTTTTTCTTTGATGCTAGAGTAGTTTTTCCAATTCAATCGCTACAAGGGACTCTAATTGGATTTGCGGGACGAGCCGTCAACGATTCAAAGAGGAAATCCCCCAAGTATCTCTACACCCCCGGGCTAGCCAAAAGCTCGGTGTTGTACCGAGGCCACGCGGCACTTGAGGCTCTAAAGGTGAGAGCAAAGGCGGGTGAGCCAAAAGAGATATTTATTTGCGAGGGGCTTGTTGATGCGCTGCGCTTGGAGTCGTGTGGGTATCCGGCGGTCTCGATCCTCGGCTCATTGGCCTCCAAGGAGCAGATACAGCAACTGCGCCTCATCGCGGATACAGTCGCGCCGGCAAACGACTTGTTGGTCCACATATTTCTTGATAGGGATAAGGCTGGCGTACGAGGTAGTTCGAAACTTGCGGTCGCACTGGCCCAGAACGAATTCGATGCGGATTTCATCTGGCCGACGAAAGGTAAGCTAGCTGAATATGGTGTTCTTGGTGCCGACGAGAAGGACCCAGATTCACTTCTTTCGTCATTGGGGTCGCATTGGAACGACACATTTATTGGGGATTCGGCTCATCCCACGGCTTTTCCCGTTATTGCAGCAAAGCTTGACAGTATTCATTCCCCGGATGACTTGCTCAACGATGAAAAATGGAATTCTATTTCTCTTGGGGCGCGGTATCGGGCTGCGACACAACTCACTCGCGATGACTCTGAAGCTAAATTTCTTTTCAGGGTCAGCACACCAAAGAAGCCAGCGTATGAATACGCGTGGTTATCTGATGTAGTTAACCTTCGAGCATCGAGGACAAGTGCCCGCGACATCCAACGCGAGGGCCGAAGCGCGGATTTTATTGCGAACGAAACCTCGCGATTAAACGTTGCTCGCATACTAGCGAAGTCAGGCGCTGACCGGGGCGAGGTTCCAACGGATGAAGCTGCGTGGCGTAGGCTGGACGTTGGCGCTACCGCTTTTAACACTGGATTTCTGGAACGGCTTCAGGAGACGACCTTTGAACCTTTAGAGCCATTTGATGCGGTGTATGTGGCGCGGGATTTTGAGAAAACTGAGCCGCGTCTTAAGGCAATGCCGTGTCCAGAAGACCTTGTGCTGCAGCAATACATGCTATCGGAGGTGCTGACTGAGCGTTTCGACGTTACAGAAGAGAGTGACGCCTTCAGTCGTAGCATCCCGGCAGTCCGCTTTTATCGGAGTCGCAAGGAAACAATTACCACTGCAGAAAATGGCCACCCGGGAGCAAATGCGCAGACCTTGAGCTTCGCATACCAAGTTGATATGGACGTGCTAGAAGGACGGTCGACGGCATCCAATCAAGGCATGTTCAGACCATATATTGAGTGCTGGCGCGAATTCATCGCGAGCCTCCGCACCACTGCGAACGGATTTGAAGAGGTTTACGCTCTCCGTCTCGATCTAAAGCGCTACTACGACCGTCTGTATAGGACCACCGTAAGAGATGCGCTGAAGGGGCCTTTCAGTGAGGGCATTCAGCGTCTAAAGACGGCGGAACGGTTTGAAGAATTTGCACCCTCTTTTCGCGCTGGACGTCAGAATCTTTCAGACTCTGTTGTTGATTGGTTCTGTGAGCAGAGCTTTGGATATCAGTACTATCACCCAGAGACGGGACGAATTACTAAGTCGGAGGCGAACGTCGGCATTCCCCAGGGGCCGATTCTTTCTGCGTGGCTCGCGACAGTGGCCTTGTTTCCACTGGATTCAGCTCTCCGTAACGTGCTTGAATCCATCAACGTGGCGGATTCGCTTCCGCATGCCGGATATGCGCGATACGTCGATGACATATTCCTGATCGCCGATTCGCCGCAGATTCTGGAGCAGCTCAGAGCCGCTGTAGAAGACGCGTGTACCCGTCTTCGCCTGGACGCCGTTCCGAAGGGAGAGCTGGCACCTCGCATGACCCCAGAGGAGTTCCGAGAGCTCTTGACGCAAGGGACCGCTCTGATCGGGTCAGGGCCGGCGCGAGAGGTTGGACTACTTCCTCTTGGGGACGGCGAGGCCGGATTCGAAACCTGGCAAGACCCGATACAGCGTGCAAGCGCTCTGGTGCTACTGAGCGATCGTCGGCTTTATGAGGCGGACGTTGAAACCATAAAAAAGCAGGTATTCACCGCGTTAAACGCGCATGACCTGCGGCCCGCAGAGCTGTCGAAGGCTGCCCGATGGATATGGTATGCCGTTGCCAAGGAGAGCCATGAAACCCCAGATGAGGTTTGGCACGCGTACTGGGAAATGTGGCGTGAGGTAACCGAACGTCTAGCAGCACGGATGAAGGTTGACGAATGCCCTTGGCACGACCCCAGCCTGTACGGGTTGGATGGTCTTGAGCGGCTCTTCAGCAGTGCGAGTACATACGACCGAAATCTCTCCATTTCTGCGGAGGCCGAACGCAGAAGATGGATTGCCGCTCTGTCGAAGGTGGTTCTCTGCGATGGCTTCTTCGCTGAGTTCGTGTCGCCGCAGCGGAATCCACCTCCTGGCGCCGGGAAGGGCGTAGGCAAGTTGCGGCGTATGTTTTTTCAGAGAGGCGTTTGCGTACGTTGGATTGCTCGCCAACTGCAAGGGGCGGCTACAGACACGACCCTGGAGGCCGAACTCGGTCTCCTGCTGGGGCTTGCATCGCAAGAGCTTTCGGCCTCCCTCGTTCGAGCACGGTTGACCGATGCAGATGGTGCCAATTCGCCACTAGATGTCCGGTCCAATGATGGTGACCCTTTAGATTGGACGTCGCCGTTGCGGCCTTTATTTCTTTGGCTTCATGAGGCAATTGTGTTGCTTGGGCGCAATTGCGACGCGGGAAGTGATCCGCTGGAAACTATTCGCGGGAAGTTGCAAGAGTCTCCGCTATATAAGGATGCCCCGGCGCATTCGAAGTTCTACGGCCTATTGAATCTGTGGAAGGCTGACCTTTCCGACGATGAATTGTGGATGGAGGAACTGCGACTTGATGCCCTCGCATCACTTCTGGCCGTGTGTCCGATGGAACGACTCATGCACTGCCTGCAACGGCGCCCGCATCTCTTGCAAGACATTGGTCGACCATTGCCGGCGTTGCCGGGAATTGCGGTTCGTCACCTCGTCCTTAAGACCACAGAAGACGTTGGCACATGCCTTAAAGGATTGACGCATCTAATCCCCACGGGAACTAACCACCCTCTTGTGGATTATCGCGTTGCGAGCGCAAATCAAGATATCGAAATTCAGCTAGATTGGGTGGCAATTAATCTTCCTGTGGACACGGTGCATCTGACTGGTCGCCGAGCAGATTGGACAGTCGTTGCAAATAAAATCAAGGCCGCCCAACCGAGTAAGGTCGAGGAGTTCGGTTTCAAGGAGCTTCGATGGGCCGCAGATCTTTTCGAGTCACTAGCTCGGGTAAATCACGATCTTGAACTCGACTCAGGAGGTGAAGATGCAGGGGTGTTAATGGAGTTTGTGCCCGCCTGGCCATTCATCAGCGCCTCTCGTTGGTTGGAAGATACTGAAAGCGGAGATGCGTTATTCAGTCTTTTCGGTCCGGTAGTGCCAAAGACACACCTTGCGAATTTCGCTTTTGCGCGAGATGGTAAGGGACGTCTGCGTTCGTACGAGGTTCCGTTGGCTGATGCGCGACTCTGGCGTATTGGCTATGCGGTCACGGATGCGCTCGGCATGGTCGATGAACTGGAGCGCTTCCGAGCGCTTGAGACAGATGGGAGGAAAGTCGACGTTAACACTGCGCAGTATGTCTTATCGCGGCTCCTCGGACGCCTTCGAGGCGATGGGCAACCATCAACTTCGGGTCTTCCTCATCCGGCAAGACGGCATCTCACCGGGTCAACGTACCGAGCGCTACAGCTATTGCGCAATTTTCCAGTGAGTGGGGACGTAGTTCATGAAGCTCAATACCTGCTCTCAGTTGAAGCTGAAACTGCTGTGATGCGCCTACAGGGAAATGGACATAGCGATAGCTCTCGTCCGGGAGTCCTTGCATCACTGCTGTCAGAGCTAGCCCCTGCTGTGTTCTTTCGCCTAACGGAGAAGCAACTGCGCGCGTTGCCTGCGATGGCATCTGCCAATGGTCCTAACGGGACAGAACGGCGTGTCGTCGCTGCTTGGCGGTTGCTTGATCGCCGACTAGAGGCTTTAGAGTCGTCTCTGGTGGGTGGCGTACCACCTGAATCTCTTTGTGCGTGGATCGCGCTTAGGCGGTCGGTACGGGTAGCTGCAGTTGTTGCCTGGGTTCGTGCTCTGGTGTTCGAGATATACCTCGCGGGGGATGCTACTCCGACTCCGCATGTTGAGGTTCCTTCTGAGTGGGCAGTCGACGAGCCCGTTCTGTTCATCGATACCTCGGATGTCAACATCGGCGCGCTATTCCGTGATGCTATGGCGCCTAAGGGGCGCTTAGCCATCACCTCGAGAATTACACCACTTGGTTGGTTGGCGCTCCTCAACAACCAGCTCAATCTCTATGGCACTGATGCGAGCCGGGCAGTTATGTCCGAGGGGAGAGCCGAAGCGCTGCGCCCATTGATGACGTCGCTTGCCCTGCAGTTGGCGACTGCATGTTCTGATGAAGAACTCGAGGATGCCAAATGGCCCTTCGACGCTTGCGCAAAAATTGAAAATGTCCTCGACGAGCCGTGCTTCGAATCCAGCCTAGGTCTGCTGTTTCAGATTGAATCAGAGCTCGGATATACCGTTAGAAAATGCGAGTCCTCCATTTGGGGTCTTCAACCTCAATCTAAAACCTTTACGGACCAAAGCGGCCGGCAGTGGAATCTGTTGCGCGGACTAATTGACCAAATTGGACGAGACCGCCATGTTGAAACTGTCAACGACGACAATGGTCAACGGATTTGGACAGAAACAGCCACGCGAGATGGCAAGCTGATTGGTGTGTCCGTTCTTGGAGAAACATTCGCCAAGACAGCGGGTATGCAGGGTCATCACTCGTTGTTTGACACTGATCAGCCCGATAACTGGGCTGTGCATCTTGCACCGCGTAAAAAATCCGTTCAACTGCAAGAGCCGGCTGAACTGGCGCCCAGCGAAACTTCGGAACCAGTCGAGCGAGCGGTGGAAGCTGGCAGCGCAGGTTCTGCAAGGTCACCAACGAATGATCGGGTAGCGGCGGGAGATGCCGCGGTCGAGGCCGAATTTTTCAGACGGTTCCGTGAGTACCAAGACGCGGAATGGAAGGCTAGGCGAACCGGGAAAAGCGCGGGGCATATTCGAGTGGCGCTGTTCCAGTTCCGTATTGACGATTCGTACTATCACCCGATAAATGATGTAGGTTTTCCTGAGGCTATTGATAGAGCATTCTGCAAAAAATCAGACATTGACTTCGCGTGCAACTTGGCTTTGTCCGAGATTGCTAGCGAGAAGGTAGGGGAAGGTTTGGGGAGCGCGATAACTACTTTAGCGCAGCGCGCCAAAGCTAGCCTTTCGATGCATGGCATGGAAAATCAGTGGGGTCTTTCAAAATTACTTCCGAGTTGGAACGAACATCGACGTCGTCGCTTAATTGAGGAGGCATTAAGGGCATGTCGTCAGTTTGAGGTTGATGTCTTGGTTCTTCCTGAATACAGCGTTAGGCCAGATACTGTCGAGTGGTTGCGGCAATGCCTAGTCGATCTCGGAGATAAGAAGCTGTCCGTGGTCGCCGGAACATATCGACTTCACGGCACCCCGAAAGACCTCTACTTCAAGGAGAGCTTCGAAAAAATCTTTGGTGTAGAGGATAAAACGAAAGTCTTCTCGCCCTCTGGTAATTCAATGGAGAAGTCCGCGTATATAACGCTGCTTCAGCCGATTCCAGATGCCGGGCCTGGAGCGGTTGGCGTTTTCAGCCGAAGAAAAAAGTACCACTCAATGGCCATGGGGGAGTACATCAATCCATCAGATGAACAGTGGGCTCCGTTGGCAAGCCTAGAGGGGCTTGTTCAGGCAATTCAGAAAGAGCGGGAGATCTCAGGTGCTCCGCTCATGGACGTCAATGGTGTCACGACTATTGCCAAACAAATTAGACCCGTCGAAAGAATGGCTGAACTCATTTGTTCTGAGTTGTTTGCGTCTACCCATCCTGTGAATCATTCAACGATTCTCAGCGAGTACCGCGCGTTGCGTCAGAGGTTTGGATTTAATTCGGGCGCGGGTGAGGACGTTGTGACTAAAGATGTCGGCAACCTAACAAAGGCGCTTCGTTTAGATGGCAATGTGGACCGTAGAACTATTCTGGTAGTCCCGGCTTGCACGACACGTTCGGCTGATTATTGGGTCTACGGCCAATCTGCGTTGTTGGCGGCCGGTCTAACGACTGTCTTTTGCGCCGCAGTCTTGGCCGACGCAAAGATTGGGTTTAAAGGCGGCGGAAGCTGCTTGATTGCAGGAAGTAGTTGGTCCACTTCTAGCGAGAAGCCTGGGCACCTCACAATGACTACCCCTTATTCAGGCTGGTCGCGAGGTGTGTACTACAACCGTTCTGAAGATGTGCTTTCGCGAAAGGAGCAGGCGGTAGTTATTGCTGATATCGACCCAATCTATATGAACGAAGGGAAACCTCGCCAGCAGGCGCTACCAGTCCCGATTCAATTGGTGGCACACCTTCCGCTAATAGAGATGATCGATGCAAAACAACTCGAATCCGCGTACACGTCTCAAAACGGCGGATTTAGACCTGCGTCGCCGAAAAAAAATCAGCGCAAACTAGCTCAAATTCAGAATATTGCCGAGGTCGCTAGTGCTTTCAGAGAGGTGGAGCAATATTTGGTCAAAGTGAAGTCAACTCATCTGGTCGATTCGGGCGCTACTCTTTCCAATGGTGAGGCGCTCGCGGAAAGAGCAACTGGGATGAAGGAGTTTTTCTCTGAGCCTTCGGGATGGAGTAACAGGCTTGACTGCTGGACGAGGAACTGGAGAGAAATGCCTTTCTATGGCCCGCCGCCGGCGCTTATTGACTGGCTGCCTGTCGATCTCAGTCCCAAAGACGGGACGCTCCCCTGTGTATTTGTGCCTCCGTGGGGCGCAGACTCCGGAGGGCCTGTCGCGCTGGCCGTTAACCCAGAGGACGCTTGACAGCGGCAAATACTCCGCGCTATTTGCCACCCCACATACGCCACCCGGCGTATTCCCCAATCTCCCTCCGGTCCCCAGAATCCACTCATCGTTGCGCCAAAGCCTTGTTTTTCATGGCTTTTCCGCAGCGAGCCGCGATTCTTTCAGTCCCTTACGTCCCCTAATACCTATCTACCGGAGAGAGGATTCACCATGACACAACAACGTCGCTTCACCCTCAAGGCCATGACCGCCGCCGTCGCGCTGGCCGGCCTGGGCGCTTTCCCTGCCTTTGCGCAAGACACGATCAAGGTCGGCGTGCTGCACAGCCTGTCGGGCACCATGGCCATCTCTGAAACCACGCTGAAGGACACCGTCCTTATGGCGATCGAGGAAATCAACGCCAAGGGTGGCGTGATGGGCAAGAAGCTCGAGCCTGTGGTGGTGGACCCTGCCTCCAACTGGCCCCTGTTTGCCGAAAAAACCAAGCAGCTGCTGGGCCAGGACAAGGTCGCCGTGATTTTCGGCTGCTGGACTTCCGTGTCGCGCAAGTCGGTGCTGCCTGTTGTTGAAGAAATGAACGGCCTGCTGTTCTACCCCGTGCAGTACGAGGGTGAAGAGCTGTCCAAGAATGTGTTCTACACGGGTGCGGCGCCCAACCAGCAGGCGATCCCTGCTGTCGACTACCTGATGAGCAAGGCCGGCGGCGGCGCCAAGCGCTGGGTGCTGCTGGGCACCGACTATGTGTATCCCCGCACCACCAACAAGATCCTGCGCGCTTACCTGAAGAGCAAGGGCGTGGCCGACAAGGACATCGACGAGAAATACACCCCCTTCGGCCACAGTGATTACCAGACCATCGTGGCTGACGTGAAGAAGTTCTCGCAAGGCGGCAAGACGGCCGTGGTGTCCACCATCAACGGCGACTCCAACGTGCCTTTCTACAAAGAACTGGGCAATGCCGGCCTGAAGGCCAAGGACGTGCCCGTGGTGGCCTTCTCGGTCGGTGAAGAAGAGCTGCGCGGCGTGGACACCAAGCCCCTGGTCGGCCACCTGGCCGCCTGGAACTACTTCCAGTCCATCAAGAGCCCGGCCAATACCGAGTTCATCAAGAAGTGGTCCGCCTACGCCAAGGCCAAGAAGCTGCCCGGCTCCGACAAGCCTCTGACCAACGACCCGATGGAAGCCACCTATATCGGCATCAATATGTGGAAGCAGGCGGTTGAAAAAGCCAAGTCCACCGACACCGACAAGGTGATCGCCGCCATGGCCGGCCAGACCTTCAACGCACCCTCGGGCATCGTGAGCAAGATGGACGAGAAGAACCACCACCTGCACAAGTCGGTGTTTATCGGCGAGATCAAGGCCGACGGCCAGTTCAATGTGGTGTGGAAGACGCCTGGTCCTGTGAAGGCCAAGCCGTGGAGTCCTTACATCGAGGGCAATGCCTCGAAGCCTGACGAGCCCGTCAAGAAGTAAGAAGCTACTGCGCGGACCAATCTGGGCTCTGCGGTGCTCACCGTACTGGTGTACGGTTCCGCGCCGCAGAACCCACCTTGGCCCGCTCGCTACGCTTCTTCCAATCTTGACGTCTTTACGTCAAAGGAGGCTGCAGCCTGGGCACCAACCCGATTCATCGGTCCACGCGCCCAAGCTACAGGTTCTTTCATCACCCATGCTGCTACGCCATTTACTTTTCTCCTTATTCACGCTCCTTGCAGCCACCCACGCGCACGCCTTGACCGCTGAAGAGGTCAAGGGCATGGCCATTGGCGAGACGGAGGCGCGGGTGGAGGCGCTGGCCAAGGCGGCCGCGGCGGCGGATGAGAAGACGGCGGCCTTTATCCAGGCGCTGTCCGACGACGCGGTCAAGACCCAGGGTGAGAAGGTGTTTGTGGTCAAGGACGACAAGGCCTATGACCCGGTCACCGGCGCCGAGCTGCCGCTGCCGGCCGATGCCGAGGATGTGATCAACCCCAACCTGATGCGCAGCGAGATCGACAATGCGCTGGCGGCGCTCAAGCTGTTCTCCAAAGACGAGAAGCAGCGGCGCGACGCAATCAAGACGCTGGCGAGCGACAACGACGAGGCCCGCCTGCCGCTGATCGAGAAAGCCTATGCGGCCGAGGCCGTGCCCGAGCTCAAGGCCCAGCTGGAGCTGATGCGCGCGGCCATCCTGCTGGGCAGCAGCGACAAGGCCAAGCGCCTGGCGGCCGCCGCGCAGCTGGCCGGCAGCAAAAACCCCGCGACCAAGACGGTGCTGATTGAGCGCCTGGGCACCGAGGCCGATGCGGATGTGAAGGTGGCGCTGCAGGCGGCGCTGGCCAAGGTAGAGGCTTCGCTCGAATGGGGCAACAAGCTGGGCGCGATTTTCAGCGGCATCAGCCTGGGCAGCATTTTGCTGCTGGTGGCGCTGGGGTTGGCGATCACTTACGGCCTGATGGGCGTGATCAACATGGCGCATGGCGAGCTCATGATGATTGGCGCCTATGCCACCTTTGTGGTGCAGGGCGTTTTCCAGAAGTACTTTCCGGGCCTGTTTGACTGGTATTTGCTGGCGGCGGTGCCTGTGGCCTTTATGGCCTCGGCGCTGATGGGTGCGGCGCTGGAGCGCGGGGTGATCCGCTTCCTCTACGGCCGGCCGCTGGAGACCCTGCTGGCCACCTGGGGCATCAGCCTGATGCTGCAGCAGCTGGTGCGCTCCATCTTCGGCGCGCAAAACGTCGGCGTGGAGAACCCGGTGTGGATGAGCGGCGGCGTGCAGGTGCTGGGCAACCTCTCGCTGCCCTACAACCGGATGATCATCATTGTGTTTGCCGTGGCGGTGCTGCTGGGCGTGGCCTGGCTGATCAGCCGCACGCGCCTGGGCCTGTTTGTGCGCGGCGTGACGCAGAACCGGCCGATTGCCGCCTGCATGGGTGTGAATACCGCGCGGGTTGACACCTATGCCTTCGCGCTGGGCTCGGGCATCGCCGGCCTGGCCGGCTGCGCGCTGAGCCAGGTGGGCAATGTGGGGCCCGACCTGGGCCAGGGCTATATCGTCGACTCCTTCATGGTCGTGGTGCTGGGCGGCGTGGGCCAGCTGGCCGGCACGGTGTATGCCGCGCTGGGCCTGGGCATCCTCAACAAATTCCTCGAAGGCTGGACGGGCGCCGTGCTGGCCAAGATCGCCGTGCTGGTCTTCATCATCATCTTCATCCAGAAGCGGCCCCAGGGCATCTTTGCGATGAAGGGCCGCTCGGCGGAGGCATGAATATGGAAAAGCTTGATTTGCCTGGCGTGCCAGTGGCGGGGGAGCCCTTCGATACCTCAGGGCGAACGGGGATGGATACCTCAGGGCGAACGGGGATGGATACCTCAGGGCGAACGGGGTTAGCTGAATCCGTTCGGGCTGAGGTATCGAAGCCCCTCGCGCCCCCTTCCGTTCGGGCTGAGGTATCGAAGCCCTCCCCGGCACCCAGCTGGAGCGCCGTCGTCCTCCCCGCCAAAGGCCCGCTGCTCACGCGCGGCGGCTGGAGCGCCTTTATGGTGGCGCTGATCGCCGTCTGCGCCGTCGCGCCGGTGCTCAACCTCTGGGTGCCCGAAGGCAGCATGTTCCACATGAGCACTTACGCGGTGGCGCTGCTGGGCAAGATCATGTGCTACGCCATCTGCGCGCTGGCCATGGACTTGATCTGGGGCTACACCGGCATCCTCTCGTTGGGGCATGGCGTGTTCTTCGCGCTGGGCGGCTACACCATAGGCATGTATTTGATGCGCCAGATCGGCCGCGACGGCAACTACAAAAGCGATTTGCCGGACTTCATGGTCTTCCTGGACTGGAAGGCGCTGCCCTGGCACTGGGCCTTGAGCGACAGCTTTGTGGCGACTTTGATCCTGATCATCGCGGTGCCTGGGCTGGTGGCTTTTGTGTTTGGCTTCTTCGCCTTCCGTTCACGCATCAAGGGCGTGTATTTTTCCATCATCACCCAGGCCATGACTTTTGCGGCCATGCTGCTGTTCTTTCGCAATGAGACGGGTTTTGGCGGCAACAACGGGTTTACCGATTTCAAGCGCATCCTGAACATCCCGCTGGCCACGCCCTCGATGCGCATGACGCTGTTTGTGATGACGGGCCTCACGCTGCTGGGTTTCTTCCTGTTCGCCAAATGGCTGGTGGGCAGCAAGTTCGGCCGCGTACTGCAGGCCATACGCGATGCGGAAACGCGGGTGATGTTCTCGGGCTACAACCCGCTGGGCTACAAGCTCACGATCTGGGTGATCTCGGCCGTGATGTGCGGCGTGGCCGGCGCGCTGTATGTGCCGCAGGTCGGCATCATCAACCCCAGCGAGATGAGCCCGGCCAATTCCATCGAGATCGCGATCTGGGCGGCCGTAGGCGGGCGCGCCAGCCTGGTGGGGCCGATTGCGGGCGCCTTTATCGTCAACGGCGCCAAGAGCTGGCTGACGGTGGCCTACCCGGAGTTCTGGCTGTACTTTTTGGGCCTGCTGTTTATCAGCGTCACGCTCTTCCTGCCTGATGGGGTGGTGGGCCTGGTGAAGAAGCTGCGCAAGGGAGGTGCGAAATGACTCCCGATTTATTGGAGCAGGGCGCGCGCCGCATTGAAGAGCGCCGGGCTGCACTCGAAGCCGGCAGGGCCAATACCGAATCCGGCGGCCGCAGCGCCAGCGGCAGCCGCGTGGCTCACCCCACGGGCGAGGTGGACGTCACCCACGGGCGGATTCTGTACCTGGAAGACGTGAGCGTGAGCTTTGACGGCTTCAAGGCCATCAACAAGCTGAGCCTGGACATCGCGCCCGGTGAGCTGCGCTGCATCATAGGCCCCAACGGCGCCGGCAAGACGACGATGATGGACATCATCACCGGCAAGACCCGGCCCGATGAAGGCACGGTGTTTTTCGGCAGCACGATTGACCTGCTGCGCCACAAGGAAGCTGAAATCGCCCAGCTGGGCATAGGCCGCAAATTCCAGAAGCCCACGGTGTTTGAGCAGCTCACCGTGTTTGAAAACCTGGAGCTGGCGCTGAAGACCAACAAGGGCGTGAAGCACTCGATGTTCTTCAGGCTCGACTCCGCCCAGAGCGACCGCCTGGCCGAAGTGCTGGTGACGATTCACCTGGCCGACAGCGTGGGCCGCCTGGCCGGCAACCTGAGCCATGGACAAAAGCAGTGGCTCGAAATCGGCATGCTGCTGATGCAGGACCCGAAGTTGCTGCTGCTCGACGAGCCTGTCGCCGGCATGACCGATGAGGAGACCGCGCGCACCGCGGAGCTGTTCTTGACGCTCAAGGGCCAGCACTCCCTGATGGTGGTGGAGCACGATATGAGCTTTATCAAGACGATTTCGGAGATTGTCACGGTGTTGTGTGATGGGGCTGTGTTGGCCCAGGGCACCTTGGATCAAGTGCAGGCGGATGAGAGAGTTATAGAGGTGTATCTTGGACGCTAGCCCGACGGCCGTTCGGGCTGAGCTTGTCGAAGCCGGCTCTTGCACGTCCGTTCGGGCTGAGGTATCGAAGCCCTTTGGTCGTTCCAGCGGTGCGCCTCTTGCTGAGGCTTGCTGGCCGGGGGTTGCCCGGCAGCAAGTAACTTTCTTTTGCTTCGCCAAAAGAAAGTCACCAAAGAAAAGGCGACCCGCAGTCTGGGTCCCTACGCTTCGCTACGGGCAACCTGCGGTGCTCGAGCCAAGCGGGGTCCGGCTAAACTCGCTTCGCTCAAACAACGCCGGCCCTGATCCGCTTGTCTCTGCGCTCCTCGGCCCAGCCAGGACGGGGAAGTCCGAAATACCAAATGCCGAAGACAAAGAGGTCCAAATACAAACAAGGACACGCCATGGCGTGTCCTTGTGGCTTTCGGTATTCGGGGTTGGCTGTTGGTATTCCTTGTTCCCACCCCTTGTGTATGCGCCGAGGAGCGGAGGTTCAGGCGGATCAGGGATCGCGTTGTTTGAGCGAAGCGAGTTTAGCGAGACCCCGCCTGAACCGAGCACCGCAGGTTGCCCCGTAGCGCAGCGAAGGGGACGCAGACACCAGGGTCGCCTTTCTTTTGCTTACTTTTCTTTGGCGAAGCAAAGAAAAGTGAGTTGCCGCCGGGCAACCCCCGGCGAGCAAGCCTATGCAGAGAGCGCACCGCTGGAGCAAGACCGGCGAGTACAGGAGGCAATACCATGCTTGTAGCCAAAAACATCAACCAATACTACGGTGGCTCCCACATCCTGCGAGACGTGAGCCTCGAATCCCACCTGGGCAAGGTAACCGTATTACTAGGCCGCAACGGCGTAGGCAAAACGACCTTGCTCAAATCCCTGATGGGCCTGGTCCCCATCAAAACCGGCACCATCGAATTTGACGGAAAGCAGATCCAATCCAGTACGCCCTACGAACGAGCAAGGGCAGGCATAGGCTTCGTCCCCCAGGGCCGCGAAATCTTCGCGCGGCTGACGGTGGAAGAGAACCTGCGCATGGGCCTGGCCTACAAGAGCGCGTCGACACCCATTCCGGCCGAGCTGTACGAGCTGTTCCCCGTCCTCAAGCAGATGCTGAACCGCCGCGGCGGAGACCTGTCAGGCGGGCAGCAGCAACAACTTGCCATTGCACGCGCCCTGGCGGCCAAGCCCAAGCTCTTGATCCTGGACGAGCCGACCGAGGGCATACAGCCCAGCATCATCAAGGACATAGGCCGGGTGATACGCATGCTGGCGGACAGGGGCGACATGGCCATCCTGCTGGTGGAGCAGTACTACGACTTCGCGCAGGAGCTGGCCGACGACTACCTGGTGATGGAACGCGGCGAGTTCATCGCGCGCGGCGAGGGCAAGGACATGGAAGCCCACGGCGTGCGGCAGCTGGTGGCGATTTAACTCAGCCCGCCACTCTGGCCCAAAGCCCGGTTCGTCCGGCTTTTTTGTGCGGGCGATGCGGGGATATTTATCCGCAGATTTCGCAGATTTACACAGATTTAAAACACGATCTTTATGTTTGGTGGTAGAGCCGATCGCCATACGCTGATTAATGCCTTCAAGTCCTTGTGAGTCTTTATCTGCGTAAATCTGCGAAATCTGCGGATATGAATGCCTCCCAGCCGCGAACGTAGAATCGCAGCGGTCGCCGAATGGCTTGCCGCAGGGAGAGTCCACTGCTGCAGGTCACAAATAGGACGGCCGTGAAAAACAATCAACAAAAAGGGAAATCCCAATGGCATTGCTCGCATTGGACAACTGGCTGATCCGCGAGAAAACGCATGAAGGCCTGACGGGGTTTCGCCGTTTCCTGGTGGAGTTCGGCTGCTTCGGCCTGAAGGAAGCCAGGGCCTGCCTGTTTGCCGGGCTGTTCTTCGCGGCGGTGTTCCTGGTGCCGCGCGGTGGTGTGGCCGGCATCCCGCGCTATGACCTGCTGCTGGTGATCGCGCTGTTGATCCAGGGCTGGATGGTGATGGCCAAGCTGGAGACCTGGGACGAGCTCAAGGCGATCTGCCTGTTCCACGTGGTGGGCTTTGGCCTGGAGGTCTTCAAGACGTCAGGCGCCATCCAGTCGTGGAGCTACCCGGACTTTGCCTACACCAAGGTGTTTGGCGTGCCGCTGTTTTCGGGCTTTATGTACGCGGCGGTGGGCAGCTACATCATCCAAGCCTGGCGCTTGTTTGATTTGCGCATCCGGCACCATCCGCCTTACTGGATGGCCGCGGTGATCGCGATACTGATTTACGTCAACTTCTTCACCCACCACTATCTGGGCGACTACCGCTGGTACATCGCGGCCTGCCTGGGCGGCTTGTATGCGAGGTCTACTGTGATCTTTCGCCCCTATGACCGGGATCGCAGCATGCCCTTGCTGCTGGGCTTTCTGCTGATTGGTTTCTTCATATGGGTGGCCGAGAACATCAGCACCTTCTTCAGCCTGTGGCATTACCCCAACCAACTGGGCGCCTGGTCCATCGTGCATGTGGGCAAGTGGAGTTCGTGGTCGCTGCTGGTGGTGATGACCTTCACCATCGTGGCCAACCTCAAGCATGTGAAGGCGCGCATCCATGTGCCTGACTGACCCCGCATGAAGCTGCGTTTTGACCGCGAGGCGGCGCTGTGGGCTGCCCTTATTTTTATTGTTGAAGTGCTGGTCGCTACCGTGTGGTCGCACCATCGCTGGCTGCGGGGTTTTGTCGGCGATGTGCTGGCGGTCGTGTGGGTGTACTTTTTGCTCAAGACGGTGATCAAGGCCAACACCACCAGCCTTGCGCTGGCCGCGCTTGCAGTGGGCTGCGCGGTTGAGCTCGCCCAGTATGTGGCGGCCGTGAACGGCTGGCATGTTGAGAACCGGGTAGTGAGGATTGTGTTGGGCTCGGTGGCGGACTGGATGGATGTGCTGGCGTATGGGTATGGGTTTTTGATGGTGTTGGGGCTCGAATCTCTTCTTGCGCGGCTTGCTCCCTCTCCCGCTGGGAGCGGGCAAGGGTGAAGGCAGGGCGGCAGCTGGTTGCTATCTAGCGAAAAGCTTTTCGGTTAGGATGCTTTCGGGCCGGCCCCATCGCCGGCCACGTCGCTCGGACGGTTCCGGGCGCTTACGTGAAAGTCTTTATCCATGTCTGCTACTTCAGGCAAGCGCCGTTTCGCGCGCATTGACCGCCTTCCCCCTTACGTCTTCAACATCACGGCCGAGCTGAAACTCGCGGCGCGCCGGCGCGGCGAGGACATCATCGACATGAGCATGGGCAACCCCGATGGCGCCACGCCGGCGCACATCGTGGCCAAGCTCACCGAGGTCGCGCAGCGGCCCGACACGCACGGCTACTCGGCGAGCAAGGGCATTCCGCGGCTGCGGCGCGCGATCGCGCACTGGTACCAGAGCCGCTACCAGGTGGCCATAGACCCCGACACCGAGGCCATCGTGACCATAGGCTCCAAAGAGGGCCTGGCCCATTTGATGCTGGCCACGCTGGACCGCGGCGACACGGTGCTGGTGCCGGACCCGAGCTACCCCATCCATATCTACGGCGCGGTGATCGCCGGGGCAGACATACGCTCGGTGCCGCTGACGCCGGACACGGACTTTTTCGCCGAGCTTGAAAAAGCCATACGCGGCAGCTACCCCAAGCCCAAGATGATGGTGCTGGGGTTCCCCTCCAACCCGACCGCGCAATGCGTGGAGCTGGAATTTTTTGAGAAGGTGATCGCGCTGGCGCGCAAGCACGACATCTTCGTGGTGCACGATTTAGCCTATGCCGACATCGTGTTCGACGGCTGGAAGGCGCCGTCCATCATGCAGGTGCCGGGCGCGAAAGACATCGCAGTGGAGTTCTTCACGCTCTCGAAAAGCTACAACATGGCCGGCTGGCGCGTGGGCTTTATGGTCGGCAACCCAGACCTGGTCGCCGCATTGGCACGCATCAAGAGCTACCACGACTACGGCACCTTCACGCCGCTGCAGGTGGCCGCGATCGCCGCGCTCGAGGGCGACCAGCAATGCGTGAAAGACATCGCCGCGCAATACCAGGCCCGGCGCGACGTGCTCTACAAAGGCCTGACCGAAGCCGGCTGGGCGGTGGAATGCCCCAAGGCCTCGATGTACATCTGGGCGCGCATTCCCGAGCATTACCGCAAGCTCGGCTCGCTGGAGTTCGCCAAACAGCTGCTCGAAAAAGCCAAGGTGTGCGTGTCGCCGGGCATTGGATTTGGCGACCATGGGGATGATTTTGTGCGGTTTGCGTTGATTGAGAATGAGGCGCGGATTCGGCAGGCGGTGAGGGGGATTAAATTGATGTTCAAGACTGATGGGGTTCGCTAGTCTGGCCGGTCTTGCGCCGTCGGTGCGCTCGCTGCTGAGTGTCGCTGGCCGGGGGTCGCCCGGCGGCGACTCACTTTTAGCGAAACCCGCAAAGCGGGTTTTCTTTTGTTCGCCAAAAGGCGCGCTACGCGCGCGGGGTTCGCTCACTTCGCGCAGCGAAGTTACGCGAACACCAAAAGTAAGCAAAAGAAAGGCGACCCTGGTTGCTGCGTCCCTTCGCTTCGCTACGGGCAACCTGCGGTGCTCGGTCCAGACGGGGTCTCGCTAAACTCGCTGCGCTGCGCTACGCTCAGACAACGCGATCCCTGATCCGTCTGGCCCTGCGCTCCTCGGCGCATCCACAAGGGGTGGGGAGAAGGAATACCAAACAGCCGAAAACCAATACCGAATACCTGAAGAAACAAGGACTCGCCACGGCGAGTCCTTGTTGGTATTGGTTCCCGTTCCCGCTCCCGATTGCCCCGTCCTGGCTGGGCCGAGGAGCGCAGACATAGGCGGATCAGGGATCGCGTTGTTTGAGCGTAGCGAGTTTAGCGAGACCCCGCTTGGATCGAGCACCGCAGGTTGCCCCGCAGCGAAGCGGAGGGGACCCAGACTGCGGGTCGCCTTTTCTTTGCTTACTTTCTTTTGGCGAAGCAAAAGAAAGTGAGTTGCCGCCGGGCAACCCCCGGCCAGCGCCCTTAGCAAAGAGAACAGGAAAGCGCGCAAGACCGGAGCAAGACCCGGCATCCATCCTTGGCGCGGCCCACAAAAAGAAGTGGGCCGCATTGCGGCCCACCTTTGCTTCTGCTTCATCCCGGCTTTCATCAAACCGCGGCGGAGCGAGTGGCAACTGTTATTGCGATGGCGCGGCGGCGGGCGCCGGGATCACCACAATGTTGTCGGTTGAAGTCTGCGGCTGTACGCGCACATTGGTGGCGTCCGACGGCACGACAACGGTTTCTATCTCGCGAATGGCGCCGCCGCCGGCAACGCTGCCCTCGGTCTTGCCGTAGCCCACGATGCGGGCCTGGCAGGCGACCAGGTCTTCGCCTTTGAAGATGTCGCAGCGTTTGAGGGCGTTGGCCTTGAAGTCGTTGCTGGCGTTGTCAACCTTGCCGGCGCGTTTGGCGGCGTTGGCATTGCGCACCTCGGTCATGCAGGTCTGGCGGTCCTGTTGCGTGCGTCCTGTCAGGCAGGCGTTCATCTCGCTGCGGGCGTCGCCGGAAGCATCAATGCCGGTGGTACCGGAGGCGATTTGGGCCGAGGCACCCAGGGAGAGCAGGGCGGCGACGCCGAAAGCCGCTGCGCTTTGGGCAAGGCGGAAATACGGGGATGCTGTCATGGTCAAAACTCCTTCTTCGAACTCGACGGATGTCGATGAGTGGAGTCTGGTCCGGGCTCGCCGTAGGGCTTGAAAGGAAAAGCTGCGGGCCGCCCGTGCCCTACGCCCCTTGCCTATGTAGGACGCGGCTTTCATGCGTGTCGGCCCACGGGGGAGGCCTGGCCGACATGCGGAAAAACACTGGATTCACATACAGATGGATGAAAAAGAGGGTTCCATCGTGTTGCCTCAGCCCCGCCGTGCCGCCTCGATTTTGGCGATGTCGATTTTTTTCATGGTCATCATGGCGTCAAAGGCGCGCTTGGCCGCCGCGCGGTCCGGGCCGGAGACCGCTTCGAGCAGGACGCGCGGGGCGATCTGCCATGACAGGCCCCAGCGGTCCTTGCACCAGCCGCATTCGCTTTCCTGGCCGCCGTTGCTGACGATGGCATTCCACAGGCGGTCGGTCTCGGCCTGGTCGTCGGTCGCGATCACGAAGGAGAAGGATTCGTTGTGCTTGAAAAGCGGGCCGCCGTTGAGCCCCATGCAGGGGATGCCGGCGACGGTGAACTCGACCGTCAGGATGTCGCCCTGCTTGCCGTCGGGGTAGTCGCCCGGTGCGCGCATGATGGCGCCGACCTTGCTGTCGGGGAAGGTTTTGGCATAGAAGGTGGCGGCCTCAAGCGCGGCGCCGTCGTACCACAGGCAGATGGTGTTCTTGGGGATCATGGCGTGTCTCCTGGAGAAGGATGCGTTGAAGAACGATGCGTTGGAATGACGCGTTCGATTGGCAGGCCCCTCATGGTACCCAGCGCCGAGCCCCGGCCTGCCGGAGGGCGCTGATGCGCGTGTAGGCATGCGCCTAGGCCGCGCCGGATACCTACATGGACCAGAGCCGCGGCATGGAGGGGGCCAGCTGCCACATCTCCTTGCGCCAGGCCTGCCATACCTGCCTGAGCAAGGCCATGGCGGGTTCGACCACGGGTGAGAGTACACGGACCACAACGACCTGCGCGTCGGGGCTGGTCGCGCCGGCGCTGGAGGCCAGTGAGTGGGCCTGCAGGGTCTCGCGCGCGCAGTCCAGCGCGCGCTCGCGGCGCTGGCGCTCCAGCTTGCTGCCCGCCACAAAAAACAGCGAGGCCATGCAGCGCCGGCCGGCCAGGCCCAGCGGGCTGTCCATCAACAAGGTGTCGCTCGCCGCCAGCTGGGCGCGCTCCAGCCAGACGCCGGGCACTTCGATGTGCTGGCGAAAGCTGCCGCCCTCAAAAGGCTGGCCCGCGGCCGGCAGGCCCAGCGCGGTCACGTCCCAGCCCATGAGCTCGGCGCCGGGCGCGAGCTGCATGGTGAGGCGGTTCTCGGCCAGGCTGCCGCTGTAGCAGATGGCCTCCAGCGGCAGCCATTCCATGCGCGCGCCGGCCTGCAGCGTGAGCCGGGTGTTTTGCAAGGCGGGCTCGCCGGTGGATCGGTAAAAACGTGTGGCGCCCGGCGTGGTGATGAGGCCGTGCGAACCGGCCGCCGCACTGAAGGCCAGCTCCAGCGTGTCGCCGCCCACCAGCCCGCCGGGCGGATGCACGATGACGTTGTGGCAGATCGCGTCGCCTTCGGGGTAGAGGCTTTGCAGGATGCGCAGCGGCCCGCTGTGGCGGAAGTGGGCAAGTGTCTTGCCGGCCTGGTGGGTGTAGTCGAGTGCGAGTGTCGCGGTCCAGGTCATGGGGTGGAGTTTAACGTGGGCTTGTTGGCCCCACGGCCCCTGCTGGGGGAGGTGGGCCGGGTCTTGCGCCGGCCTGCGTGCGCTGATCTCCCTCTCTACCTCTTATCCTTCTCCGCCCTTTGCTAAGGGTAGCTGGCCGGGTCTCGCCCCGGCGGGCGACGTACTTTTCTTTGCTTCGCCAAAGAAAAGTACGCAAAAGAAAGGCGACCCGCAGTCTGGGTCCCTCCGCTTCGCTGCGGGCA
>Ga0102589_1001547_pt1 | contig 30414 bp, 30 predicted proteins | sample AraplaMF_Col_mLB_FD_76858 | JGI IMG/M metagenome (GOLD analysis project Ga0102589, IMG submission 76858) | Arabidopsis root microbial communities from the University of North Carolina, USA - plate scrape MF_Col_mLB | ecosystem: Host-associated > Plants > Roots > Endosphere | place: USA...
AAAAATACCTTTGATGGTTTAAAAGATGAATAATCAAAAAGTTCAACTATAAAACTGTCGCAAAATTTAGTATAAAATAAATCATAAGTAATGCAATAGAATTCGTTCAAAAGTCATGTTTTGAATTTTTATTGAAAAAAATAAGAGGATAATACATAAAAATTCAAAAAATAATTGACTCTTTTTTTTATGTATGATAAAAATGATAGTATCAATTCGGAAAATTAATATTTGGGCAATGATAGGATTAAGTAGTGAAAATCTTCCTATTTCAGAGAGCTGATGGTTGGTGCGAATCAGTATATAGATGATCATGAATTTCGACCTGGAGCATCTTTCATAAATCACATGTTGTGAGGAAGTGGGAGACGGTAGTGAATACCGTTATCAAATAAAGTGGTGAAGAATTTTCACAACTAGGGTGGTACCGCGATATATATCGTCCCTACGTACTTACGTAGGGACTTTTTTTATTTTGGACTTATTCTTGTTGTATTTTCATAACTAGGGTGGTACCGCGATATTACATCGTCCCTACGTATTTGCGTAGGGGCGTTTTTTATTAAGGTATTTCGCTTGTTAGTTCTTCATAACTAGGGTGGTACCGCGATATTACATCGTCCCTACGTATTTACGTAGGGACGTTTTTTATTAAGGTTTTATTCTTGGTGTATCTACATAACTAGGGTGATACTGTGTTATTTTTATCTTCCCTAGGTTTGAAGTGGTCGTAGGTGAAAGGAGACACGATAGACCAATATGAATAAAAACCGAATTGTTGTAAACAAAGAAATAGAAGAGGAGAGGAGATAAAGAGATGAATTCACAGCAATGGACATCGAAATTAGGTTTCATTTTAGCTGCAGCGGGCTCAGCGATAGGTCTTGGTGCGATTTGGAAGTTCCCGTATATGGCCGGTATTGGAGGTGGCGGTGCGTTCTTCCTTATTTTCATCGGTTTTACCTTATTAATTGGTTTACCGTTATTATTGGCGGAGTTTGTCATTGGAAGAAGTACACAAAAAGAGGCTGTTGAAGCATATAGAACTATTGCTCCTAATACGCGATGGCCGTGGGTTGGTAAATTAGGGATTGTCACTTGTTTCATATTGCTTTCATTCTACAGTGTTGTTGGAGGATGGATTTTATTATATTTATGGAATGCAATTACAGGTAGACTGTGGGAAGGCAATGGCTCTTACGAAGCAACTTTTACTGAAATCATTGCTAATCCATTTTTAGCGGTTGGGTCACAGCTATTATTTATTCTTATGACTATTTTTATCGTAAGTAAAGGTGTACAAAACGGTGTTGAAAAAGTAAATAAGTATTTCATGCCAGCATTATTTGTTTTATTCTTTGTATTAATTATTCGTGCTCTTACACTTGATGGAGCAGGAGAAGGGGTTCGTTTCTTCTTACAGCCTGATTTCTCAAATGTTACATCTGAAGTTATTTTATATGCGATGGGGCAATCGTTCTTCTCGTTATCTGTCGGTGTAGGCGTAATGGTTACGTATAGCTCATACTTACCGAAAGAAGAAAGTTTACCACGTTCTGCATTTTCTATCGTTGGTTTAACGCTTGTCATTACATTACTTGCAGGACTTGCTATTTTCCCGGTAGTATTCGCATTTGGAATGGAACCATCTCAAGGACCTGGTCTATTATTTATTGTCTTGCCAGCGATTTTCAGTAAAATGGCGTTTGGAAAAGTGTTCTTCATTATTTTCTTGTTACTATTTTTCTTTGCAACGATAACATCAGCCATTTCCATGTTGGAAATTAGCGTGGCCTCTTTAACGACAAAAGGTAAAGGGAAACGTGAAAAAATGGCATTGATTGTAGGATTACTAATCTTTGTTGTAGGGATTCCATCGGCTTTATCATTTGGCGTATTAAGTGATGTAACATTATTTGGAAAAACAATCTTTGATTTAGCAGACTATACAGTAAGTAATATTCTTATGCCGCTCGGTGTATTATTAGTTGCAATCTTCGTACCGTTTAAAATGAAGAAAGATGTATTAATAAGAGAACTAGGTGTAAGTGAAAATAAAGGCTATAAATTATTTGTATTATGGTTATTCTTACTTCGCTATATAGCACCGATTGCCATTATTATCGTATTTTTAAATGTAATTGGCTTGATTTAACATACAGAAGGCCCTAGCATATCGTTATGTTAGGGCCTTTTCGTTTGAAAATCGGCTCACACAAAAAAATGCTCTAGTCCCTACGAATTAGCCCTCCACACAATAAAAGCACAAACTCACGCAAATCAAAGCAATCCCCGTGTTAAACAGATAAAAAAACCAAAAAAGAATAGCTTGACATCATTCGCAAATAGCACAAACATCACAATTTTTTCAGCATATCATAATGGAGAAAGCGTTTTCTTCAATTAATATAGAAGAAAGTCACTACAATTCAATCAAGTTTGCTGCAAAATACTTTGATACAAATGTTAAATATAAGTATGTAGAAAAGAGTTCTTGATTGAGGTACATTTCGTCACTTGATATTATTACGACGATTGGAGAGAAAGGGCAGGAAATTAAATTGGAAAGTCAAGTTCGAAGAGTCTCGACCTGTCGTTGTAATAAATCAACATCCAGCTGTTGAAGTGATACAACTTTATAAAATCAAAATTGCTCAACTTGATATCCAATATAAATTTGTAAAGACGTGGTTTGTTTTGACATGTCAGATATAACATTGAAAATTCTATAAATTAGATGATTTCAGCTAGTTCAGACAAATATTTGTACGAATATTGGGATTTTACGAAAAAATTTTGCAAAAACCTTAACTATTTCATACGAAATCCGTATAATAAATCAAACAGTGTGAAAATTGTACATTTTCCATCGATTAATTGCGTGAATTTTTTAAATTGTATTGACGTGGAGAACGATAATTTGTACACTGTGTACAATCAATTGTTTTTTGGAGGAATACATTTAATTTAAAAAGTTAGGATTTGATGGTTATGATCGTATGTAAATTTGGTGGAACATCTGTAGCAAGTGCAGAACAAATTCAAAAAGTAGCAAACATTGTAAAATCTAATCCGGCACGTAAAATCGTAGCCGTTTCTGCACCAGGGAAGCGTTCTGGTGACGATATAAAGGTAACTGATTTATTAATTAACTTAGCAATGGCAGCATTAAGAAATGAAGATATTGAGAAAGAATTACAAATCGTTGTAAATCGCTTTATGGCGATTGCGGATGGTTTGGAGTTAGATTATACAATTTGTGACGTGATTGCTGAAGATTTACGTGAACGTGTACAAGGTGATAAATCGAATGAGGAATTATTTATCGATAGCATCAAAGCGGCAGGGGAAGACAATAATGCGAAGTTAATCGCAGCTTATTTTAATTCCATCGGTATGCCGGCACGCTACGTAAGTCCAAAAGAAGGTTTGGTGGTCAATAATTTACCTGAACGCACGTATGCATTACCAGAGGCTTATGTTAATTTAGCGCCTCTAAAACATACAAAGGAAATTATTGTATTCCCTGGTTTCTTCGGTTACACTAAAGCCGGCATACTGCGTACATTTGATCGCGGTGGTTCTGATATTACAGGCTCTATTTTAGCAGCTGCTGTTGAAGCAGAGCTTTATGAAAACTTTACGGATGTGGACTGTGTGTTCTCCGCGAATCCGAAAGTTGTGAATGATCCAGTGGAAATTAAAGAAATTACGTATCGCGAAATGCGCGAATTATCCTATGCAGGCTTTTCGGTTTTTCATGATGAAGCGTTAATGCCTGTATACAAGATTGGGGTGCCCGTTAACATAAAAAATACAAATAATCCATCAGCCCCAGGTACTCGTATCGTACCACGACGCTCTGTTACAGGACGTCCGGTTACAGGTATCTCGGCAGACAGTGGCTTTTCAACTTTATATGTGTCAAAATATTTGATGAATCGTGAAGTAGGCTTTGGACGTAAGCTTCTTCAAATTTTAGAAGATGAAAATATTTCATATGAACATACACCGTCTGGTTTAGACGATATTTCTGTCATTATGCGTTCAAACCAAATTACACTAGAAAATGAAGAGCGAATTCTTTCTCGTGTGAAAAATGAGTTACATGCAGATGATGTGCAAATGCGTCATGGTTTCTCGATGATTGTTATAGTAGGCGAAGGCATGCGTAATAATACAGGATTAGCGGCACGTGCTGCGACTGCGATTTCTAAAACAGGTGCAAATATAGAGATGATTAATCAAGGTTCATCTGAAGTTAGTCTAGTATTCGGAGTGCTACAAGAGTTTGAAAACCAAATTTTACAAGCACTTTATGAGGAATTTTTTGCACATGTGAGAGTGTAAGGATATATAGTGAAACTTTTAAAAGTGGGGAGTTCTTCATCCCCACTTATTAGTAATCTTCATGGGCAGTTAGCCTTCGCATAACTAATGGGTAGAGGTGGTACAGAAAAAATATTGCCTGTTGATGCGGGACAAACGCTAATCCTTGAAACGGATTAGTGTTTTCTTTTTGACGAGAATACGGTAAAATCGAGGGCGTACACAGATTGGAGGTTTTTCTTTTGAAAAAATTATCGTTTGGTATGCTTCTATCAATGATTGGCATATTATTTGTTTGTTTAACGATTATGGATATTTTACCATCCTCGACAAAAACAATGAAAGTTGTCTATATCGGTATTGGTTGGGTATTTATTATTGCGGGATCCGTTGTTCGTTTTAAAACTTTAAAACAAAGACAATAACGAAATATAGCGAAATTGAATTGTGGCAACCTGCGAATTTATGATACAATTTCAAAAAAAATAAATAATTTGAGTATTGTGAAGTTGTGATGCTGTGCGAAAATTCAAAAGTTTTAAAATGGGGAAAGATGATTAATTTCAGAATGAACAGTACAAATTCTTCTTTGTAAGAATTTGTTTTTTTATTTTCGTTAAATGCCCAACACATTGAATAGGAGGTGAGATTATGTCAGTACTTCGTAAGGGCGATATTCATATTTCTGACCATTATGTTGCCGTCCAAACAGATTCACCAATGAAGGTCGTATCCTCAGCCGTACATAATCCGGGCTTTGGCTTTTATACTCATCTGATGAATCGTTCAGTGCCATATACGTATGATGAGCGAAAACCACAGCTAGAATTGCAACGGTTTTTACAGTCTGAGGGCTTTCCTATTGACAATACGGTGGCGATGATGACGGCTGTCTATGCTCGGTATGCAACAATCCGTGAGTTTACATATGAAGGAATTCATCTTGTCATCATGATTACTGCTGGTCTTGGCAATGCCGTCGATATTACGCGTGCCTTTCATCGTCAGGAGAAGTATCATGCGGGGACTATTAATACGTGGGTACTAATAAATGGGAGATTGTCGGATGAAGCATTATTTCAGGCAATGATTTCTACGACGGAGGCAAAGGTCAAGGCACTTATTGATGAGAGTATCACTGACCCTACAACGGGGACACAAGCTACAGGTACTTCAACGGATAGCTTGTTGATTGCTTCAACAGAGGAAGGCGACTACCATCAATATGCTGGGCCGATTACGATGCTTGGAAAAGTCATTGGCCACGGTGTTTATGAAACGATGCGAGAAGCCATTCAAAAATATAAAAAAGATAAGGAGGAGAATCCGTTATGATAGCACTGGTGATTGCCTGTATCATTGGGCTTGTTTTTGATTTAATAGTGGGTGATCCTCCTAAAATGCCTCATCCAGTACGCTGGATTGGAAAGCTCATTCAAGCTCAAACAGAGTTATGGAATAGAGGAAGAATGAGAAAATTCCGTGGCATGGTGATGGCGCTCGCTGTAGTTGGTACAACAATGTTTGTTGTGACGGCCATTATGCTACTAAGCTATCGGGTGAGCCTGCTATTTGGCATAGTTGTGGAGGGTTTACTAATTGGAATTGGACTAGCACAGCGTAGCTTGAAGGAAGCGGCGATGGCTGTCTATGAACCGCTCGTCAAAGGCGATTTTGCTGAAGCTCGCGTGAAGCTTTCTTGGATTGTCGGACGTGATACGGAGAAGCTTGGCGAGGATGAGATTGTTCGTGGTGTAGTGGAGACGGTCTCAGAAAATACGAGTGATGGCGTAACAGCTCCATTATTTTATGCCTTTTTATTTGGTGCTATAGGATTATGGGGTTATAAAGCTGTTAATACGTTGGACTCTATGATTGGCTATAAAAACGAACAATATAAAGATTTTGGTATGTTTGCAGCAAAGCTAGACGATGTACTTAATTTTATTCCAAGTAGATTAACAGGTTTGCTTATGGTGCTAGGGACGAAAAATGAAACGAATGTATCTCTCGGGAAGCGCCTAAAACGATGGGCACAAGATGCGAAAAAGCATCCAAGTCCGAATAGTGGTTATTTAGAAGCAGCTACAGCTGTTCAATTAGGTGTACAGCTTGGTGGAAAAAATACATATAAAGGTGTCATTTCTTATCGAGCAATAATGGGCGAGAAATTAGTCCCATTAACAAAAGAGCATATTGCAACGTCAGTGATACATATGCGCATCGCGACCTTGCTCTTTACGCTTGTAATGTTATTAGTGGAGGTGTTAATTTTTGCAATTACCTAATCACGGAGCAAATCCGCAAAATGTTTATCATCGGCTAGGACTTAATATGCCCGAAGAGGTGTATGATTTTAGCGAAAATGTAAATTCGGCAGGGCCACCACCGTTTGTTGAGGCACGTTGGCGGACATTTTATCCGCTAATTCAACGTTATCCAGATCCGGACGGTGAGCCGTTTTTATCAAAGGTGGCAGCTTTTCATGATGTTCAGAAAGATTCTATATTATTAGGTAATGGTGCATCTGAGCTATTTAGTGTTTTAGTTAGACGTTACGCCAATAAGCGTGTTATTATCGTACATCCAACTTTTTCAGAATATGAACGAACATTAACAGCTGCAGGCGCTGAAATTGTGCCAATTATTGTAGAGGATATTGTACACTACACATTGCCAATGGAGCATCTGAAGCGTGAAATGGTGAACGCGGATGCTTTATATATTTGTACACCGAACAATCCAACTGGGGTGCTTCCAAAGAAAGAGGAGCTTCTCGAATTAATCTCTCACGGTGCAATGGTTAATTGTGAGCTTGTCATTGATGAGGCATTTATTGACTGGGTAGATGAAGGTTATTCATTGATCCAGTATGTGGAAGAAAATCCTCATTTGATTGTCGTTCGTTCGATGACAAAAATGTATGCGATTCCAGGATTACGCCTAGGCTATTTAGTGGCGGACCCTCTAGTTGTTACTGAGCTAAAGTATATTCTGCCGCATTGGAACTTAAATGCTTTTGCCCTCGTTATCGGGACAGGTTGTTTAGATGAACGCGCATATTGTGAGCAAGCCATTGCCTATGCTAAAAATCAACGACAATCGCTACAGAGTTATTTACAAGAACAAGATTGCAAGGTGACAAATAGTGTAACGAATTATGTATGCTTTACATTACCGAAAAATCAGCAAGCAGATACATTTTTTACATATTGTTTATCAAAGGGCGTCGTGCTGCGTCATACAAAAAACTTTATGGGCTTAAATGGTGAATGGTTCCGTATTGGAATTAAAGATATTGTAGCCATGACATATTTACAGAATTGTTTACAGGCGTGGTTTAATGCAAATAAGGGGTGAGAAAGCTGACGACTTTTTATTTAGTAAGACATGGCGAAACAATGTGGAATAAAGAGCATCGACTACAAGGATGGTTAGATTCGCCGTTATCCGAAAATGGTATTTTACATGCAGAAAAACTTCGTGATCATTTGAAAAATATTAATTTTACAGCGGCATATAGCAGTTCAAGTGGTCGTGCGAAGGAAACGATGCAAATTCTTCTTGCTGATCGACAGCTTCCAATTAATGAAGAGGATAATTTACGTGAGATTTTTTTAGGAGATTGGCAAGGGAAAACTGTCGAGGACATCATGATTTCTCATCCAGAATATGAATTATATACCGATTATCCTGGACAATTCGTCGCAACCCATACGGAAAGCTTTGGTATGGTAACAGAACGAGCGATGTTTACGTTAAAGAAGATTGCAGAAAAATATCCCGAGAATAATGTGGTAATTGTGTCCCACGCTGTAACGATTAAATGTATCATTAACGCAATTTTAGGGCGAAGTGTCAATCAGCTATGGGCAGAGCCATTTATTAATGGTACAAGTGTAACGATTATTGAACAAGTCGACCAACAATGGCACGTTCAAGAAATCGGTAACATTCAACATTTACAATAGGAGGGGAAACCATTGCCACTGATTTTCATGACTGGGGGAGTACGCAGTGGTAAATCCCACTTTGCTGAGAAATCGGCTGTTACTCACTATCAAACAGAGTCTATGCAAGCGCAGCGACTTGTTTATATTGCTTCAGGGGTAGCGTTGGATCGTGAAATGGAGAAACGGATCATTCGCCATCAGGCAGACAGACAAGCGCAAAATATCGAGTGGCTGACGATAGAAGCACCTTACGCAATCGCAGATACTTTGCATAAACTGACCGATGGAGATGTCGTGTTATGGGACTGTGTTACGACATGGTTAACAAATGCGTTTTACGAGGGTTTTCACGCGGGATCTCCCTGTGTGGAACAACCTGGATGTTTAGAAAAGAAACTAGAGGTTTTAAAAGAGGCGGTAGAGACGTTACTTGAGAAAAGGGTGACGTTTTTTATCGTCTCAAACGAATTATTTGATGAGCCACCATATACGAATGAGGAAGTAGAGTTATACCGGCAAATGCTTGGGGAATTACATCAATGGCTCGTGTCGAAAGCAGATGAAGCGTATGAAATCAATTATGGGGTCGTAAAGAAATGGAAATAAAGAATGACGTTTTGAAAATAAAAAGAAGGTAGGCAAGACGATGAAAAATTTCTGGCATAGTATGCAACTTGCATTTCAATTTTTTACAGTTTTGCCAGTACATAAAGAAATTCCTTTAACGAAGGCAACGATTACAGGGATGTTCGCCTTTTTGCCATGGATAGGAGCACTCATGGGTACCGCAGTGGCTGCAGTGATCTATAGTTTAACGGAATGGACGGCAAGCAGTGAGGTCTTACTTGCCTTTGTGGTTATCGGATTATTTGCCTTATTTACTGGTGGACTACATTTAGACGGTTTTATTGATATGGGGGATGCTTATTTTTCCTATCGAGATCGTGAGAAGCGGCTTGAAATTTTAGATGATCCACGTGTTGGTGCATTTGGTGTGCTTTCAGTGCTATTTTTAGTGCTTGGTAAATTTGTCATACTGCACGAATTATTCGTACAGCATAAGTTAGAGCTGTGGATGCTTGTGTTTATTCCGTTATGTACTCGAGTAGGTATGAGCTTTTATTTTATGTCGCTCAAATGCTCAAAGGAAAAGGGGCTTGCCTATTTTTTTAAAACACATATTAAGCCAGGTTTACTAATATGCTTTATGCTTTTAACATTAGTTGTAGCATACAGTAGCTTGTTGTTCGTAACAGGCTTCACAATTGTTCCGCTCGTGTTGATGGCAGTACTAGCGATTGCTTTTTTAGTCTTTCGGCAATTTACAGTGCGTAACTTTGGCGGTGTTTCTGGGGATTTACTCGGTGCATCAATTGAAGGAATGGAGGTTGTACTGTGGGTGACGTTGTTACTGTGCGCTTAATGAGACATGCACCAACAAAGGAAAATTTGGAGAAGCGTTATATCGGCTGGACAGATTCTTCGTTAGCTGATGCATCTATACTCCCTATGGTAGATCAAGAAGTCACGAAGGTGTATGGTAGTGATTTACTACGTTGTAGGGAAACAGCTGCTCATTATTTTCCGAATGCAACATACGTGTCTGATCGGAGATTTCGAGAATCGAATTTCGGAGAATTTGAAGGGCTCACCTATGAGGACTTACAATCCAATCCTCGTTATTGTGCATGGTTAGATGATCCTGTACAGTCACCGCCTCCAAGGGGAGAAGGCTTTGATATGTTTTGTGCGCGTGTTTTGGAAGGGTTCGCTTCATTACCGAAGAAGGAAGATGTTTATCATCTAGTTGTACATGGTGGCGTTATTCGAGCACTTCTCGTAGCTTTTGCACCAAATGAGCAACCTTTTTGGTCCTATCAAACACCGCATGATAAAATATTTTCTTTAACGTTTTCAAGAAAGGCTTGGGAGGAGGGAGCAAGATGCATGTCTTTATCGGAGGAGCCTATAGTGGAAAAACCGACTATGTCATGAAATTACTTGCAGGTCAAAACGTTGAGCTAGTGGATGGCACTCTACCTGATAGCACTCCTACTTGTGATGTACTAGTTATAAAACATATAGAGAAATGGCTCGTAACACAAGATCTTGAGGATGATGAACCTCTTGTCAGAACTATTTTGACGAGACTAAAGACTCTTGAAGAAAATTGTGCCTTGTATATAATAGTGACCGATATGGGACGTGGCGTTGTGCCGATGGACAAACAGGCACGATTATTACGTGATACATGTGGGCGTTTGTACCAGGCATTATTTGCTGAAGCCGAACAAGTCGTACGCATTTGGTACGGTATTGGGGAACAAATTAAATGATATAGTGTCTTGCTTGCCGAATTTGTAAGACTCGTCACAAAAGTAGGGATGACATTTGCAAAGACGCATGCTTTGTATAAGTTGATTGGAGTGGGGGCTGGGCGACTCCAGGAAAGCGCACAGCCGCAACGGAAATCAACCCAATACGCTATAATGAAAAAATTTCACGGAAAGAGGAAATGGGATGGATCGACAAAAATTAATGAAATTGACGCTCACTGCCATGGTAGCGGCAATTTGTGCAGTGGGTGCAGTCATTAAAATTCCTACATTTATTACAACTGCTGCGCTTGATTCCGCACCTGCATTTTTGGGTGTTGTATTTTTATCGCCAGTATTAGCTGGGGTTGCGGGAGTCATTGGGCATTTTATTTCAGCCTTGACTACTGGCTTCCCTTTAGGACCACTACATATTATTATCGCAGTGGAAATGTTTATCGTTGTATGGATTTTTGGAGTTATGCATAAAAAAGGAATGCATTTCTGGAAATGGCCTGTGGCACTTATTTTAAATGGCGTCGTGGCACCTTTACCATTCTACTTTATTATTAGTCCGGCATTTTACTGGACGTCATTGACTAGTCTTCCATTGGCAACACTCATTAATCTAGTGATCGTTGCGGTGGCGATGCCAGTTCTGTCGAAGGTGTTTGTGCGTAAGGAAGGTCGATTACATTGAGAAATGCAATAAAAATAGGTGAGCTCATTGCAACAACCGATAATGCCGCTGCAATTGGCGAAAAGCCACAAGATGTTGTGTCTGCTCCAGATCAACTTACGGCATATTTTACTGCACGTGTTACATTTTTAGAGCAGCTTGCTGCAAATGCTTTACCAAGGCATATTTTACTTGCTAATTTCTCAGGGGATGCTGCATGGTCTCGTTATGTTGCAGGCATTCAGCAGGTTTTTGATGAGGCTGGTCTTTTTTGTCCGCAAATAGACGGTAGTTCAGAGACCAATATGCCAACTTTACAATCAGGTTTGTCAATAACAATGCTTGGGGAGCAGCAGAAGCGTACAGCAACTAAGCATGAGCAGCTAAGTTGGTACACATATGGTCTGCCACTTGTAGGCAATGAAATCCTTACACAGCCTGAAGATGTCGCACAGCTGGAACCTATTGTTCAAGCGTGGAAAGAGGGAATCGTGCAGCAAATATGGCCAGTTGGATCTAAAGGTTTACAAGCAGAATTTACCCGACTTTTTGGCGAGCAACAGGTCAAAAGTTCATTAGATGTTGAGAAAACGGCTGGTCCATGTGCAGTCGTTTTGCTAGGAATTGATCCAAAAAAAGAACAGCTCGTACAAAAATATTTTCCTAGAAATTTTGAAAAACTACGTAAAACTGCATTGTAATCGGGCTTGCTTCGAGAAAAAGTAGCACTTTAAAAATTTCAAGGGGCAAAACGCCTATTGCAACTGTAAACACTATATGTTAGATTTGTTTAGGAGTTAAAACACAATATATAGTATTTTGGACGAGCGGTACCAAATATGGTTTAAAAGGGAATTCGGAAAAGAGTCATCTTAGGCCGAAGCTGTCCCCGCAACTGTAAGTGCTGACAAATGATGAATAGGCCACTGTAAAGAACGGGAAGGCCATCATTTGGAGGAAGCATGAGCCAGGAGACCTGCCGATTTGTTCAAGACAGCAACACATTCTTCGGGGATTGAGAAGTGGAGGCGAGAGATTTGTCCACTTCTTTGTGTGCATGTCCTTCATTTCCATTTCCGATTTTACTGCGATCACGTAACCGATAGATGTTGCGTGATCGCTTTTTGTGTTGCTGGAGAAAGAAAGGGAGAGAATGTATACATGACAATTCAAATCGAACAGCAAATTGCTAAGCTCAAGAAAAGTTATACGGAGGATGAACTCGAAAGTTTTGTAAGATTATCGGATCGATGGCTACGAAAAAACGACAATGCAACATTTGAAGCATGGGCGGATGCGATGATTTTACAAACGCTTAGCCTAATTGATGAGGAAGAGCCATACTGGACATTTGTCGCAGCTCAAATTTATTTAGAAAAACTGTATGATCAATTTGCAATGCGCCGTGGCGTTTCAGTACAAGATGTTTATAAAGGTTTCCCAGAACAATTAGCACGCTATACAGAAGCTGGTTTGTATCATGAATGTTTAACAACAAAATATAGTGAGCAGGATCTTCAAGAACTTGCTTCCTATTTAGAATCAAGTCGAGATGAATTGTTTACATATATTGGCTTAAAAACATTAATGGACCGTTATGTAGTCCGTGATTACACGAAAACACCTGTGGAGCTACCACAGGAACGATGGATGGTCATTGCCATGACCCTAATGCAGGATGAAACAGAAAATCGTTTAGAAAAAGTACGTGAATCTTACTGGGCAATGAGTAATTTGTATATGACTGTTGCAACACCTACATTATCGAATGCAGGTAAAACACATGGACAGTTATCTAGCTGCTTTATCGATACAGTAGATGATAGTTTACAAAGTATTTATGACACGAATACAGATGTTGCTACATTATCGAAATACGGTGGTGGTATTGGTGTTTATATGGGCAAAATTCGTAGCCGAGGCTCATCTATTAAAGGCTTTAAAGGTGCATCAAGTGGTGTTTTACCATGGATTAAACAGCTTAATAATACAGCGGTTTCAGTCGATCAGCTTGGTCAAAGACAAGGTGCTATTGCTGTTTATTTAGATGTTTGGCATAAAGATGTCTTTACGTTTTTAGATTTACGCTTAAACAATGGGGATGAGCGTTTGCGTGCTCATGATATTTTCACAGGACTGTGCTTACCGGATTTATTTATGGAAACGGTTGAAGAGCGCGGAGAATGGCATTTATTTGACCCACATGAAGTGCGAGAAGTGATGGGCTTTTCACTGGAGGATTTCTATGATGAGAAAAAGGGTGATGGCTCTTTCCGTACTAAATATGCGGAATGTATCGCGAATCCATTATTAAGTCGTGAAGTCGTGCCAGCGATTGATATTATGAAGCGTATTATGCGCTCACAGCTTGAAACAGGCGTGCCGTTTATGTTCTATCGAGATGAAGTAAATCGCATGAATCCGAATAAGCATGAGGGAATGGTTTATAGCTCGAACCTGTGTACAGAGATTTTCCAAAACATGTCAGCGACTGAATTCGAGTCTATTACTCTAGAAGATGATGTCATCGTAACACGTCGCAAGCCTGGCGATTTCGTTGTATGTAACTTATCATCTATCAATTTAGGCAGAGCAGTACCTGCTGGTGTTTTAGAACGATTGATCCCGGTTCAAGTACGTATGTTAGATAATGTTATTGCCTTAAATACAATTCCAGTAAAACAAGCAGAGCGTACGAACTTACGCTACCGTGGCATTGGGCTTGGAACATTTGGCTGGCATCATCTATTAGCTTTGAAAGAAATTCAATGGGAGTCTGAGGAAGCTGTTGAATTTGCGGACAAGCTATATGAGGAAATTGCGTATTTAACGATTCGTGCTTCTAACAATTTGGCATGTGAAAAAGGGGCCTACCCATTATTTGAAGGTTCGGATTGGCATACTGGTGCGTATTTTGACAAACGTGGCTATGACAGTCATAAATGGAACGAATTACGCTCGGCGGTTGCTGAAAAAGGTATGCGTAACGGATATGTCATGGCGGTTGCACCTAACTCATCAACATCCATTTTAGCGGGTAGTACGGCAACGATTGATCCTATCTTCCAAAAGAGTTATTCAGAGGAGAAGAAGGATTACAAAATTCCAGTAACAGTACCAGATTTATCACCTGTAACGACTTGGTATTATAAATCTGCTTATTTCATCGATCAAAATTGGACAATCAAGCAAAATGCTGCACGAGCACGTCATATCGATCAAGGCATTTCACTTAATTTATACGTTCAAAATACGATTAAGGCAAAAGATTTACTAGCATTGCATATGAATGCATGGGCGAGCGGTGTGAAAACGACTTATTATGTACGCTCAACGTCTGTAGAATTGCTAGAATGTGAGTCTTGCGCGAGCTAGGAGGAAGTAACAATGACAACTATTACAAAACGACAAATTATGGATAAAGAAGCCCCAAACCGTTCAACAGGTATTGTGAACGGACGCTCTTCTAACATTTTAAACTGGGACGATGTGCGTTTTAGCTGGGCTTTTCCTAAATATAAAAAAATGTTAGGTAACTTCTGGACTCCGTTTGAAATTAATATGAGCAATGATGTTAAGCAGTTTCCACAGCTATCAGCTGATGAGCAGGAATCCTTTTTAAAAATCATTGGCTTACTAGCGCTATTAGACAGTGTGCAAACAGATTTTGCGGGGAAAGTAGCGGATTATTTAACAGATTCAAGCTTAAATGCATTAATGATTATTTTAGCGCAACAAGAGGTAATTCATAATCACTCTTATTCTTACGTGTTATCAAGTATTGTAAACAAAGACGAGCAGGACCGTACGTTTGATTTTTGGCGTACAGAGCCAGTGCTAGAGCGACGCAATGACTTCGTAATAAAAGGCTACCAAGCATTTTCGGAGGAGCCAACTGTTGAAAATATGCTAGAAGCGATTGTCTATGATGTAATTTTAGAAGGTTTATTCTTCTATTCTGGCTTCGCGTTCTTCTATCATTTAGCACGCAATCAAAAAATGGTAGCCTCGTCAACGATGATTAACTATATTAATCGCGATGAGCAGCTACATGTCGATTTATTTGTGAAAATCTATCAGGAGCTTCTAGAGGAATATCCTGAATACGATACACCAGAACGTGCGGCTCGTGTACAGGAAATCTTCCGTGAAGCGGTTCAGCTAGAAATCGATTGGGCTAATGAAGTGATTGGCAATAAAATTGATGGCCTTGATGTGGAAGATGTGCATGATTATGTACACTTCTATGCGAACGTACGCTGTAATCAGCTTGGCGTAGAGCGTCCATTTGAAGGCTATCGCAAAAATCCATTGAAGTGGGTTAAAGCGTATGAAGATGTTGACTTAGGAAAAACAGATTTCTTCGAACAGCGTTCTCGCCAATATGTGAAGGTCAATGTAGAAGATAACGGCTTTGATGATTTGTAATACTAAGTACACCGCAATGTTGGAAAACATTACGGTGTATTTTTTATGAGGGTGACCGGTTCAAACGGCATGAAACAGTAGGGGGGGATATATATTATCGAACTAAACTATTTCTCACTAAAAAGCGATCATTAAATGTGATCGGTACACCTTTTCCATCCTTTTCGGCGTGAATGTGTAAATGTGGTTCGCTTGTATTGCCCGTGTTTCCTACTTTTCCAAGCTTTTGGCCCGTTGTTACTGTTTCTCCACTTGCCACTAGTATGCTATCTTTTTGCATATGGGCCAATAGAACGGTAGTATCATGATGGTTCTCACATGAAAGGGTAACATGATTTCCTTTAGTGTTTTCTGGATCAGAGTTAGGAGGGAGGAGATCCGGTAAATCTTTCCGTACATTAATTACTTTTCCGTTACAAGGACTATACAAAGTATCTTCGTATATTTGATACTTATCCAATTCTTCTGGATATAGTCCACTTGCACGGGTTCCAAGTGTATTTAATTTTAAAATGTCTAAAGCATATTTTTGTCCTGGATGGGCTTGATGATAGTTCATTGACTCCTGATTGCCACCCTGTCCGACGTAATAGGTGCCATTCTTAAGTGGGAAAGATAACTCAATTCCTTTTTCCGCTACTGTATAGCTTTTTACGGCCAAAGCATTATAACTACCAAAAACCAAAATTAAGACAATATATATACCTATTGAGAACTTTTGATTTACTGTATATTTTATTGTAAACGGTAAATTGCTTACCCTTTTCCAAGAAAATAAGATGGTGACAATAAAGATAAGCAACCAAAGAAATCGAACGTAATATCCGACCCAACTCCAGTTTCCTGTTTGAAATAACCAAACGATTAATGCTGTAGTCACCAATGAGTCCAACAACCATTCTAGTTTACTTTTAAAAATAGCCTTCCATAGCGAAATAATAAAGCTCGCAGGCAATATGATTAGTAAACCAATGGAATAAAAGATTGGTAACACTATTTCTCATCCCCTTTTTGATGTTTTACGGAAGCTGTTGCATTATTGGTAATATTTACTTAATTTTAACATAGTGATAATGGTAAATGAACCTTGTCCTGATTTTCCTTATAAGATATTCGAAAGCTAGTAGTTTGAACAACTGCTGCAGTCACCAAAAATTTATATAAATTATCAATCGTGTCCCGGATATTACGTGACACGAAAAATAAATTACCATTTGAGAATAATTTTCAGTTATAATTGAGAGTGAATACGATTTAACTTCTTACAGCGAAGTCTCCAACCTCTATTGGTGGTGAGGAGAAAGCAGATTTAAATCTCTTTTCAGCGTGGTGTTCAAACATCTGTACCTGTCGCTACGCTTTTGGTACCAAAGACATTTGCTGAAAGAAGTTAATGCCTCCGGCGGATGTCACAGAATCGGCAAGGGGTTCTTAGGGGATGTTAGCCATCTATGCGATACCGGCTAACTGACCTGCATCGGTAATAACGCCATGTACTGTGGCATTACCGAAATGACCGACATCGTGTCGGCCCTCGTGCAGGCCTAAGCACAAAGCCTATTCCGGACGCAATTATGCCGAGGCATAATTGAAATGGAACGGAGTCGAAGGAATGCAGGCAATAAAACAATTAGGAGGGTTTTTAGGGCCCTATAAATTTTTTACCTTAATTGCCCCATTATTAATGGTACTAGAGGTAACGATGGATTTACTTCAGCCGACGATTATGCAGCATATGATTGATACGGGTATTGCTAATGGCGACAATCCGTATGTGCTGAAAATGTTCGTCTGGATGCTGATGAGTGCGGTATTCGGACTTATTGGTGGGATAGGCTGTTCCTATTATAGTTCGAAGGCTGCGATCCATTTTGCATCGGATGTTCGTCAGTCACTTTATGAAAAAATGATGACGTATTCGGCAAAGGAACGTGACACTTTTACAACAGGGAAGCTTATTACAATTTTAACGAGTGATGTAGAAAGTGTTCAGCGCGCGTTTATGATGACGTTGCGTATTTTTGTGCGTGGTCCTTTATTATTTATTGGAGCCGTGATTATTGTTTTTGTGACGGCACGTGAGTTATTTTCCATACTCCTTATTATCGTGCCGCTATTAATTATTGCGATGTACTTTTTCACAAAGTATTCGGGTGTCCTGTATCGTCGAGTGCAGGAGGCAATTGATCGTGTTAATACGAAGCTTCAGGAGAACTTAGCGGGGATTCGTGTTGTGAAGGCGTTCCGTCGTGAAACGCAACAGAATGATCAATTTGGCGCTCTAAATGATACGCTGACAAAACGCTTTATTACAGCTGAGCAAATCGTTGGTGTCCTCGTACCGTTTACGATGTTCGTTGTTAATCTAGGCATTGTAGCAGCACTTTGGCTTGGGGCCATTAAGGTAGAAGCCGGTACTTTAAAGGTTGGTGTAATACTCGCTTTTATTAACTATTTAACGATTATATTAAATGGATTGATGACTTCTAGTATGGTATTGATGCAAATTGCACGTGCGATTCCTTCAGGTGAGCGTATCGTGGACGTCTTAAACAAAGAAGTAGCGGTTAAGGAAGCGGAAAATCCACATACAGCGCCAATTCAAGGGGCGATTGACTTTCAAAATGTGAGCTATCGTTATTATGAATCGGCTGAGGATGTTCTGAAAAACATTACATTTTCCGTAAAGCCGGGGCAAACGGTAGGTTTAATCGGAAAAACAGGTAGTGGAAAATCAACGCTAGTGAAGCTATTACCACGTTTATTTGATCCGACGAGTGGAGAAATCCTCTTAGACGGAAAGCCTCTAAAGGATTATGCATTATCCACTTTACGCAAACATATTGGTTTTACTTCTCAAAAAGCATTACTGTTCTCAGGTGCAATCGACAATAATATCCGTCTTGGTAAGGAAGATGCAACGTCAGTACAACTGCAGCAAGCTCTAGATGCAGCATGTGCCACTGAATTTGTGAGTCGACTGGATAAAGGTTTAGCACATGAACTTTCGCAGGGGGCAACTAATCTTTCTGGTGGTCAAAAGCAGCGACTAGCGTTAACGCGTGCACTCGTAAGACAGCCTGCTATTTTAGTGCTGGATGATACTACATCCGCTCTTGATAGCGCCTCTGAAAAACATGTCCAGCAAGCTATTAGCCATCAATATAGTGACACAACGACGTTTATCGTAGCGTCTAAAATTGCTTCTATTCAACAGGCAGATCTGATTTTAGTAGTAGAGGACGGCGAAATTGTTGGTCAAGGCACACATCAAAAATTATTACAGAATAATAAATTCTACCAAGCAATTTACGCTTCACAGCAAAAGGCTGGTGTACAACAATGAGTCAAAGTCAACCAAAGCAAATGAATTTTGGACGCGGACCACGTATGGCTGGGCCAGCTGAGAAGGCTAGAAATCAAAAAGGTACGATCAATCGTGTGTGGCACTATGTGAAGCAGCAAAAAATAGGACTTTATTTCTCTATATTTTTTGTAATAGCTTCTACATTTTTAAGTTTAGCAGGACCGTACTTAATCGGACATATCGTTGACGAATACATTATGAAAAAGGACATAGCTGGTACGATTCGTCTCGGTATTGTGCTAGCAGTTATTTATACAGCTGCGTCTATTTTTACGTGGCTACAAACATATGTCATGATTCATGTGGCGATGAAAACAATTCGCACATTACGATTGGAACTGTTTAAAAAACTACAAACGTTAACACTGAGATTTTTCGATCAGCGAGCACTCGGTGATTTAATGAGCCGTGTAACGAATGATATTGATAATTTAAATACGGCACTTGCACAAAGTGTGACACAAATCGTGTCGTCGGTCTTAACGGTAATTGGTGTTAGCATTGCTATGTTCTCTCTAAGTTGGCAGCTTGCAATCGTGACGCTGACTATTATTCCTTTAATTGTTTTTACGACGAAGCAAATTGTTAAACGTAGTAGTAAAAACTATGCGGCCCGCCAGCGTGATTTAGGAAAGCTGAACGGTTATATTGAGGAAATGATTACGGGTGCAGAGGTTGTAACGCTTTTTGGCACAGAACAGCAAACGGTTGAGACGTTCCATAAGCAGAACGAAAATCTCCGTAACTCGGCTCAGCGAGCAGAAATTACTTCAGGTCTACTAGGTCCCATTAATAATTTTATGAATAACTTAGGCTTAGCTGTTGTTATTGGTACAGGGGCATTTTTATCGGTAAAAGGGATCGTTTCAGTTGGGGTTATTGCGGCATTTGTCACGTATACACGTCAATTTTTCCGTCCGTTGAATCAGTTATCTAATCTTTTGAATACGTTCCAGTCTGCGATTGCAGGGGCAGAACGAGTTTTCGAAATTTTAGATGAACCTTCGGAAGTAGCAGATAAAAAGGATGCAATTGATTGCCAAAGTCTAAAAGGAGATGTGGTATTTCGGAATGTTTCCTTCAGCTATTTGCCAGAGAAGCCGGTACTGAAAAATATTAGCTTCCAAGCCAAGAAGGGAGAAACAATTGCTCTTGTTGGACCAACGGGATCAGGGAAAACGACGATTATCAATTTGTTAACTCGTTTTTATGATGTTGATGCAGGTGAAATTTTAATTGATGGTCAAAATATCGAGGATTATAAAATGGCAACGATCCGTCAAAGAGTGGGTGTCGTTTTACAGGATACGTATTTATTCTCAGGAACGATTCGTGAAAATATTCGCTTCGGTAAACTTGATGCTACAGATGCAGAGGTGGAGGAAGCGGCGAAAATCGCAAATGCCCATAATTTTATTAAACATTTACCAGCACAATATGATACTCCTGTACAGGCGGGTGGGGCAAACTTAAGTCAAGGTCAACGCCAATTACTAGCTATTGCCCGGGAAATTCTTGAAAATTCAGATATTTTGATTTTGGATGAAGCTACATCCAGTGTGGATACGCAAACAGAGGTTGATATTCAAAAAGGTCTCCAGCATTTAATGCAGGGGCGTACAAGCTTTGTTATTGCACACCGCTTAAAAACAATCGAAAATGCCGACCAAATCCTTGTTATTCAACAAGGTGAAATTGTGGAGCAGGGCAATCACCAGCAGCTTATGCAAAAACAGGGCATTTATAGTAATCTCCAGCAAAAACTTTTACTGGAGCAAGTGGAATAAGAGAAAGAGGGCTGTCTCGTAAGTATATAAATACGTATGAGACAGCTCTGTTTTTAGCTATTGTGGAAAGCATTTGGAAATGTTATGATGCATCAAAATTCAATTTTAGAGGATGAGGCTTGAAAATGTACGAATTAAAAACAAAAGAAACGGATGAGAGTGTCATTGAATTTATTGAAAACGTGGATCATCCAAAAAAGCGTGAAGATGCTTACCGACTATTGGATATATTTGCTGAAGTCACGGGGTATGAAGCAAAAATGTGGGGGCCAAGTATTATAGGATTTGGCAAATATCATTACAAATATAAATCTGGACATGAAGGCGATGCACCTTTAGTTGGATTCTCTCCGCGAAAAGCGAAAATCAGTTTATATTTTGCACCAGGTGACAGTGAGCGAGACAATTTATTAAAGGTTTTTGGTAAACATACAACAGGAAAAGCTTGTGTTTATATAAATAAGTTAGCGGATATTGATGTGGAAATATTAAAATCGCTCATCCAACGATCTGTATCCTTTTTACAAGAAACGTATCCCGATCAATAATTAAGCGCTGTCTAAGAGGAGTAAAACCTTTTAGGCAGCTTTTTTTAGCTAATCACCCAAAAATTAATTAGAAATTTATTTTTATTGTTTATCCTTTCATTATCAACTGAAAGGAGCATTTTATGAAAATACTTTTAAAGAAAATAATTATCTACTTTTTAGCGGTCGTGCTAATTGGACTAGTGGGGATATTCAGCTATCATCGTTATCAGCTAAGTAAGGAATCCAAACTTCTAGACAATAAAGGAGCACTTATTGAGGTCGATCATCAAAAAATCAATGTTTATACGGAGGGTGATGGTCAGGACACTTATGTATTCATGGCAGGTTCAGGGGTTGCGGCACCCATGTATGAAATGAAAGGGCTGTACAGTAAATTTTCGCAACAACATAAGATTGCTGTTATTGAAAGAGCGGGGTATGGGTATAGCGATGTAGCAAAGGACGAACGAGATATTGATACAATTTTAGCGCAAACGAGAGAAGCGCTCCTGAAAAGTGGAAATAAGCCTCCGTATATAGTAGTACCGCATTCCATTTCAGGGGTTGAAGCTATTTATTGGGCACAAAAATATCCAGAAGAAATAAAGGGGATTATAGCACTTGATATTGGTTTGCCAAGTCAATACGTGGAGCATAAAATGGGGGCAGTCGATTTAGCGACTGTTAAAGGAATGAATTTGCTAACGAAAATGGGCGTACATCGATTAACCCCTTCGAAAGTGTATAATCCAGAAGTAATGAAGCAATCGTTTTTAACTAAGGAAGAAAAAGAAATTTATAAAGCTCTATCCTATAAGAAAGCTTTTAATGATGATATGAAAAATGAGTTACTACAAGTGTATGAAAATAGTTTAAAATCCGAAGAGCTTCCGAAACCAAAAGACACACCGATATTAGTAATAGATGCAATTGCTGAACAAAATAAAGGTTCGCAATATACGAAGTACCATAGCCAGAAATATGCGGAATTTGCCGAGCAAATTAACATAGCGGATGTGAAAGTATTAAGTGGCACTCATAGTATCTATTTATATAAACCGGATGAGATTTATAAGCTTGCTATACAATTTATGAAGACTAAAGTTGACAACAAAGAAAGGTAGAGGGAATGAAAGGATTTACGATTTTAATAGTAGAAGACGACCCAATGATTGGCGATTTGATGCGAAAAATACTACAACGTGAAGGCTATGATGTTGTATGGAAAACAGATGGTCGAGAAATGATGACCATAATCCATCAAATCGATTTAGTCATAATGGACATTATGCTCCCAGGGGAAGATGGCTATCAGCTGACAAAGAACATTAAAAGCCTGGGCTTGAATATCCCGATTATTTTTTTATCTGCTCGCAATGATATGGAGAGTAAGCTTCAAGGCTTAACCGTTGGGGAAGATTATATGACAAAACCATTTGATCCGAGAGAGCTTCTTTTAAGAATGCAGAAAATGCTAGAGCAGCAGTATGGTACATTTACGCAGATCCAACATCTATTAATTGATAGTGCGCATCGTAAATTATTTAAAAATAATATACATGATGAAATAGCATTAACTGCGATCGAACGTAAAATCTTCTTCTATTTATATGACAACAAAGATAGGGTGCTGACCAAGGATCATTTTTTTGACTATTTATGGCCGCTTGAAGATCGCAATCAAAATATTATTAATGTCCACATCAAAAAGATTAGAACGAAAATGAATGATCCATCGGGTACCATCCTACAAAATATTTACGGAGAAGGGTATCGATTAAATACCTACATAAAGAAATGACATTAAAAACAAAATATCGATTATTATTATTTACCGCCATCGTTAGTGTTCCAATTGTCTTGTTAGGGATTAGTGTGTCGATGTCTATTATGTATGAATTCGCCTTTAAAACTAGAAATAAAGGCACTCCATTCCACGAGTCTTTCGCCTATCCAACGATGCTGATTGTGTTCTTCCTATCTTTATGTTTGCTAGCGTTTTTATTTTCGAAATCGATCAATTCATTACTAACGAAAATTAATATGCTCAATAAAACGATTCGTGACTTAGCGAGTAATGAAAGAACACCGAGTACATTAGTTGTTGGCAGTGAGGATGAAATCGGACAGCTTATTCAATCCGTTAATATACTAATTGAGCGGACTACTTATCGTGAATTAGAGCTTCAACAACAGCAGGAGCTGCAAAAAGAGCTACTACAAAAGCTAAGACACGACATTAATACCCCGTTAACAGCGATCCGTTTACAATTATTTTATCTAGAAGATGCCTATAAGGAGCAACCGAAATTGGTGGAATCCTTAAATGAGCAAATTCATTATATCGCTAACTTAACGAATGAATTGAATTGGCAGTCCCTAGATACAATGGAGAACTCTTATATCGTCCAGGAAGAAGTGCAACTCACGATATTGTTTGAAACGATGATCAAAAAGTGGAGCTATTTATATCGAATGCAAAACATTGAGTTAATCTATCATCCAGAGGATAGCCATGTAACATGGACGAGTAATGCACTATGGCTTCAACGAATGTTCGATAATGTGTTCCAAAACACATTGAAACATTCAAAAGCTACAAAGCTTAGAATAAGGATTGAAGAAGGAATGGTTTTCATGATTGATAATGGGGTTGGCTTTGATCAAAATCGTGTAAGCAAAGGTCTGGGCTTAAAGATCATTGATGACATCGCTAGAATTCTACAAGTGAACTATTCAATCCAATCGAACGAAGAAGGGACTTCGTTTTGTTTTTCTTTCCATAAATCGCTGTTTTCCTAAAGCTGATAAAAATAAAAGGCAGAATTTAATCTATCAAACGTGTAGAATAAATTCTGCCTTTTTGTGTTTATATTTAATGAATAGACATTTTACGAGAGCCACAGTTAGTAAAGTAATTTATGGATGGAAAGGAAGATAATTAGTATCGCCATCACTAGTATCGAATATGAAAAAATGGATGTTTTGTCTTTTCTAAAATTACTTATTGCATTTATATGTAAATTTATTGCTATTAATATAAATGCGATTTCTGTTAAATTATCGTAAATAAAGCCAAGTACCGCTAGTAGTAATGCGACGATAGCAATAACAATTTGGATCTTATCTAAAAAGTTTTTTTCATCTTTTCTCCTTTCCACCTTCATTTTGAACAATTTTACCACTAAAAACAGTTACTTCTTGCACAAAACTACACCGTTAGTGAATAGCAATAATCCTTTCGAAAACAACCAAATAAAAAAAGGGACAATGAATAAATTTAGAGAAGGATGTATGTTGCATAGCGATTAAGGCGCTGTTTAACGTCTTACGTGTTACGAGTTTTTGAACAATTAATTAAAAGTATGCTTTCTAACGACGTTTAACAATCAAGTCATAAGAGCGGTTCTTATTTGAAAAAATTTTAAGAATTTATACCCTTCGAATTCCTTTGTTTGATAATATTGGAATTAGAACAAGGGTGGAGGGATGGATGTTATGAAAGCTATTATTATTGACTTTGATGGAACTTTAGCAAATACTTTACCAAATTGTTATTACGCCTTTCAGAATGTCTTCAAACAATTTGACAATAAAGTCCTTACTTCTGAAGAAATAAAGGCAATGTTTGGTCCATTAGAAACAGGAATTATTAGAGAGAATTTAATAAACACAAATAAAGAGCAGTACTATAGTGATGCAGATATACAAGCAGGGAGTGAAGCAAATGTACATACGGTAGGAGTTCGATGGTTGCAGGGTGATCAAACTTCAGAATTCAAAATAGAACCAAATTCTTTTTTTAACAGCGTTCATCATTTTGTTGATTTTATAAATACAGGGTGTCGCCATGAGTTATAAATGGTTAGAGTGGGCGAAGAAGATACAGTCAATATCCCAAGCAGGATTAACTTTTTCAAAAGACGTTTACGATATTGAACGTTATGAAGAATTAAGAAATTTAAGTGCCGAGATCATGAGAGAATACACTGGAATAGAATTGAAAAAAATCAAGGATTTATTTACAAATGAAACGGGTTATCAAACACCTAAAGTAGATGTTCGGGGAGTAGTGTTTCATAACAATAAAATACTAATGGTCAGAGAAAAAATTGATGATAGATGGTCTTTGCCAGGTGGTTTCTGTGATATAGGTTTGTCGCCTAGTGAAAACATTGTAAAAGAAATTAAAGAAGAAGCGGGTTACGAAGTAGTTCCTACGAAATTGCTTGCTGTATTGGATATGAATAAGCACCCTCATCCACCTCAACTATATCATTATTATAAATTGTTTTTCCAATGTGAGGTTATTGGTGGGCAAGCAAGAAATGGTTTGGAGACAAAAGGCGTAAAATTTTTTAACGAAGACAATTTACCAAAGCTTTCTTTAGGAAGAAATACAGATACTCAAATCAAAATGCTTTTTGAATTTTTAAGAAATCCTAATAAAGATACTATATTTGATTAATGGTAGTTTGATAAACAGCCAGCCGCACCATAATAAAGATAAAAGACCAATTTCTTAATTTTAATGATAAGAAATTGGGCTTCTTTATAAATTAAAGTTAGGTGATATATTTAAAAAGTAGGGCGGTATATCTAGAAATTGTTCCGATAAATTATTTTAGACCCTATTAAACGAACTAGCTTCGTTCAATAGGGTCTTCCAGCAATGACTCAATAACATGTTTTAATTGAAAAATAGAGGATCGTTGACTTTCGTTCTTCTTGTAAATAAAGACAGTTTCGATAATTTTGTTTAGCTGTGGCAAATCGTAATAGTGAATGTTGGAGTAGTTATAAAGGTCAATTAGTTTCGTATTTAGCACAGCTATCGTGTTGTCTATTTGTAGGAAATCAAGGATACTACTTACCGATTTTATTTCTTTCATTGTAAATGGCACTTGGTTCTTTTTTAACCATTCCACCATTGCACGAGTATACATACAGCCTCTGCTCAACACAAGTAATGTAATAGGTGAACCTTCCTCAAAATTAATGATATGTGAATTGTTCGAAATGACTTCGAATGTTTCGGATGCAATCTTGTCATAATTTAAATCAGGGTAGTGTTTAATAGGATTACTAGTCAGTGCACAATCCGCTTCAGCATTATGTATTTTTTCATTTAAGGAAGTGCTTGATTCCACAGTGAAATCGACATCTAACGGAATATTATTAATCTGCAAGGCATTCATAATGGATGCGCCATAAATTTTAATCGTTGTATGGGAAGTGCCGAAGTTAATTTTTGATTTTGTTTGTGCCGAACCGATTTCTTGTAAAAATTCATCGTATTCCTGTGTCATTAGCTTTAAAAATTTTAAATATTGAGTCCCTACATTCGTAATCTTCAAGCCTTGCGGTGTACGCTTAAACACTTCCTGACCAATTTCTGTCTCCATTTTCTTCACTTTAGAGGTTAAGGCAGATTGTGTATAATTCGTTATTTCAGCGGATTTACTAAGGTTTTGCCTCTCCAAAATATCGATTTTTAATGCTATTTCTTCTATGTTCATATTTGTTTGTCACACACCTATAAAATTTTTTGATAGCCACTATCACTTTCCTCCATTTTACGCATTCATAGGGGAGGCGTAAACTCAAATATGTAATCAGTGTAAGAGCATTGGAGGAATTTTTATGAATACATATTATAAATGGCTCATCGTATTAGTAGCTACGCTGTCTCAAACTGCGGCGACTTTTGTGACGTACGGCATGGGGCCAATCGCCACATTTTATCAAATTGAATGGAATTTATCTTCGCTACAAACAGGTTTTATCGTTTCTGCCGTTAATATTGGGCCAATCTTCTCGATGATTCTGTTCGGCTATTTTATGGACAAAAAAGGGGAAAAACAAATCATCGCTTGGGGTTCCGTATTATTAGGACTCTCGGCTTTACTACTCATGTTGGTTAATAATTATGTGGTGTTGTTATTTTTATTATTAATCGTAGGGGTCTGGTACGGCAGTGCGCAAACCGGGGGGAGTACGGCCATCGTGAAATGGTTTCCAGACAAACACCGCGGGCTGGCGATTGGCATTCGACAAACAGGCATTCCAATCGGTGGAGCGCTAGCATCAGTCATTCTCACATATATGTACCATCATTATAGCCTGTCATCAGCGCATTTTGTGCAAGGCTTTGTAGCAATTGCTGGCGGACTGCTCTTTTTACTAATTTATCAGGAGCCTAAGGAACGTGTAGCAGTAGGTGCAACATCTGTCACTTTTAAAGAGAAGCTTCTGGCCATTAAAAATAATAAAGGTCTCTATCCAATCTATATTGTAGGAATCGTAATGATGACTTTACAAATGATCCTCGTTGCCCATTTTATGAGTTATTTACATCAAGAGGGAGGTTATTCCTTAACAGATGCGGGGCAATATTTAAGCCTTGTCTTAATCGGTGGGATGATTGGCAGGATAGCTATTGCTTGGATTAGTGATCAATTTTTTGCGCAGAAGCGGGAATATTTTTTAATAATCGTAATGGTAGGTGCAGTTATTCTTACAGTCATATTGCCGTATATGATACATGCGAAATTGTTGATGCTATTATTTAGTTTTATTTTAGGGTTCATAGCACTTGGCTGGTATTCATTATTTATCGCCTGTGTGACTGAGCAATCGAATCCACAATATGTGGGTCTAACTGTAAGTGCTGCTTTAACGCTAAATCAATTTTTTATCGTCATTGCTCCTACATTATTTGGATTCATGGTCACTTTTTTCTCAAGTTATCAATTGGCTTTGGATATTGTCGCAGCTTTTGTAGCGCTGGGTGCAATTAATTTACATAGGTCAACTAAAACTACAAAGATCAGTTCAGAAATCCTGTAACAAATAAAATGAGTGACGTAGATTATTCGGTTCACATTCGGTTCATAAACTTGTTGTATTATCCGTTTATAGACAAATTACTATAAAACTGATGGTAATGAATGAGGGAGGAATAGTATTGGGGAATGTGAATAGAATGAAAAGCCCGTTAGAGAATAGTGAGTGGGCTATTGAAGCACGTGGCCTAGTCAAACATTTTGGAGAAAATCGGGCTGTTGATGGTGTCGATCTAAACGTCCGCGCTGGCACTATCTATGGTGTACTTGGTCCTAATGGAGCGGGTAAAACAACGACTATTAGAATGCTAGCGACTCTTCTAAGAGCAGATGCTGGGTCGGCACAAATATTCGGTTATGACATAGTGAAAGAGCCACATATTGTACGTCAATTAATTGGCGTCACTGGTCAGTATGCTTCAGTTGACGAGTCACTTAGTGCAACGGAAAATTTAATTATTTTCTCTCGTTTGCTAGGATTGGGACGTACAGAGGCGCGAAATAAGGCTGCTGAATTATTGGAAGAGTTCGGATTATCGGAAGCTGCAAAACGTCCTTTGAAAAATTTCTCTGGAGGTATGCGTCGTCGTCTGGATTTGGCAGCCAGTCTGATCGCACAGCCCCCGTTGATTTTCTTAGATGAGCCGACGACAGGGCTAGATCCACGTACACGTAATCAAATGTGGGATACGATTCGTCGTTTAGTAGATACAGGGTCAACTGTGCTGTTAACGACACAGTATTTACAAGAGGTAGATGAGCTGGCAGACCGGCTTGCGGTTATAGATCATGGGCGCGTTGTTGCAGAAGGGACAGTCGATGAGCTAAAAGCATCAGTTGGTACTTCATCCTTACATTTGAGTATTCAAAATACACAGGAAATGTTGGCTGCTCGTGAAACAGTAGAACACATACTTCAAGTGAAAACAACCATTTCACAGGATATCGGGAAAATTACGGCTCCAATGGCGGATGTTGACCTAGTTACGGATTTACTAATTGCCCTTCGTCAAAAAGGAATTCAGCTTGACGAGTTCAGTGTACAAAAACCTACTTTAGATGAAGTATTTTTAACAATCACTGGTAACAGTGTGGGTGAAAATGGTCGACAACTAGAGGAGGAAAGAGTATGAAAAGTAATACGATAAAACCACTAGTTGGACGTGGATTATTACGTAAGCCGAGTATCAACCAATCAATAAGAAATTCGCTCACGATGGCCTACCGAGGTGTCTTAAAAATTGGCCGTACGCCTGAGCAGTTGTTTGATGTAACACTTCAGCCAATTATTTTCACGCTTATGTTCACCTACATTTTTGGGGGAGCCATTTCGGGGAATGTCCAAAACTATTTGCCAGTCATTATCCCAGGAATTCTCGTGCAGACTGTCATCACGACCTCAATCGTTACAGGCGTGCAGTTACGGGAAGATATGGATAAAGGAGTGTTCGACCGATTTAAATCATTACCAATCGCACGCATTGCGCCATTGGCAGGGGCCTTATTGGCGGATACCATCCGTTATACAATTGCAACGGTACTTACTTTTACTATGGGATATATTATGGGGTATCGACCAGAAGGTGGATTGGAACACGTTGTACTAGCAGGGCTTTTAGTCATTGTGTGTGCCTGGGCTATCAGCTGGATCTTTGCCTTCTTTGGTGTGATTGCTCGTACAGCTTCAAGTGTACAGGGAATTTCGATGCTTGTATTGTTTCCATTAACATTTCTTTCGAATGCTTTTGTTCCAGCAGAAACTTTGCCTGATTTCCTACAATGGTTTGTGAAGATTAATCCGATTTCGCATCTCGTGACGGCTGTCAGAGAGCTGACGAATTCAGGAACAATAGGCTGGGATTTAACAGCTTCACTCATTGGAGCTACTGTAGTTGTCGCCATCTTTGCACCACTAACAGTGAAAGCCTATATGCGTAGAACATAAAAAATGAGTGTGTTTTGAGCAACTAATTGTCAAAACACACTTTTTTATTTTTAGGAGCTAAAGCTATAAGTGTTGTTAATACCAAAAATAGGATAAAATGAAGGGAAAAGGCATAAGTTCAACAAACGGAGGAATGCAAAGATGGATAATGAAAAAAGTTCAATTTGGATTGACGCAAGTATTGCTACAGTTTGGCGGGCTGTCACAGAAGAGGAGCAATTGTCACAATGGTATGC
>Ga0102589_1001548_pt1 | contig 30391 bp, 25 predicted proteins | sample AraplaMF_Col_mLB_FD_76858 | JGI IMG/M metagenome (GOLD analysis project Ga0102589, IMG submission 76858) | Arabidopsis root microbial communities from the University of North Carolina, USA - plate scrape MF_Col_mLB | ecosystem: Host-associated > Plants > Roots > Endosphere | place: USA...
GAATCAAGTGAAGAGAATGACGAGGTCGGTCCGTATACACCAATGTTTCGCTAAATAATTACGAAACATTGGAGGAATGAACATGTTAAAATCATACCGAGCTGTGCTCGTTAGTTTATCATTATTATTTGTTTTTGTTTTATCTGGTTGTAGTAATAGCGGTCCAATTGATGCAAATAGTGCAGGGCTTTGGGACCATTATTTTGTTTATCCAATCTCATTTATGCTTCAATTTGTTGCTCATCATGTGCCTAGCGGAAGCTTTGGTATTGCAATCATTATCATTACGCTTGTGGTTCGTTCAGCGATGATTCCATTAGCTGTTTCGCAATATCGCAGTCAAATGAAAATGAAAAAAATGCAGCCTGAATTGCAGAAGCTAAAGAAAAAGCACGGTGATGTAAGCAAAGATATTGAAAAACAAAAACAGTATCAAAAAGAAATGTCAGAACTAATGAAAGCAGGCGGTTGGAACCCACTCGCTGGGTGCTGGCCAATCTTTATACAAATGCCAATTTTCTCAGCATTGTATTATGCGATTAGCCGGACTGAAGAGATTCGTACATCTTCATTTTTATGGGTAAACTTAGGACATGCAGATCCGTATCATATTTTACCGATTATCGCAGCGTTAACCACGTTTATTCAAATGAAAATTATGCAGTCAAATATAGCAGCAGGAGAGCAGGTTTCAATGCTTAAAATGCAGCAAGTTATGATGCCAGCAATGATCTTATTTATGGGATTTGCTGCACCATCAGGACTTGTCTTGTATTGGATTACAGGTAATCTATTTACAATGACACAAATGATTGTACTCAGAAAAGTGATGGAACGTGAAGAAGGACAATTACAAAATGCATAGAAGGAAGCCACTCATTTAGGAGTGGCTTTTTTGTGCTACTGAAGTTTGCTATTACATTTATGGTTGGAAATTCTTTTAAAAGTAGTTAAGGAAAAGTTAAGAAAGCAATTTTAGTATATGCAGTGTATACGAAAGTGTACAAGTTTTCGAAATCTATGTGATACAAAATGAAGGAGGAAGTTTCCTATGAAGAAGAAAAAAACAGTTGGATATTTAGTAGCTGCCGGAGCTTTATCACTAGGAATCATGGGGGGAGCAGGTATCCCTGCTTTCGCAGCAACTAACGATGCAAATTCTACAGTAGTATCAGACCAAACGACAAAGGGGAATTCGAATCAAAAATTGGATGAAGCAACGAAACAACAAGTAAAAACAATTATGGAGAACGCTAAAAAGCAATTAGCTGAATTAGGTGTGAATCTTCCTGAAAAAGGGAAGCGAGGAGAAATGTTCGCAAACCTTGATGATCAGACGAAAGAAAAAGTAAAAACGATTATAGAGCAGAAGAAAGCAGGAACATTAACGCATGAACAAGTAAAAACAAAATTAGCTGAACTAGGTGTGAATCTTCCTGAAAAAGGGAAGCGAGGAGAAATGTTCGCAAACCTTGATGATCAGACGAAAGAAAAAGCAAAAGCAATTATGAAGCAAAAGAAAGCAGGAACATTAACACGTGAACAAGTAAAAGAGAAATTGGCTGAACTAGGTGTGAACCTTCCTGAAAAAGGGAAGCGAGAAGAAATGTTTGCAAACCTTGATGATCAGACGAAAGAAAAAGCAAAAGCAATTATGGACAAAGCAAAAGCACAATTAGCTGATCTAGGTGTCGATTTTCCAATTAAGGATCATAAATTTTCGATGAAGAAAGCGAGTAACTAATGGAAATATAGAAAGTGTAAAAACTATTGATAGAGGTCTCTTTCGTTTGGGCAACCGAAAGAAACGACATAAAGTGTATTCGAGGACAGATTTCTCTCTTAAAGAAATCTGTCTTTTTTTATCGGAAATTAGAGAAATGTATTAGGTTCTGTTATAATATCAAGAAGAAATATTTTTTGTATGTTACATAAAAATATATTGATTATTTCTAAAAATTCAATATAATGAACAATAACTACAAAATTCGACATCAAGAAGTGATGATGAGGACACAATCAATTTTTTACGATTCTCAGAGAGGGAGGCCTTTGGCTGTGAGCTTCCTAATACGGAAAAATAGATTACCACCTCTGAACTGCAGCAGTGAACGAACAACTAGTAATTGCTTGCCGGCAAACACCGTTATCTAGACTTGAGAAATTGGTGAAGTATGCTTTATTTTATCAATTAAACAAGGGTGGAACCACGAATACAACACTCGTCCCTTTTTTAGGGAGGAGTGTTTTTTTATTTCATTTTTGCACCACACTAGGATTGGAAGGAGGAAATGCGGTATGCATCATGATGAGAAAAACAAAATTGGTTTAACTGTAGCACTATCTATCGTTGTTGGGACTATTATTGGGTCTGGTGTATTTATGAAGCCAGGAAGTGTATTAGATTACTCAGGGAGTTCTAATATGGCAATTCTCGCTTGGGTAATAGGTGGCTTGTTAACATTGGCTAGTGGTTTAACGGTAGCTGAAATCGGAGCGCAAATTCCAAAAAATGGTGGATTGTATACGTATTTAGAGGAGATTTATGGAAGTTTTTGGGGGTACTTATCTGGCTGGATGCAAACAATTGTTTATGGCCCAGCTATTATTGGGACATTAGGTTTGTATTTTAGTTCATTAATGATTAACTTTTTCTATTTAGATAAATCATGGAATTTACCAATTGCAATTGGAACAGTTGTATTCCTTGGTATTGTAAATAGTATGGGAACAAAATATGGGGGCATTGTCCAAACAATTACGACGGTCGGAAAGATGATTCCAATTGTATTAATTGTTGTGTTAGGTTTTTGGAAAGGGAATAGTGATATCTTTAATGTAGTTGTACCATTATCAGAGAATCAAAGTATTGGAATGGCGATTTTAGCAACGCTATTTGCATATGATGGTTGGATTTTACTGGCTTCTATTGGTGGTGAAATGAAGAATCCGACAAAGTTATTACCTAAGGCAATGACAGTGGGGATTTTAATTGTAACAGCTGCTTATGTATTAATTAACTTGGCATTATTAAAAGTGTTACCAGCAGCGAAAATTGTAGATCTTGGAGAAAATGCAACAGCGACAGCGGCTAATATGCTTCTTGGAGAATATGGCGGAAAAATTATTAGTATTGGTATTATCATTTCTATTTTCGGTTGTTTAAACGGAAAAATTTTAACATTCCCGCGCATTCCAATGTCAATGGCGGAACGTGGACAACTTCCATTTTCTAAGTTCATTGCAAAAGCACATGAGAAATTTAAAACACCTGCAAATGCAATTACTTTTGAAATTATATTAGGGATTATTTTAATGATTATTAGTGATCCAAATAAGCTCTCTGAGATTTCCGTGTTTATCATTTATATTTTCTATGTGATGACATTTATCGGTGTCTTTATTTTACGAAAACGAAATGAAGGAAAAGACCGTGCATACAGCGTGCCGTTATTTCCAATCGTACCAATTTTAGCGATTTTAGGGTCATTATTTGTAATTGGAAGTGCGATTATTAATGATCCGCTAAGTTGTTTCTTATCCATTGGAATGGTGTTTACAGGCCTTCCAGTTTATTGGTATTTAAATAAGAAAAAAGAAACTGAGATGTAAGAGTTAAAAAGCAGACGTATGATACGCCTGCTTTTTTTCTTTGTAAAAAATTGTTATTGATATGTGGAAGGATTTACACTTGATTGCAAATATCTTTTTGGTTACTATAGTTGTAGTAACCAAAAGAGAACGAGAGAAAGTGTGGGGAAAAACTTGAATTTTCGTGTATATATTTTAGCCATTGCGGCATTCGTAGTCGGGACGGTTGAGTTAATTATTGGGGGCACGCTGGATTTGGTAGCTGATGATTTAGGTGTATCCATTAGTGCGGCAGGTCAACTTATTACAATATTCTCAGTTGTATTTGCTCTTTCAGGGCCAATTCTATTAGCAGTGACAGGAAAAATTGAGCGTAAAACCTTATATATTGGAGCATTATCTGTTTTCTTGATCGGGAATATTGTTTCAGCGTTTAGTTTGAATTATACAATGCTTATGTTTTCAAGGGTCATTTGTGCGGCAAGTGGATCTCTTATTATTGCATTGTCAGTAACGCTAGCTTCTAGTGTTGTAGAGCCGCATTTCCGTGCGCGTGCAATCGGAATTATTTTTATGGGAATTAGCGGATCGCTTGTACTGGGCGTACCATTAGGCCTTGTGCTTGGGAATGCATACGGGTGGCGTGCACCATTTGTTTTAATTTCTGTATTAACAGTTATTGCAATTGCTAGTATTTCTTTATTCTTAACAAAGGTTCCACCGGTAGCGATATTGTCTGTAAGAGAACAGATTGCTACCTTGAAAGATAAAAAGATCGTGAGTGCGCAGTTAACATCATTTTTATTTTTAACAGGACATTTAACACTATATGCATATTTAACACCGTTTTTAAAAGATGTGATGCATGTGGAAGCGAACTGGATTAGCGCATTTTACTTTATTTTCGGTATTGCAGCAGTAATTGGTGGCGGCTTTGGTGGTTGGCTTGCAGATAAGTGGGGCTCTAAGAAAAGTATTATCTCTATTATTATCGTCTTTGCATGTGCCATCTTCACCTTACCGATGATGACATTCTCATTCCCTTTATTTATCATCATGATGGGACTTTGGAGCATGTTAAGCTGGGGGATTTCACCAGCACAGCAAAATTATTTAATTGAAATTGCACCCGAATCAGCCGGTATCCAGCAAAGCTTAAATAACTCCGCGCTTCATTTAGGTATTGCACTTGGCTCAACAGTGGGCGGAGCTGTTATTGAACAATCGTCTGTTATATATAATGCTTGGGTAGGCGGAGGTTTTGTGATTTTAGCATTACTTTGCGCAATTTTCTCGATCACGAGAGGGCAATCTACTCATATGGTAAAGAAGGAATCTATCGTTTGATAGGTTCTTTTTTATTGGGCTTGATGTGAAATATTGTTAATGTGAAGAGGATTTAAATGGAAAGGCGTGATAGATATGAATATGGATATAATAACATCTAGTATAGGAACTTTTTTTGCGTTAATCCCTATTCTTTTAATTGTATTTGTTTTTCGGTGGATTCGGCTCATGTATCTCAATTCTGAAGAACAGTTAAAACAAAATGAAAAGATAATCAAATTGTTGGAAGAGATAAAACAGCAAAATAAAAAATAGCAGAGGAAGGACCTTTGCTATTTTTAATATCTCAGCTTCATTAAAATGCTTCGTATTTCCTCATCGTTCATAAAGAGGTCATGATGCTTCTCTGTAATTTTTGCAAGCGCGACATCGTGGTAGAAAAACTCTGTAAAGAACTTTACGAATGGCTGAGACATTGTTTTCATTGCTTGCCAAGATTCTTGTTCCATCCCAGCAAATAAAATTTCTCGATCATCCACGATAAGCAATAAGTAACGTTCTAATGCGTTAGGTTCTTCGGTTGGAATGAGAAAGTGAACCTTTGTCAGTTCTGTCTCCACATTGCCAACTACAAGTGCCTCAATATCAACACCTTGCTTTGCTTTTTCTTCAAGTAAAGGAAGATACCCCAAAAATGTATCATTCCAAGCGGAAATGCGAATGGAGTGTTTAGCCTCTGCTACGATTTGTTTGCTTTGAACTTGAATAGAAGATTGCATTTTTAAGCTCCAAACACGGTCATCTATAAAGGAGCGTTTTGAAATGTTTGTTTGGAGTTCTTTAATATTTGATTGGAATTCTGTCGTTAATTTTTGAATGGCAAGGTCTAGTGGCAGGGCTGTATATAGTTTTTTCTTTTCTGAGACGGAATCCATAACCATTCCTTTATCGATGAGCCGTGCTAATACTTCATATATTTTCGCTTTTGGAACACCCGAATGCTTTACAATTGTTGTTGCATCTAGTGGTTCATCGCTTGATACTACGACTTCATATGCCTGGCTTTCATATTGAGAGAAACCGAATTTTTGTAACATAATGCCTCCCGAACAAGATAGATTCTATACATAAGAATAAAGAAGTATGTCCATTTACACAAGTGCTTCACTTTTTAACCAAGAAAAAAAGAATAGAATCCGAATGGATCCTATTCTGGTGTCGGTTTAGTTATGAATCGCTTTGAACATGAGCGCACCATTGTTTTCAGTAACAGTTAATGTACCGTTAATTGCTTGAGTTGAGAATTGCTTGGTTTGAAAGTAATCTTTCGAACCAAGTCTTTCTAATATGTTATTTAAATCTTGTTCGCTTAGAGATGAATCTAGAGAACGAATAACAGTCTTTATTGTGGAATAAAAGGCATCGATTTGTTCCTTAGATGTACCTGATCCAGCGATAGCAACAGCGGCAATTCCACCAGTTGCTTTATAAATGGAAACGCCTAATCCAAATGTAGTATTAAATGTTCCATTATATGTCGCGATTTGTGTTGTTTCAGAAAAGAGTTTAATGTTACTGATGCTAATACCATTTGAACTGCCAACTGAGTTAATTGCATTTACTAGCTTTTGCATGATTTGAGCCGTATCTACTGAAGCTGGTGGCGGAGTTGGATTAGGTGGCGGAGTTGGATTAGGTGGCGGAGTTGGATTAGGTGGCGGAGTTGGATTAGGTGGTGGGGTTGGATTAGGTGGTGGAGTTGGGATAGGTTGTGGGGTTGGACTAGGTGTAGGGGCTGGCTTTGGCTCAGGCTTCGCTTCAGATTTTTCTGCGGGCTTTGTGTCCTTCTGCCCTGTGTCACACGCTGTTGCTCCAAATAGAAGAGGAATAGCTAATAAAGTAAGAAATAACTTTTTCATGTGTCCACTTCCTTTCAAAAGGATAAGGTGATTAAAAAAGGATAACATCAATATATGCACAACAGATGGAGAAGGATTACTGCGAATAAGCATATTATGAAAAATAAATGAAAAGTATAGTTATGGTTAGTAAAGTAGGAGAGAGTTTTGTACAATAGAAATGAAGCAAATATAGGAGGGAAACTATCATGGCAATTGTTGATGTATCGATTATTCCAGTTGGAACAGGTAATCCAAGCGTAAGTGAATACGTAGCAGAAGTACAAAAAGTGTTAGAGAAAAATGCGGACCGCGTGAAGTATCAATTAACACCGATGAATACAGTAATTGAAGGAGATCTTCCTGTATTACTTGAAGTGATTGAACAAATGCATGAAGTACCATATACAAAAGGTGCAAAGCGTGTAGCGACAACAATTCGTATTGATGATCGTCGTGATAAAGAGAGCACAATGGAGAAGAAATTAAACTCTGTAAAATCGAAGCTATAGGATGGAATGAAAAGCAACCCAATGGGGTTGCTTTTTTTGTACGTATGAGAACAGGCACTTATAGAAAACGAGCTAATAAGATAATAAAAACTTAAAAAGAAAGGAGTGTTCTGACTTGGGATTTCCAAGTGGTGTACAATTTACGCCAGTTTTAGTGAATGGAAATGTATATACTGATATTGTCGGAGATCAGTCTCCTGCAAGTACGGATATTGTTGGTACTTCTTCGTTTCCGGCGCTTTACTACGCATACGATGGAGTAAATATATACTTTCGCTTACGCTTAAACGCAGATCCACGTAACAGTAAGCTAACAGGTTTCCAAAACTATGCGTGGGGTATTTTGTTTAATACAACGGGTACAGTGGGCACATATCAATGGTTATTAAATGTAGATGGGAATCGGAATTCAGTAAACTTAATTCAAAATGTAATAGAGGAGTTCAATTCTTGGAACGATTCTGCTGAAGGAATAGATGGGCGAGGTGCGCCTAATTTTAGTCGACCGATTGTAAACTTTGACGTAGCTCGCGTTGTACAAGCCGATTCTAGTTTAGGCGGAAATCCAGATTATTTTTTAGATTTTTTCATAGATACTTCTACTTTATTTTCTTTTTTAGGAATTACTATAAATTCAAACGTCCGTCTACTCGCCTTTACCTCTGCAAATTCTAATAATTATAATAAGGATTCTTTGCAAACAGCAGAAGGATTTCCATTTGAACATGCACAATCGAATTCACTTCTTGCAAGTAAAGGAGATGTAAGAGCGGAATTGAGCATAGAAAAAACATTAATATCTGGGCCAACTTTCATTTTAAATGGAGTGCAAGGACAATGGGCGGGAAGTATTCGAGTAACGAATGTTGGTAAAAGCACAGCGACGACAGTGTTTGTCAATGATGTTATTTCTCTAGATCTTCTTAACTCTGTTCAAATCACGAGTGTCTCACTTGGAACGACAGTAATTAATGGGGATACCATAACATGGAATATCGGGAATTTACCTGCTGGTTCGAGCGCTACGTTACAATTTGGTCAAAAAGGCAGTTTTACTATACCTGGAAGCCGTACATTAAATACAGCAACAGCTACAGGAATTGATAGTTATTCAGGTGGAGCGCTTGCTGCTGTTCAAAGCAGCCTTACAGTCACTGCTCAAGCGACTGGAGGAGTGACTGGTACTGTGACTGATAGTGTAACAGGAGTACCTATTAATGGAGCAAATGTTCAAATTTTATTAAACGGGAATCCAGTGGCAACAACTGTAACAGATGCTTCTGGTATATATAGCTTAACGGATATTGCGCCGAATACGAATTCTGTCGTGCAAATTATGACTTCAAATTATACTACCATTTCACAACCTCTCTCTATTCAATCTAATGTAACGTCGGTGTTAAATATAACTTTATCTCCTGTTCCAGGTAATATTCAAGGAACTGTTAGGAATAACCAAACTAATACACCAATCGATGGTGCAACTGTAACGGTTACAAATGTGTTAGGTGCAATCATAACACAAACGATAACAGATGGTAGCGGTCAATATGTAGTTAATTCTATTGTACCTGGAACTTATCATGTCGCGGTGTCTGCAACTACTTATCAATCTCAAGTACAGTCGGTATTAGTGCCAGCAAATGCAAGCGTAACAGTAGATTGTTTGCTTATTTCTAACCCTGGTAGTATGCAAGGGTTTGTGAGAGATAGTGTAACCAATATAGCTATAGTAGGAGCAACTGCTATTTTACGTGATAATAATGGAATCCTTGTTGGTACAACAACTACGGATGGTACAGGAGTATATATATTTAATGCATTAGCACCAGGGGCTTACTGCATTTCAGTAAATGCAGTAAATTATGATACACAAACGGTAGGGAGCACAGTATCTTCAAATCAAACAACAAATGTTGATATAGACTTAACAGCTAATCCAGGAACATTATCAGGGACTGTGACAGATTCTAAAACGGGTACAGGGGTTAACCGAGTAACAATACGTGTCGTGAATCAGTTTGGTATTACTGTTACGACAGTGCAAACAAATAATACGGGAGAATACACAATTCCATCCTTATCTCAAGGAACATACTCTGTGACATTTGCTGCAGAGGGATATGGTACACAAACAATTGGAGCTATAATTGTTTCTAATCAAGTATCAACGACAAACGTTGCTCTTTTTCCTTTAGCAGGAAGTGTAATAGGAACTGTGATTGATAGTCAAACCAATATACCAATAAGTACGGCGGCAGTTGCTATATTCTTAAATAATGTTTTAATAGCCAATACCGTTACTGATAGTACGGGTAACTATACGATGGCAGGATTGGTACCAGGTAATTATACGGTAACATTTACTGATGAAAATTATGGTACACAAACAATTGGAGCCATCATACAAGCGAATACGATAATTAATGTAAATGGATCATTATCTCTATTACCAGGTAGTTTGCTAGGTAGTGTTAGCGGAGGAAATCAACCTATGGCAGGAGCGGTAGTCGTTGTTCGGGATGGGGTTTCTGATACGATTGTAGCTCGCAGTGTAACGGATAGTAATGGAGTATATACGATCCAAAATTTAGCGCGGGGAGCATATAACGTAACAGTATCCGCTACTGATTTTCAAACGAGTATGAAAGGAACCGTTATTTCAGCAAACACTCCTTCTAATCTTAATTTTGTATTGTTACCAATTCCAGCAACGATTACAGGCACAATTACAAATGCACAAACCGGAACGCCTATTGCCAGTACGAATGTAGAAGTGCGGGTGCTTGATGCGAATGGGGTGTTAATTGCCTCTGTTTTCAGTGATAGGAATGGCATTTATTCTGTTCAAAATTTAGGGTCTGGTACGTATAGTGTTGTAGTATCCGCAGCAAATTTTCAAGTTAATATTATGACAATTAAGTTGACACCTGGAGAAATAGACACAGCTAATATAGCGTTGTTACCAGATCCGGGGTTTATTATGGGCAATGTAAAAGGTGTCATAACAAATGCTCCTATACCAGGAGCGGCTGCTAACATTTCGGATAGTAATGGAGTATTGGTAGATACAGTTCTTACTGATACAAACGGAAGTTTTATGACAGTCGGCTTATCTCCTGGTATGTATACAGTTACGGTCATTGCTCAAGATTATCAAAATCAAATCATTGGAGCGATTGTGACAGCTGATGTTACAACGCCTGTTTCAGTAGTGCTGCAACCAAATCCGGGACAAATTACAGGAGTTATAACACCTACCAACATAGACGCCATTGTACAGTTGTATACAACAGATAACTTATTTATTAATAGTATCGCAGTAGATGAAAACGGAAACTATCAATTTATGAATTTAGCACCCGGTATGTACATTATAAAGGCGGTAGCACAAAATTATGCAGTATCTCAGGCAGGAGTGACTGTTATTTCTGCTCAAACGCCAATTGTAAATTTAACAATAAATCCAAATCCGGCTCAAATTCAAGGAATGATTCAAAGTAACGCTGGAGATCCTATTGTAAATGCTACGGTCAAAATAATAGATGCTGGTGAAACGATTATTGGTATTGGCTTAACGAATCAAGAGGGACGATACAGTATTGGAAGTATACCACCAGGTAGTTACAACGTTATTGCTACAGCTCCAAAGTTTCAGAGTGAACAACGTGGAATATTTGTTAATGCAAATCAGAGCGTTACAAATTTTGATTTTATATTACAGTCAAATCCAGGGGCAATATCTGCCCAAGTTACAGATGAAATGACGGAAAATCCATTAGCAGGAGCAACAGTTTTAATTAGAAACAGCCAAGATGTGTTAATTGCATCTACTGTAACAAGTCCATTTGGTAACGTTATTGTTTCAGGATTAAAAGAAGGAAACTATACAGTTGCAGCTACTGTAACGAATTATGCTACGGAAATTACAGGAGTAATTGTAAGAAGTGATGAGATAACAGGAGCGAATATTTCATTAACAAGTACAGTAGGGAGTATTAACGGTACAGTAGTCGATGAGAATCAAAATCCAGTTATAGGGGCAAATATTCAAGTTCGTTTATTAAATGGAACGGGAATATCACTTCAATCTTTTTTAGCAAATCCAGATGGAACATTTGTTATACAAGGCTTGGCACTAGGACAGTATTTGTTAAATGTAACAGCACCTAATTATGGGGGAAGAACAGTATCTGTAATGGTAGAAGCTAATCAAACAACCAATATAATTGTTCCGTTAGCCTCTTTATTAGGTACGATTATCGGCACTATTACAGATAAACAAACAGGAGCGGGCATTAGCGGTAGTACGGTTACAGTAACATCTAATACGGGTATCTTCTTAGGAAAAGGTATCACAGATGAGAATGGTAATTATACTATTAGGAACTTACCGCACGGAATAGTGAATATTACAGTTGTAGCTCCGTCTTATGGAAGTTCAGGAACAACGACCACATTATTGGCAGATGAGATACAAAATGTTTCAATTGCTTTGCAGGAAGATGCTGGTGTAATTACAGGGTTTGTAACAGATTTCAACACCGCTTTACCACTTCCTGGTGCGAATATCGTTATTACAACATTAGGAAACATTGTAATTGCAACTACTGTGGTGGGGCAAACAGGAAGATATCATGTAGATGGATTGGCGCCGGGTTCTTATCGTGTAGTAGCAAGTGAACCTCAATATTCAACCGCTGTATTAACGGTAAATGTCATTTCGGATACAGAGGCATTGGCTAGTTTTGTATTATCTCCAGACCCAGGATATGTTTCAGGAGTTGTAACAGAAGACCTAATGGACGGGGTGCCTTTAAGGAATATTAATATTCAGGTTCGTTATTTAACAATAAGCGGCCCTGTTATTCAAACATTATTAACAGATAGTGAAGGAAGATATATAACAAGTGGGTTATCTCCTGGTACGTATGTATTAACTGCATTTAGTAGTGAATATGGTGATCAAACTTCTTCGGTTTTGGTAACAAGTGATACAACAACGATATTGAATTTTGTTCTTTCACCCAATACAGCTTTCTTGCGAGGAACGGTGACAGATAGTAGTGCGATACCGCTTCCAAGTACGATTGTTCGATTATTTGATAGTAATAATGCACTTACGCAGGCAACGGAAACAAATGCAAATGGTTTATATGGCTTTACTGGAATTACACCCGGAGCATACACAATTGTTGCTATTCACCCAAACTTTGAGAGACAGCAAATTGCTTTTACAGCAACGCCTAATGAAACAGCAACTGTAAATTTTGTTTTAAGTGGAATTCCAGGTACTCTTGTAGGAACTGTGAAGGATAGTGAAACAAATACACCGCTTGTAGGAGCGCTTGTGGAAGTATTTCCAAGTGGCGGTACACTAGCTGTAGCACGCAGAACGACTGATGGAACGGGGCAGTTTAACATTTCAAGCTTAGTATCCGGGAACTATACAGTAGTAGCGTCTAATTTAAATTATGAATCTCAAACGGTTGGAGCAATTATTGTCCCTGGAGAGATAACGAATGTCGAGGTTATTTTGCTTCTCGATCCAGCTATAGTTTCAGGGACGGTTACAGAATTAAATGGAAACCCTATAAATAATGCTGGTCTTTCTTTCTTCAATCAAAGTGGAATTTTAATTGGATCCACGGTAACGGATGTGAATGGAAATTATGTAATGGGGGGATTACCAGCAGGATCGTATACAGTAGTAGCATCGGCTCCTCAATTTGCACATGTAAGTAAAGGGTTGATAGTGGCTCCAGGACAAAATATAACGAACTTTAACTTTGAATTAAGTAGAGATGTTGGAAAAATCGTAGGTACTATCACGGGAGATGGGATATCATTGGTAGGGGTAACAGTTTCTCTACTTGAAGATAATGTATTTATTGTATCGACAGTCACCAAAAGCGATGGAACATATATGTTTGAAAATATCGCTCCTGGAGCCTATACAGTCTCTGCTAGTGCTTCAGGTTTTGGAGTAAATCAAGTAGGAGCAGTTCTACAAGTGAATATGGTCACAGAAGCGAATATAGATTTACATTTTTTGATAGGAACGATTGCTGGAACTGTGACGGATACCTCAGGAATGCCAATTGTAAATATAGCTGTTACAATTCAAGTTTTTAATATAAATGGGCAGTTGCTTCGTAAAGTGCAAGCAGACCATACAGGTGTATTTGTAGTAACAGGATTAGTTCCTGGATCTTATGTCTTGACGGCAAGTGCTCCTCAGTACCAAACAAATACAGTAGGGGCAAATGTAAAAGCAAATGAGGTAACAAATGTAGAGGTGTCTTTACTAGCAGCGGCAGGAGCCATTGCTGGAACTGTTGTAGAGTTTGGGACGAATGAACCAATTGTAGGAAGTAGCGTGAAGATTACAGATATAAATGGTTTTATTATCGGAACAGCAGTTACAGATGAGAGCGGTCGATTTCGCATTGAAAGTCTTCTTGTTGGTACCGTAAATGTGATAGCAACTGCAGAGGGATATACCTCAATTTCTCGTGCAGCCATTATTCCTCTAAATACGACTGTTGATATTATATTGTCATTACAGTTAAATCCTGGTCGCATTGTTGGAACGATTACCGATATTCAAGGTTTTCCAATAAGTGGAGCAGTTATTACTGTAATTGATGGTACAACCGCAGTGATTACGAAGGTTCTGACGCAAAATGATGGAAGTTACCGCGTGGAATCTCTTACGCCAGGAGCATACACAATTTTAGTTAATGCTACTGGATTTGGTCAGGGGATCTCGAGTGGAGTTGTAGCATCAGGAGGTACGACGGATGTTTCTTTACAATTAATGGGGAATACAGGGGCGATTGCTGGAGCTGTTCAAGATAGCGAGACTGGTTTACCTATTAAAGGAGCAGCCATTCAAATCCGTTTGATTAATCCATCAGGACCAATTGTATTGACTACAGTAACAGATACAGGTGGGAATTTTGTAGCTCCAAACTTAAACCCAGGATTTTATGCAGTCGTTGCTTTTGCGGAAGACTATGGAAGTAACGTAGCTTCTGTTCAAGTAGTAATAAACGAAACAGCCACTGTTGCATTATCTCTATCAAGCTTAGTTGGGGCTGTAAGAGGTACGGTAGTGGATGAGGCATTAGAGTTGCCTCTAGTAGATACATTGATTAGACTTACTAGTGAAAGTGGGATTGTACTTCGAGAAGTACAGACAGATGTAACAGGGAATTATTTTATTGATAATATTACCCGAGGAAATTATACACTGGTATTTATTAATGCTAATTATCAAAATGTTGTTGTATCTGTGACGGTAGTAGCAAATGAAACAAAGATAATAAGTGTTACTTTACAGCCTTATCCAGCTTCTATCGCAGGAACAGTAGTTGACGCGAATTCAAGTGCACCGCTTATTGGTGCTGTGGTTCAAGTACTAAATGCAAATGGTCAATTTATTACCAATGCAATTTCAAATACAGAAGGAAGGTATAGCATAACAGGATTAGCAGAGGGAACGCATACGGTTGTTGCAATTACGCAAGGCTACATCGCAAGTAGTCTTAATATTTCATTAACACCAGGGACCGCTGCTCAAGTTGATTTTCAATTGATTACAAATCATGCATCTATTCAAGGAGAGATCATTGATCGAAATGGAAATCCAGTCAATAATGCTCTTGTCCGAGTATTAGATCAAAGTGGAGTATTCATCAATTCTGGTGTATCGGATGCAAATGGAATGTATATTGTTGGAAATATGCCATCCGGGACGCTTCAGGTTATTGTTTCAGCAAAAGGTTTTCAGAGTGTAACACGATTTATAACGGTACGTGCTGGTGAGCAGTTGACAAATATAGATTTTATTTTAGAATGGGATAGTTTTGGAGAAATTAAAGGGAACGTATATAACCAACTTACGAATGAACCGGTTGTAAATGCTACAGTTGAAGTGCGAAATTCTTTTGGTACGATAGTTACTGTGTATACAGATAGATTTGGGGATTTTAGTATTTCTTCTCTTGCTGCCGGTTCTTACACTCTGATAATTTTGGCACAACCTTTTCAAACAAAGACAATTACAGTGAACGTGGAGTTAGGTGAAATAACTCGTGTTACAGTTGGCTTAGATCCAACCTTTATTCCACCCTTTCCAAGAAAAGCAATATATATTATTCTTTTAAAAGAGACAGGAAAGGCATTAAGTCTTCCTTGTGCTTCAAATCCAACAATATTTCATTTAGTGAAATTGGATGAAAATAAGAATTTTGCAATATTCTCCTATGAAGCAGTGTTAGAGGGATTACAGTATATAACAATAGATCTAAGCTGTGTTTGGATTATAAAAATAAAATAAGTATTAAGAAATGAAAGTCTATCTTTAAATAAATGGGGCACAAAGTTTGTATCCTTCTATAAACTTCTTTATTATCAAAATAAAACGTGATAAAGGAGAGATAGCAGAGATGAGTGAAAAATTTAATGAGCAGTTTGATGGCTTGCTTGAAAAGTATACAGAACTATTGTTAGGGGAAAGCAGTGAAGAGAGGAAAGAGCAGGTACAAAAGTGGGCACTGTACTCTTACATCGCAAAAACAATGCCAGCTTTAGTCAAGCATTGGAATGAAACGTATCCAGATGGAAAAGAAGAAATGGTACATTTAATAGCTGATATTAAGAAGTTAAATGAAGAACACCGTAACCATAAAGACTGAAAAAACCACTTATAGAGTGGTTTTTTATTATTTTCGACAGAATATGACATTGTAAAATTTATATGTTTGATATTGTTTATTTAAATTTACATATAAGGGGAGAGATTAAAGTGGATGCTGAAAAGAAGTCGAAGATTTGGGAGTATGTCGGATGGGGCGCAATTGTCATAGTTGGCGCTTTTACTACATTTATGTTATTGATGCTTATTTTTGGTGATCCGAAAACGAAAGATAAAGCGGGAGAAGTGACAACAGATGGACAAGAGGTTCAATATGCCGGAAAGGATTTGAAAAAAGAATAATCTGTTGGAAAACTTGCTATTAAGGAATAAAGGGGATAATTAGTTATGAATAAAAAAGTGAAAAATTTTAAATATCTTATGATTATATTAGCCTGCATTGCAATTTTTGGTACAGTTTTACCTAATGCATTAGATCCGAATGAAACATTAGCAGGTAAAATTTCAATTGCAGTTTTTGGTACAATGGGTACTTGTTTATTATTTTCTATTACTTATTTTATTGTAAAAAAAGCTATTATAGCTTCGATGAAAAGGTAGATTATTATATGTCCTTAGGATTTGGATGGTTTCAGAACAGTTTTTTTGGGCGGAATTTGCCGATGAAGGTAAAGGAGTTCCGATTATTCTTTTAAAAGTAAAAAAATATAATTCACTTTAATGTTGAAGAAAGAGGCTATCCCATAAGTCGGTGAAATCGTTTATGGGATAGCCTCTTTATGAAAAAATCCTACACAATATGTAGAGGTAGGAGCAAATATCTTTACATGTTTCGCATTTAAATGAAACGGAATCCTATGTTTCTACACGTAATTTTTATAGGAGTGAATTACGTGCACTTAGGGCTTTATATTTGTATTCATCTTGAGTCATATTAGTATCTTTGTATAATGTATAGGGAGAAGTAAGAGGTGTGCGAGTAGTGTCGAATATTTATTTTAAATGAGCCTTCTCACCTATTTTTATAGTTTTTTCTAAATGTCGAAAAAAATTTATGAATATTTGAAAGCGACATTATAGGTTTTTAAACATTTTTATAGTATTTTATAAATTATCTAAATAATTATTTGTATCAAATAATTTTAAACAATGATATAATTTAGAAGAGGGGTAAAAAACAGACAAAGTACAGTCATAGGGGTGAATTACATGGAACAATTAATGCGCAATTCGTTTCTTTTTTTGTCAAAAAATAAAGCGTTAACAAAACTGGCTAAGAAGTACGGTTTACGCTTTGGTGCAGGGCGCTTTGTCGCAGGGGAGACAATTGATTTAGCTGCTGCAGCCATTAAACAATTAAATCAGCAAGGACTTTGTGTAACAATCGACTATTTAGGTGAGTTCGTTGATAATGAAGCAGAAGCAAACGAAATGGCAGATCAATCGATTGAAGCAATTCGCGCAATTGGACGCGAAAAACTCAATTCACAGCTTTCTTTAAAAATGACTTCTATGGGATTAGACATCTCAGATGAAATTGTAATGAATAATATGCGCCGCATTTTAGAGGCTGCAAAAGAAAACGGTGTGTTTGTTACGATTGATATGGAAGACTATACGCGATGTGGGAAAACAATTGAGATCTTTAAGCAATTAAAATCTGAATACGATAATATCGGTACTGTTATTCAAGCTTACCTATATCGTACAGAAAAAGACATCGAGGATTTAAATGCATATAATCCTAATTTGCGTCTTGTAAAAGGGGCTTATAAAGAACCAGAAGAAGTGGCGTTCCCGGACAAGAAAGATGTAGATGAAAATTATAAAAAAATTATTAAAATGCACTTATTAAATGGAAATTATACAGCTATTGCTTCACACGATGAAGCAATTATTGAATATACGAAGAAACTTGCCGAAGAACATAACATTTCACGCGATCAATTCGAATTCCAAATGCTATATGGTATTCGTACAGAACGTCAGCTTGAGCTTGTAAAAGAAGGCTACAAAATGCGTGTTTATGTGCCGTATGGAAATGACTGGTATGGCTATTTCATGCGCCGCCTAGCAGAACGCCCAGCAAACGTTGCGTTCGTTTTAAAAGGAATGGTGAAAAAATAACCAAGGAGCTAAAATACTCCTTGGTTATTTTAATTGCTTGAATGCATAATTTGCCATCTTTTTCGTATCTGGATATAACTGCGTACGAGTAGAAGACAGTACAACGTTAATAACTCGTTTGCCGTCTTTTTCATCGACTGTGACGACAGTGTATTTCCCAAGCGCAGATAAACCGCTTTTACTTCCAATTGCATATGGATCATCGTAAAGTTCCTCGCGGCCATAGTTTGCAATTTTTGGGGCGCGCTGTGAAGTATGTAATGTTGAGCGCGTTGTATTCATATAATCTAGCACAATTGGGTATTTTAATGCTTCTTTCGTAATGATGGCGATGTCATAAGGTGATACTTTATTACCTAATGCGTCAGCTCCGCTCGCGTTTTTAAACGTTGCATGCTTTGTCCCGAGTTCTTTCGCTCGTCTATTCATCATTTTGATAAACTCTTCTTTTGATCCTGCAATATGTTCGGCAATGGATTCAGAGATTGGATCGGCACTGATGATTAGCATGAGTTTCAATGCTTCATCTCTTTTTAATTTTTCACCAGCATGAAGTTTAATTTTTTTGCTTTGACTCTCCGTTGTTATTGCGTTTTTAGTGACTGTAATTTCTTCATCTTTTTTCACATTCTCTAGTAAAAGAAGAGTTGTCATCATTTTTGCTATGCTAGCTGGATACGAACGTTCTTGTTCCCGTTTTCCATATAGAATTTCACCAGTATCAGCATCGATTGTAACGGCGTATTTCCCAGTGATAGCAGGCTGATTCTCTCTCACGTCTTTTTTCTGGTTTGCATAAGAGAAGAAAATCATACTTGTAAACAGTGTAGCGATCATCACAATCATGAGTATTGTTCGTTTCATCATCGTTCCCTCTTTTGTTTTTCCTTATGTACAAATAAATTGGGCAGAAAAGTGGCCCAATACTCATTATGCCACGTTCTCTGCCCAAAAATATAGCGGAAGTTCAAAAAGTCCGGTAAAGATCGCCGCCCGCTTTCTTCGCTACATCGCCAGTCCAGTTCACATGTAGCTCCACCTACACTCCGTATCTTCCCAGCTTCCGTACGTCGAACTGCTCGGCTCTCTTTATACTCCTTTTTGAACAAGCACATATATCCTTATTTTTCACCCATGTTGTGCTTTTTATATTGTTGATTGTTACCTTGACGGCCTTTTTCAATACCGCGATCAACAGGACCTGCATTTCCTGTTACACTTGCAGCACTAACGCCTGCTTTTGATGGGTCTTTCTTAAGTCTTGCCATATATATTCCTCCATTTTCGTTAAATTCTAAAAAAGGAAAAAGCGTATTCTATCAAGAAATACACAGTTATAGAGTTCCCAAATCAAAGAAAATAATTTATTTCAGAAAATTTTATCAATAAATATATTGCGAAAATTTAAACAGTATCATATATTTATTAGTAGAGGCTCACTCATTGATTGCGACTTATGTCGAAAAATTGAATGAGCATTCATTCAAGAATAGGGGGAGAAATGGATGTTCCAAATTAAAAAGGCTGCTGTTCTCGGTTCTGGCGTAATGGGCTCAGGAATTGCTGCACATTTAGCCAATATCGGTATACCAACATTATTGCTTGATATCGTACCACAGGCGCTTACAAAAGAAGAGGAAGCGAAGGGACTTACGTTAGAACATAAAAGTGTAAGAAATCGTTTTAGTAACGGGGCACTGCAAAAATTAGTAAAGCAAAAACCAGCTCCTCTTACAGTGAAAGGTAATTTAGCATTAATTGAAGCGGGTAATTTAGAGGATGACCTTGAGCGCCTTGCTGATGTAGATTGGATTATTGAAGTTGTTGTTGAAAATTTAGACATTAAGAAGAAACTATTTGAAAAAGTAGATGCTGTTCGTAAACCAGGCTCGATTGTGAGCTCAAATACATCGGGTATTTCTGTTGAAAAAATGGCAGAAGGTCGTTCAGATGACTTCCAAAAACACTTCTTAGGAACGCACTTTTTTAACCCACCACGTTATTTAAAACTTCTAGAGATTATACCGACAAAAGAAACAGATCCACAAGTGTTAAACTTTATGAAATTATTTGGTGAAGATGTTCTTGGAAAAGGTGTCGTTATCGCGAAAGATACACCAAACTTTATTGGAAACAGAATCGGTACGTACGGCTTACTTGTGACGTTGCAAGAAATGATTAAGCGCGGCTATAGCGTTGGAGAAGTGGATTCTGTAACAGGTCCATTAATCGGTCGTCCAAAGAGCGCAACGTTCCGCACATTAGATGTTGTTGGTTTAGACACATTCGTTCACGTTGCGAACAATGTATATGAAAATGTACAGGAAGAAGAACGAGATGTATTTAAAGTACCAGCTTTCATGCATGGCATGCTGGAGAAAAAATGGCTTGGAAGTAAAACAGGTCAAGGTTTCTTCTTAAAACAAGGAAAAGAAATTTTAGAGTTAAATCCTGAAACGATGGAATATGAAGCACGTAAAAAATTAAAAGCTGCTTCTGTAGAGTTAAGCAAACAAGAAAAAGGATTAGCGAATAAATTGAAAGCGCTTGTATATGCGAAAGATCGTGCAGGAGAGTTGCTATGGAATATTATTACGCCAACTCTTTTATATTCAGCGAAGCTTCATAAAGAAATCGCAGACGATATTGTTGCAATTGACCAAGCGATGAAGTGGGGATTTGGCTGGGAACAAGGCCCATTTGAAATTTGGGACGCAATTGGCGTAGAAAAATCCGTTCAAAAGATGGAAGAAAACGGCAAAGTTGTTCCGGCATGGGTAAAAGACATGTTAGAGAAAGGATTTAGTACTTTCTATAAACAGGATAACGGTGAAAGCTATTACTACGATAACGGTGAATATAAGCTGATTGAACGTAATAAAAAAGCAATTTCGCTTAAACAACTAAAAGAGAAAAATGGCGTGTTAAAGAAAAATAGTGGTGCGAGCTTAATCGATTTAGGCGATGGCGTCCTTTGCTTAGAATTCCATTCAAAGAGCAATGCAATTGGTATGGATATTACGCAAATGATTAACTACGCTGTTGATGAAGTGGAAAAGAATTATAAAGGACTTGTTATCGGGAACCAATCGAAAAACTTCTGCGTTGGTGCAAACCTTGCGATGATTTTAATGGAAGCACAAGATGATAACTACTTTGAAATTGAGTGGGTCGTGAAAAACTTCCAAGATGCAATGATGAAAATTAAGTACTGCTCAAAACCAGTCGTGGCAGCACCATACGGTATGACACTTGGCGGCGGTACAGAAGTTTGCTTACCAGCAGCGAGCATTCAAGCTTCTAGTGAGACATACATGGGATTAGTAGAAGTTGGGGTTGGTTTAATCCCTGGCGGTGGCGGTAACAAAGAGTTATACATTAAACATTTAAATAAAATGGCAAACGGTGTAGAGTTTGATCTGCAAAAGGTTGCAAACAAAGTATTTGAGACAGTAGCGATGGCGAAAGTTTCAACATCTGCGCAAGAAGCAGTTTCTCATAACTTCTTAGGCGATAAAGATGGTATTAGTGTGAATGGTGATCACTTACTATACGATGCGAAACAAAAAGCACTTGCTTTATATGAAGCGGGTTATAAAGCACCTATCCGCAAAAAGATACCAGTTGTTGGTGAAACGGGATATGCAACTCTCGCACTTGGAGCAGAAGCAATGCATTTATCTGGTTACATTTCTGAATATGATCTTCATATTGCGAAGAAACTTGCATATGTAATTGCAGGCGGAAAAGTACCGTACGGAACAGAAGTTGATGAGCAATACTTATTAGATGTGGAACGTGAAGCATTTATTAGCTTAGTAAGTGAGATGAAATCACAAGCAAGAATGCAGCACATGCTTGTAAAAGGAAAGCCATTACGTAACTAATAACGAGGGGAGATATCGTTCATGAGAGAAGCTGTCATTGTTGCGGGAGCAAGAACGCCAATTGGTAAGGCAAAGAGAGGTTCATTAAAAACAGTTCGTCCTGATGATTTAGGAGCATTAGTAGTAAAAGAAACATTAAAACGTGCGAATAATTATGAAGGACCAATTGATGATTTAATTTTCGGTTGTGCGATGCCAGAAGCAGAGCAAGGTTTAAATATGGCACGTAATATCGGTGGGTTAGCGGGACTTTCTTACGATGTTCCAGCTATTACAATTAACCGTTACTGTTCTTCAGGGCTACAAAGTATCGCTTACGGTGCAGAACGCATTATGCTTGGTCATTCTGAAGCAGTATTATCTGGTGGAGCAGAATCGATGAGTTTGGTTCCAATGATGGGGCACGTTGTTCGTCCAAATAGTCGCCTTGTGGAAGCGGCTCCAGAATATTATATGGGCATGGGCCATACAGCAGAGCAAGTTGCTGTGAAATATGGAATTTCTCGTGAAGAGCAAGATGCATTTGCGGTAAGAAGTCATCAGCGTGCGGCAAAAGCTTTAGCTGAAGGGAAGTTTGCTGATGAAACAGTACCTGTAGATGTAACTTTGCGTACCGTTGGGGCAAATAACAAAATCCGAGAAGAAATGATTACATTCTCACAAGATGAAGGTGTAAGAGGAGATACGACATTAGATATCTTAGGGAAATTACGTCCAGCATTTAACGTTCGCGGTTCTGTAACGGCTGGTAACTCTTCACAAATGAGTGATGGAGCAGCATCCGTACTTTTAATGGATCGTGAAAAAGCAGTGAGCGATGGCATGAAGCCACTTGCGAAATTCCGCTCATTTGCAGTAGCTGGTGTACCACCAGAAGTAATGGGAATTGGCCCAATTGCAGCAATTCCAAAAGCGTTAAAATTAGCAGGATTAGAACTATCTGATATCGGCTTATTTGAACTAAATGAAGCATTTGCTTCTCAATCGATCCAAGTAATTCGTGAGCTTGGCTTAGATGAAGAAAAGGTAAATGTAAACGGTGGTGCAATCGCACTTGGACATCCACTTGGTTGTACAGGAGCAAAATTAACATTATCTCTTATTCATGAAATGAAACGCCGCAATGAGCAATTCGGTATTGTAACAATGTGTATCGGCGGGGGAATGGGAGCTGCCGGAGTGTTTGAATTACTATAAAAAAAGTGGAGGCGGCTCGTCCAGAACAAGAGGACATTGGAGCTCCTGACATAGAGGCGCTTTTTGCCTCGGAGGAAGGGGCAAAATGGCCGATTGTTCTAGCCGCTGGAACTGGATTAAATAAAAAGTGGAAGCGGCTTGCTTAGAATGCGAGGGGGATGGAGCTTCTGGCGAGGAGGCGTTCTTTGCCTCATAGGAAGAAGCGAAGTCACCGATTATTCTAGCCGCTGGAACTGGATTAAATAAAAAAGTGGAAGCAATAAAAGGGTATAAAAAATAAAGGGTGAGCCAGCTTCTTTCAAAATGAGAGAAGCGGCCTATGAAAATATGAAGGAGGAATTTTTCATGGAAAAAACAGTGGGAAATGCAGTTAAAGGCGGCAGCTTTTTAGTTGATGAGATTACGATTGATCAAGTATTTACACCAGAGGATTATAGCGATGAGCATAAAATGATAGCGAAAACGACAGAGGATTTTATTGTAAATGAAGTTCTCCCAGAGCTTGAATATTTAGAGCAGCATGAGTTTGATCGTTCTGTTCGCTTATTAAAAGAAGCTGGCGAGCTTGGTTTATTAGGTGCTGATGTACCAGAAGAGTACGGCGGAATTGGGCTTGATAAAGTAAGCTCAGCGTTAATCGCAGAGAAATTCTCTCGTGCTGGTGGCTTTGCAATTACACATGGCGCTCACGTTGGTATCGGATCATTACCAATCGTTTTATTCGGTAATGAAGAGCAAAAGAAAAAATATTTACCTGCTTTAGCAACTGGTGAAAAATTAGCTGCATACGCATTAACTGAGCCAGGATCTGGATCGGATGCATTAGGCGCAAGAACAACTGCTCGCTTAAATGCAGAAGGTACACACTATGTATTAAATGGTGAGAAACAATGGATCACAAACTCTGCTTTTGCTGATGTATTCGTTGTATACGCGAAAGTTGATGGAGAGCATTTCACAGCATTTATCGTTGAGAAAGAATATCCAGGTGTATCTACAAGCCCTGAAGAAAAGAAAATGGGAATTAAATGTTCTTCAACTCGTACGCTAATTTTAGAAGACGCATTAGTGCCGAAAGAAAATGTACTTGGTGAAATTGGTAAGGGGCATATCATTGCGTTTAACATTTTAAATATCGGTCGTTATAAATTAGGTGTTGGTACAGTTGGTTCTTCAAAACGTGCACTAGAAATTTCTGCACAATATGCAAATCAGCGTCAACAGTTTAAACAACCGATCGCTCGTTTCCCATTAATTCAAGAAAAGCTTGCGAACATGGCAGCGAAAATTTATGCGGCGGAAAGCTCTGTATATCGTACAGTTGGTTTATTTGAAAGCCGTATGAGCACATTATCAGAAGAAGAAGTAAAAGACGGCAAAGCTGTTGCAGCTTCAATTGCTGAATATGCAATTGAGTGCTCTTTAAATAAAGTATTCGGTTCTGAAGTATTAGACTACGTAGTAGACGAAGGTGTTCAAATTCATGGTGGTTACGGATTTATGGCAGAGTACGAAATTGAAAGAATGTACCGCGACTCTCGTATTAACCGTATTTTCGAAGGTACGAACGAAATTAACCGTTTAATCGTACCGGGTACGTTCTTACGTAAAGCAATGAAAGGTGAATTACCGCTTCTTCAAAAGGCACAAAAATTACAAGAAGAGTTAATGATGATGATGCCAGAAGAAGTAGGCGATGAGCCATTAGCACTTCAAAAATATTTAGTAAATAACGCGAAGAAAATCGGCTTAATGGTAGCTGGATTAGCTGCCCAAAAATACGGTAAAGCATTAGATAAAGAACAAGAAGTTCTTGTTAACATTGCAGATATCGTAAACAATTTATACGCAATGGAGTCTGCTGTTCTTCGTACAGAAAAAGCAATCAAAGCAACTGGCCTTGAAAAGAATAAACAAAAAGTATTATACACTGAAGTATTCTGCCAAGAAGCTTTCAACCAAATTGAAGCAGATGCGAAAGAAACAATTATCGCAGTTGAAAACGGTGATATGCTGCGCATGATGTTATCAGCGCTTCGCAAATTAACTCGTCATACACCGCTTAACGTAATTCCGAAGAAGCGTGAAATTGCTGCGAAAGTATTAGAGGATGAGCGTTATACAGTTTAATTGTTTTGAGAATCCGGCAACCCTATAAGGGCTGTCGGATTTTTTTGTGAGTAATCGCTGTATAAAATCGATATCTGGATTAATCGTATCAATATACGCATGAACACGATCATCTAAATCAACTTCGGATAAAGTGTTCTTACAATACTATCTTTGTAAGACAAGCTTGCTAAAATGACTATGATTTTTTAAGTAAAAGGTGAATGTGATCATTCATCTTTTTTTAGTGAATCATCATTTTATGTCATCACTTCACATGCATACAATCCCAAAATTAATAGATACTAAATGGTGAATGAACAAAGAAAGGAAGGGTTTTATTATGCCAAATTTAACAGAGCTTGAGCTTGAAAATTTACGTCATATTATTGGAGGGCATGCGACAGTTGCGAATAAATTAGATCAGTATGCGCAGCAGTGTACAGATCCTCAATTGAAGCAAATGCTACAGCAAGATGCACAAGCGGCAAGAAATACAAGACAACAATTAATGTCCTTTTTAGGTTAGGAGTGTATAGACTATGAATGAAAAAGATATGGTGAACGATTATTTAGCGGAGTTAAATGCTAGTTTAACGGGTTATGCGAATTACATAGCGCAATCGGATAACGCACAGTTACATCAAACGTTGATTCACATTCGAAATCAAGATGAATTAAGGCAACGTAAGGTATATGAATATGCGAAGCAAAAAAATTATTATCAACCAGCTGCTCCTGCGAATCCAATGGTTGTTCAGCAATTGAAAAGTCAGCTAAATGCACAATAATAAAATACGAAAAAGCGAGTGAATATCAGATGATCATTCACTCGCTTTTTCGTATTTGTATATATCAATGCATATGTGTGAAATATTTTTCTAGTTGTAACAAATATGACGAAAAATTTTTAGGGTATGTCACAAAAAGTACAAAAAGATTGTTCAATATTTCACAAAGTATCCATGGTTTCTATAGTGCGAATCTCTATAATAAAAAGTGTAAAGAACAAAAACATTACATAATGATTTAGGAGAGGTTCTTATGAATAGAAACACAAGAAAAATCGCAATTATTGGCACTGGATTAGTTGGATCAAGCTGCGCATATTCAATTGTGAATCAAGGTATCTGTGAAGAACTAGCATTAATTGATATAAATTATGAACGTGCAGTTGGAGAAGCGATGGATTTATCACACTGCATTAACTTTACAAATACAAGAACAAAAGTATATGCAGGTACTTATGAAGACTGCAAAGATATGGATATTGTTATTATTACAGCAGGTCCAGCTCCAAAACCAGGACAAAGTCGCTTGGATACTTTGGGAGCAAGCGCGAAGATTATGGAAAGTGTTGTAGAAGGTGTAATGGCAAGTGGATTTGATGGCATCTTCTTAATCGCATCAAATCCAGTTGATATTATTACTTATCAAGTTTGGAAAGTGTCTGGTTTACCAAGAAACCGTGTGCTTGGTACAGGAACATCTTTAGACTCTTCACGCTTGAGAACAATTTTATCTGAAATGCTTGAAGTGGATCCTCGTAGTATTCACGGTTATTCATTAGGTGAGCATGGTGACTCTCAAATGGTTGCCTGGTCTCATGTTACAGTTGGCGGGAAACCAATCTTGCAAATTTTAGATGAACAAAAAGAGCGTTTCGGCGAAATTGATTTAGATGAAATTGTTGAGAAAACTGCTAAAGCTGGTTGGGAAATTTATAAACGTAAAGGAACTACTTATTACGGTATTGGGAATTCACTAGCTTATATCGCACGCTCTATCTTTAATGATGATCATTGTGTAATCGCTGTTTCAGCCATTTTAGATGGTGAGTACGGTGAATATAATATTTGCACAGGTGTACCAGCAATTATTACAAGAGATGGTGTGAAAGAAGTCGTTGAACTAAACTTAACAGAAGCCGAGGAAAGCCGATTTGCACAATCCAATGATATTTTACGTGACTATATGAAAACAATCGGTTACTAAACTAGGAGAAGGTGAAACAGATGAAGGACTATATAATGTCTCGTGTTTTTAAAGGTTCTGCCGGAATTGCACAAGGTATTTTCGTATCACTTGGAATTGGTTTACTGATAGAAAATATAGGAAGAATTGTTGATATTCCGATGTTAATTACAATTGGTGTTGTCGCGAAATCACTTATGGCACCAGCAATTGGAGCAGGGATTGCTTTCATGCTTGGAGCAAACGGGCTTGTCATTTTCTCAGCGATGGTCGCCGGGGCGATTGGAGCAGGATCGATTTCGATTACTGAAGCTGGTCTAATCATTAAAACTGGTGAACCGATCGGTGCATTATTAACAGCAACTCTAGCGGTCTATATCGGTAAACGATTAAGCGGGAAAACTGCTTTAGATATGATGCTCGTTCCATTTGTGGCAATACTAGGCTCAGGCATAGTTGGTATTTGGTTAGCTCAAAATATTAGCCCTGTTTTAAATATAGTTGGAGCGTTTATTAAAGATAGCTCAGCTGGTAGCCCATTTATTGCTTCTATTGTACTTTCAGTTGTTTGGGGACTATTACTTATTTCTCCAGCATCATCAGCTGCTTTAGCAATTGCGCTTAGCCTAGACGGTGTTGCAGGCGGTGCAGCACTTGCAGGATGTGTAGCTCAATTTATCGGATTCTCTGTTATCTCAGCAAAAGAAAACAATTTGGGTGGTATTTTAGCACAAGCGCTTTGTACTCCGAAAGTACAGTTGCCGAACATTACTAAAAATCCAATGATTCTCGTCCCAACTGTCGTTGCCAGCGCCATTGTGGGTCCTGTATCTGCACTAATTTTTCACTTGGAAGCAGGTAAAGAAATTGCAGGTCTTGGATTAAGTTCTTTGATTGCACCAATTAATTTAATTTCCAGCCAAGGATTTGATGTTGTACCAGCGATGGTTATCACTTACATTGTAATTCCAGTAGCTGTTTCTTATATCATTTACATTGCGCTAAAAAAAGCAGGCCGAATTCATTCAGGCGATATGACTGTGCCACAATCTTAATTGCCAAACAACATATTACATTGAAAATCTCCTTTATATAGATAAAAGCAGACTGAAGAAGCCACAGTCTGCTTTTTTGTTACATTTTATAGGTTTGTTTTACTGGGATTGTAACAGTTTCTTTTCTGTTAACTAATAATAATTGCACACCGAGGTACAATGTGCTCGCCAATGCCATGCCAGAAACTGCATCTAAGAAGGCATGCTGTTTTGTGAATAATGTCGATAAAATAATGAGTGTACCAAAGAACGTAAGGATCCAATATTCCCACTTATGCTGCTCTCTTCGCTTATAAGCAGCTAACATAATGACAAATGTTGTGAGAACGTGGATGCTAGGGAAACAGTTTACAGGTTGATCAATACTATAAATATAACGAACTAAGTCAGAAAATACATCTGTCCCTACTACTGTAGGGCGGGGTACTGTTGTTTGCCACAAATAGTAAATCGAAAAGCATGTTAGTTTTCCAAGGATAACGCTGCTTAATGTTACATAATATTGTTTACGATCAGCGAAACAATAGTAAATGAGTGCTCCATATAAGTATGGGAACCAAAGTAAATACGGAATAATAAATACTTTTACAAACGGAATCCAATCATCAACTATAGTCGTAACGTCGACGGCATGAACGCCAGATTTATTTAGTACATCGTAAAGCGGACTTACGAGTACGAGTAGAAGTATATAACTTAAGGGAAGAAAAGATGAAAGTTTATATTTTTTCATGAAAATCTCCTAGTGTTTAGTAATGTAAGTAAATCCAATTGATTATAATATAGAAAATCAAAATGAGCTATCGATTTTACTTACATTTTTTTGAATTTGCCTTACATTTTTGTCACTTGACTTTTGAGATGGGGGGAGTAAGAATGAAGCGTTTGCTGAATTTTTGTTTTCTTATATTGTTATGTCTAATAGGGGTGGGGTGTGCACAAAATAAGGATATACCACCTGTTCAAGAGTATAGCGGAAGGGCATTGGCTATTGGAGTTGTGGGTGAGGTACCAAAGGATACGTTTAGAAATATAAAGTTTGAGAAAATAAAGTTAGATGAAATGAAGGAGAGATCTGAAGAAGTTGACGGATTTCTCGTTATGAAAGAACATTTTGAAGAAGCATCAAAAGAAAAATATACAGATCTATTTTTAGGGTTGAAAAAGCCAGTGTTTTTTATTGGTTTAAAGGATCGGCCCTATTTCATTTTTACTGAAAAAGATTTAGATTATCATAATGCGCCAAGAAATGGAGCAATGATGTATACACAAGGATTTGTAAACGTTGGAAGTGGTGAGGGACAAATTTGGGGTACCGATTTATACAATGATACGATTTCAGAACAAAGCATTCATAATATGTATATATATGTATTTCAAACGATTGCGGATTATTTGAGTAGGCAGTAAGAAGCTCTTGATTTAGGAGCTTCTTCTGTTTGATTTATTTAATCAAACGTTTGTTTAAGATGTATGTTCGTGTTTATCCTGCTATTCGTGGGCAGTCATACTCCCACTTCAACATTCAGCACAAGCAAAGAGGTTAGATGGGAGATAAACTTCCAGTAAAACCCCAATTAGTGAGGGCAAATAATCAGTGGAGGATGAAGAAAACCCCGCTGATTAAAGTTTCACTTTATGGTGTTTAATCTATCAAATAAACGTTTGTTTAAGATATATGTTCGTGTTTAACATACACGATAAATTGAGAGGAAAATATTTTAAATATAAAAATGGCGGAAAATAAGGAAAATTTGCAGGGGAAAAGAAAATTGTGACGAAATAAGTTAAAGTTTGGAGAAGAATCGTTTGAAATAATAGAATGTTTTCTATATGATAAAGATAAAGGTTAGCAAAAAGTAGGTGAATTTATGACAGTAACATTTTATTCATATCCAAAGTGTGGCACATGTCAAAAAGCGAAAAAATGGTTTGAGGCAAACGATGTAGCATATGAAATGATTCATATTGTTGAAAATCCACCGTCAAAAGAAGATTTGCGTAATTTACATGCGAAAAGTGAATTGCCATTAAAAAAATTCTTTAATACAAGTGGAATGCGTTACCGTGAACTTGGCTTAAAAGATAAGTT
>Ga0102589_1001549_pt1 | contig 30382 bp, 34 predicted proteins | sample AraplaMF_Col_mLB_FD_76858 | JGI IMG/M metagenome (GOLD analysis project Ga0102589, IMG submission 76858) | Arabidopsis root microbial communities from the University of North Carolina, USA - plate scrape MF_Col_mLB | ecosystem: Host-associated > Plants > Roots > Endosphere | place: USA...
GGACCATAAGCAAGCGGTCATGAAAGTATGTTTGCTGATGTGCCACATGAAAGGAGCGTGCATGAACATCAGAGATCTTCCGTTTAATATGAGTTATCGATTTAATGAACAGCTTCGAGAAGTTCCGGTTAACCCACACCAAATGAAGCAGGGAATTATCTATTTAAAGAAACGAGCTCTTGAAGAAGAAGATGAGTGTGCCGCTGCTAAAACATATGGACATATTGGTGTATATGAGCGCATACTTGGAGAATTAACGAGCAGCGAAAGACACTTGCAGCTGGCCATTTATCTATATGACCGACATGCTGATACAATAGGTGAATTTTTGAATACGATCCGACTTGGACATACATATCACTGGCAAGCACAGTGGGATAAAGCGAATGAAACGTTTCAGCTACTCATTGAACAATTAAAAACGGATGAAGACCTTCACATATATGAAGACTTTGTCTATCAACATTATGGAAAATGCTTACTTGATCAGCGGGTTGTTTCCAGAGCACATCACTATTTTCAACGCGCGTTAGAAATTCGATTGAAAAAAGGCGATAAAGAATTGATTGAGTCGACTAATTCCTGCATCCGTCTTTGCTTAAATAAATTAAAACATTCCTAGTATACATAAAAGATAAATGACTCATAGCCTTGGTTACACATAATGCATAAACTTTCCGTTTGACAAACGTATGTGAACATATTATAGTCATGCATGGCAATTTAAGAATACGTAATATAAAAACTAAACATAAGCGTCTCTTCTCTTTTGGAGAAGGGGCTTTTTTATGTGAATTTTTATGCCGAGGAGGGTTTAATCGATGAGTAAAACAGTAAAAGATATCATCTTTTTATTAATAGGTTCGTTTGTATTTTCACTTGCCGTTAACATGTTTGTCATTCCAATAGGACTAGGTGAAGGAGGCGTTACGGGTATATCCATTATTTTATATTATACAACGCATCTTTCAACGGGCGTCACTAACTTTATTCTAAACGGTATGTTGCTTATCGTAGGGTATAAATTTTTAGAGAAAAAAACGATCGTCTATACGATGATTACGATTATTGCTACATCTATTTTTCTTCACGTAACTGAAGGTTGGGCTCTTCATCTTCATGAAGAGCTCATTGGCATGGTTTTTGCCGGTGTACTGCTAGGCGTTGGAATTGGGATGATTTTGCGCGTTGGTGGAACAACAGCAGGTTCAGCCATTATTGCTCGAATTCTAAATAAGTTTTTAAACTGGAAAGTCAGTCATGCACTTTTAATTGTTGATTTACTAGTGGTATAGGCTTCTTATTTTATTATTGGAATCGAAAAGCTACTATTTACAATCGTCATGCTTTACATTACAACAAAAGTAATTGACTTCGTTATTGAAGGATTTGATGCCAAAAAGTCCGTTACCGTTATTTCAAGCAACAAAAATGAAGTAGCGGATCAAATCAATGAACAGCTTGATCACGGAGTAACGATTCTAAACGGTCGAGGGAACTATACAAAAGAATCAAAAGAAATCTTGTATGTGGTCATTAATAAACAAGAACTTCTTAAACTTAAGAAGCTGATTAAAAAAATTGATGAGGAAGCATTTGTGATTGTACATGATGTACGAAATGTAATTGGAAAAGGCTTTCTAAGCGCATAAAGCTGTGGTTCTTGGCAATTTTTTCTGACGTTGGTGTTCTCCGAAAAAGTATGATATAAGTGTGTCTAGAGACAATTCAATATACGAAAGGAAGAACCCATATGCGTAATAAAAGGCATGTAAAGCGTCTTCTTCAACGTCGAATTCGTTCTTTACGATACGTTGTCTTGATTTTATTTACGATACTGATCTTAAAGTACGTTAGTGAAATTATGTAACTTTTTTGTATGAGTCTTGTCGCTTATTTGGAGTGCTTTTTCTTTTAGATTAGTAAACCAATTTATATAATGGGTTTTAAGAAGGAGGAGTTCCATGAGCATTCCCAAACCATTAGTTAAGCTTAATCAACTCTTTATCATTATAACGGTTTTGACCGCTTTACTTGCGGCAAAGTGGCTTTTACTTTTGCCTTTTCTCGTTGGAGTAGTCACACTTGCAACAAAGCGTAATCCTGTAATCATGGCAGGAAAAAAGCTTCTTAAAAAACCTGCTTCTTCTTATCAGATGGAAGACCGGGATCAGCAGCTTTTTAACCAATGGATTGCAACGATATGTATCGGGATTGCTTTCGTTTCATTTTTACTTGGTTATACGCTTATCGGCTATGTATTTAGTATAATGGTAATTCTTGCTGCAGGTGGAGCACTGATGGGGTATTGTATAGGCTGCACGATTCGTTATCGATATATGATGTGGAAATATAAAAGAAAAAAATATGCTGCATAAACAAAGCCTCGAGAAGGCTTTGTTTTTTTTGTGCTCATTTGTATGTGTTATCAATAAATTCAATCATCATAACGGGTGAAAATAGGTGTTAGAGCACCTTTATCCTTTAAAAACCTTTGTTGACAAAGTAAGGTAAACAAATTAAACTTTTTATGATAATAATAATCGTTACGATTTAAAGGAGGGAAAGTATAGTTAGAGACAGTACATAAAAAGGATAGCTTTTAATGAAGGAAGGGTTTATATGAGAAAAAAGATAAGTCTGCTATGCTTAACGCTTGCTACGATAGGTATGCTAGCGGCATGTTCGAGTAAATCCGCGAGTACCGGACAAGAGAGTGAAACGAAATCACTTACTTTTGTATCGAATTTTCCAAGTGATACGCTCGATCCTCAGCTAAATTACACAACTGTACGAGCCGGCATTGCGGAAACACTAGTCAAAGTGAATGAGCAATTACGGATTGAACCATGGCTCGCAAAGAAATGGAAAACAGAAGATAATGGGACGACCTGGATATTTGAGATTAGAGACGGGATTACATTTCAAAATGGCAAAGTTCTGAATGCTGAAGCCGTGAAACATTCGCTAGAAAGAACGATAAAACAAAATGAAGCAATGAAAAGTGCGCTTAAAATTAAAGAAATGAAAGCCAGTGGCCAAATCTTGACCATTATAACAACAGAGCCGCTTGCCACGCTGCCTTCTGAACTTGTTCATCCAAACACGGCAATTATTGATGTAGATACTTCAGATATAAAAAGTAAACCAGTGGGAACGGGACCATTTAAAGTAGCTTCGTTTAAACCGGATAATGAAATGAAAGTAAAAAAATACAAAGAATACTGGGGCGGGGAACCAAAATTGGATGAAGTTGTGTTAACATTTAATGATGATGAAAATGCACGAACTTCCGCTTTACAATCGGGTGAAGCTGATATTGTATATCGTCCGGCAATTGAAAGCTTAAATACATTAAAACAAGATTCGTCTATTGTAGTAGATATACAGCCGAGCCTCAGAAATCAAATGTTTTTCTATAGTTCAAAGCAAGAAGCATTTAAAGATAAAAATGTGAGAAAAGCGTTTGATGTATTACTGAATCCAAAAGATGTTGTGGACGCAGCGCTTGCAGGTCAAGGGTCACCAGCAAAAGGTCCATTTTTAGAGAGTTTGGATTTTTCGAACGATCAAAAAACGAAAATCTATGGACCAAGTGAAGCTCAAAAATATTTAGAAAAAGCCGGTTATATACTCAAGGATGGAAAAGCAATAAAAAATGGGAAACAGCTTTCTTTTAAGCTTGTTACATATCCTTATCGTCCGGAACTGCCTTTAATGTCACAAATGCTTCAGTCAGAAGCAAAAAAGATTGGCGTAAAGATAGATATTCAACAAGTTGAAAACATGGATGAGTATATGACAACAAAAGATGATTGGGGAATGGTCACATATAGTCTAATAGCGGCGCCTCGAGGAGACGCAGGATATTTCTTTAATGCTCTTTATATGGAGGGAGGAGCATTTAATGTAGGACATTTTCATGAACCAGCATTAACTTCCATTATTGATGAGCTTAATAAAACGGTTGATCAAAAACAGCGCGATAGGTTAGCAAGACAAGCCGAAGAAATAGCAGAAAAGGAAACGCTGCATTCTTCGATTGTTCACCCGAACAATTTTGTAGCCTATAAAGACAATGTGAAAAATTGGGTTACAACCAAAAGTGAATATTATGTCATAACAAAGGATTTAGATGTGAAGTAGATATGAAATTAATTGGTAAAAGAATAATAGAATTACTCATCTTTTTAGTTATCCTATCGTTTCTCAGCTTTGTTTTAATGAAGCTAGCTCCAGGAGATCCGGTTAAGCAAATGCTTCGTGTGGAAGACGTGGCAGTTTCTGAGGAACAAATGAATAACTTGAGAACAGAACTAGGATTTAATGAACCCGTATATATTCAATATGTAAAATGGCTGACGCGTTTTTTTCAGTTTGATTTAGGGTCTTCGTATATGACAAAAGAGCCTGTCATCGATGAATTGGTAGAGAAGTTTCCGGCTACGCTGCGCTTGACGGCTGCATCTTTGGTTGTGATGCTGTTAATAGCTGTGCCGCTCGGAACGCTATCAGCACTATATCCAAATAAGTGGATTGATTACCTCAGCAGAAGTATTTCCTTACTTGGAGCGTCTATTCCAAGCTTTTGGCTCGGTCTTTTGTTTATACAGCTGTTCTCTGTACGTCTTCAATGGCTTCCTTCAATGGGTACAGGCACAGCAGCTCATCTTGTGCTGCCTTCTTTAACGCTTGGTTTTGCCATGTCCGCTGTGTATATGCGAATGATTAGAGCTAGTCTGCTAGAAGGATTGAAACAAGATTTTGTACGATCTGCTCGAGCAAGAGGAATCAGTGAGAGCCGCATTTTTATTTTCCATGCGTTTCGGTATAGCTTAACACCCATCCTTACCATTTTAGGAACGAGCTTAGGCAGTTTGCTTGGAGGAACGGTTATTATTGAAGTGCTTTTTGCTTATCCTGGAATTGGAAAATTAGTTATTGATGCGATTATGAATCGTGATTATCCTGTGATTCAAGGGTATATTTTGTGGATGGGCCTGTTTGTTGTTTTAATTAATTCACTTGTGGATTTGAGCTACAAATATGTAAATCCCCAGCTCTATATAAAGGGAGGGGATAAAACGTGAAAAAGCCGCAGCTTCCTTTTGTAGTAATAAGCGTTTGTGGTATTGCGCTTATTTTATTTTGTCTGTTTGGAAGTCAGCTAACATCAATGGATCCCACACAAGTCAATATGCAAGACCGGCTTCAAAAAGCCACCAGTGATCACTGGCTAGGGACTGATCACTTAGGCAGAGATCTTTTTTCACGAATCATAGCTGGAGCTCAGACTACGATTGGAACTAGTTTTCTTGTCTTAGCTCTTTCTCTTTTGATTGGAGTCCCGGTTGGTTTAGTTTCAGGGTATATTGGAGGAAAAATAGACCGCTTTTTAATGAGAATTGTAGATGCTTTTTTAGCTTTTCCTGATTATATTGCAGCCATCGTCTTAAGCGGGCTGTTAGGGCCCGGATTATTTAACTTAATTGCTGCGATGGTTATTGTAAAGTGGGTTAGTTATGCAAGGGTAGTGCGCAGTATTGTGCTTCAAGAAAAGTCGAAAGAATATGTGCTGGTTGCTAAATTAAACGGAGTGGGAACAGTTTCCTTAATCTTGCGCCATTTTCTTCCCCATGTGGGAGGACATATTCTTGTTCTTGCTACGCTGGATATAGGGAAAATTATTTTAATGATGGCTTCATTATCCTATATTGGATTAGGGACTCAGCCGCCTACTCCTGAATGGGGAACGATGCTAAATGAAGGCAGGGCTTACTTTTACAATGCTCCGCAGCTAATGTTCATACCTGGCGCAGCGATTATTCTGTTTGTGCTGACGTTTACAGCTTTAGGTGAATATATTCGAGGAAAATATCAAGTTAATCAGTAAAAGAGGTGGTCGTCATCGTGTTAGAAGTAAAACATCTAGCCATTCATAATAAAACAAAACAAATTGTAAAAGACGTTTCTCTTACAATCGAACAAGGACAGTGGATGGCGCTCGTTGGAGAAAGTGGAAGCGGGAAAAGCATCACTGCTGCTTCGATAGGAGGACTGCTGCCTTCAGGTGTAACGCTTAAAGGAGGTTCTATTACCTTTAAGCAGAAAGGAGAGGCGCCTATCCTTGGAAAAGATATTTCGTATATCTTTCAAGACTATCGAAGTGCTTTTACTCCTTTTTTAACAATTGGAAAGCAGTTTGATGAAACGATTCGTACACATACTAAGCTGTCTAAAAAAGACAGGAAAGCCGCTATATTTCAGGCTTTAAAAGCTGTGAATTTACCTGATGAACGCGTGTATAAAAGCTATGCTGCTCAGCTGAGCGGAGGACAGCTTCAGCGAGCAGCGATTGCTTTAGCGCTGGTGATGAAGCCTGCCTTGATTATCGCAGATGAACCAACTACGGCTTTAGATAGCGTGGCAGCAGCTGAAGTTCTTCAGCTGCTGTATAAGCTGAAAGAAGAAGCAGGCTGTGCCATTTTGTTTATTACCCATGACTTGCGTCATGTGCGGAAATATGCGGACCGGGCAGCCATTATGCTAGCAGGAGAAATCGTGGAAGAAAACAGTATCGAATCTCTGCTTCGCGCTCCGCATCACTTTTACACAAAAAAACTGTTTAACGCCATTCCTTCTTTACAGAAAACGCCTGATCGATTGTTAGATACGCAGAAAAAAGTGTTGATATAGGAGTAAAATATGAAAGAAAAAAGTATATTACGCGTCACGCAGCTTGTGAAACAGTATAAAGCCGTCACAGCACTAAATAATGTTTCTCTGCATATCGATAAAGGGGAATGTGTAGGGATTGTCGGAGAAAGTGGAAGCGGAAAAAGTACGCTTGTAAAAAGTGTGCTAAGGTTAACAGAAATTCAGCAGGGAGAAGTATGGTTTGAAGAAAAACCTCTTCACCGGTTAAAAGGAAAAAAACTGCAGCAAGCTCGTCTAGGCATGCAAGTGGTATTTCAAAACCCCGCGGCTTCTTTTAATCCGAAAGTGAAAATCATCGATTCTTTGCTCGAGCCTTTGCGGCAGCAGCGAACCGTTCCTTCATTTTTATCTCATGTGAGCAGGAATGAAAAAGAAATCGCTTTTTATTTGTTAGAAAAAGTCGGGATTAGCGCAGAATATGCGTTGAACTATCCTCATGAACTCAGCGGAGGACAGCTTCAGCGTGTAGCGATTGCGCGTGCCATTAGCGTAGGTCCGTCTTTGGTACTGTTAGACGAACCAACAGCGAGCCTTGATGTTACGGTACAAGCAAAGATTTTAAATTTATTAAAAGATTTACAGGAGACGTTTCAGCTGTCTTATCTTTTTATTTCACATGATTTAGCAGCAGTAAAATTTATGAGCAGTCGCATGATGGTTATACAGCAAGGCGAGGTTATCGATCAATTTGACCGTGCACAGCTATTTGATAAAAACAGGCATCCCTATACAAAAAAGCTTGTGCGTTTATTTGAATAGAAAATAAACGCACAAGCTTTTTTATAAATGAGAGTGAGACAAAGTCAAGGACGCGGCGGTGGAGTATGCATATAGAGAAAGTGATAGCCTGATTGGCAAAGCATGATAAAACTAATGGTGAGTACAACGAGAGGAATTATCTTGTTTCTTCCTCGTTCTTCATATAGTCCGGCTGCGCTTAACAGGAAGCCAATAGCAGCTAAATGAGGAGAGGCGCGAAAGAATAGATCTGCAGCGGTAAACCCTTGGTTTGTATATTTATAATAAAAAAATAGACCCGTAATCAATAACAATAGTCCAATCCAAAACAGCGTAAGTTTTCCAAAAAGGGTTTTAGGCACTGTGTTTTCACTCCTTCTGTCAGTCAAGTACCATAAAATACTAGCATAAAACGTTCTGGTTTGCATTAGAGAAAAGGAACTTGAATGATACCATATATGTAAAAAATAGGCTTGAAGTAGGGGACATGAAGTATGCAAAGCGCTCCATGTAAAAAAATACATATCGTCGGATCGGTTGGAAGTGGAAAAACGACTTTTACTCGTTTGCTAGCTCATAAATTAAAACTTCCTCACTATGAACTTGATAATGTTATGTGGGAACGAACACAAGAAGGAGATAAAAGAAGAAGTGAAGCGGATCGAAAAAAGTGTTTACATCATATTATAGCTTCAAAAGAATGGATCATAGAAGGCGTACATTATATGTGGGTGAGAGAAAGTTTTGATAAAGCTGATTTTATTATTTTTCTCGATACGCATTATTTAAAAAGAGTTTGGTTTATTCTAAGAAGGTATGTTCTGCAAAAAGCTAAAATAGAAAAAGCAAATTATGCACCGACGTTTTCTATTTTCATTAAAATGTTTCAGTGGAATGCGGACTTCGAAAAGTAAAGTAAATCTGAAATTTTGCATATCCTTCGTACTTCATATAGCGATAAACTCATAATAGTGAAAAAGAGAAAAGAGATAGAGCATTTTATATCGTAAGAAAACGCTGCTCAGTTGATGAGCGGCGTTTTTTGTTTTTATTCTATCGGCATAGACGCGCATTTTTTCTCACAAGCTTTTGCAAGGTTTTTGAGAAGCTGATTAGGAAACTCTTTGTCCATTTTAAGCCACTGTTCTTTTTGCAGTTCTTCTACGATGTAGGAAGAAAAAATCCATACGTCGTTTTTGATGGCAGAGCGATTTGTTTCAGCGATTACGGTTAATGCCTTAATGATAGCAGACATCACGGAGACATCTTCTTTTCCATAATGGCGAATTTGATAGAAAGCTCCCGTACCATGATTTAATAAGTTCGGACTTCTTTTAGCATGGAGAAAAAAGTTAGTCATACTTATCCACCTATTATTACCCGCATCTGCATGTGAAAAACTTCTTTAAGAAAAGTTTTACCATTCATTTGTAAAGGGTAGAGATTAAAAAGGAGGGAAGAGCCGTGGCATTTGATTATTCACTTGACTTTGAACATATCGATTTTAGAAAACATCCTGAAAAGTATAGAGTAGGAAAAGGAGAACAAGGAGTTCTCCTTGTTGAGCCGTATAAAAGTGAAATTCTTCCTCATTGGCGCTTTCGAACACCTGAAATTGCTGAGGAATCCGCGGAGGCCATCTATCAGCTTTTTTTAACCTACAAAGAAAAAAACGATTTTGTTGGAATGGACATGGCCCGGAAATTTCTCCAAATGGGATACACGCGATCCAGGCGCTACGCGAACTACAAAGGCGGAAAGAAATACAGCAAAGACGGAGAGCTTAACGAACGGCAAATTGATGAACAAAAAGCAGAATCGGCATCTATTTTTATGGAAAAATGGAAGGAGGTACGAGAGAATAAAGAGTACTTGCAATTGAAAAAAGAGCATCAAAAAAAGTACGGATAATCAGCTGGGATCCGTACTTTTTTCCTTTGTTATTTCGATTCGTTTAATATGGTGATGTTCAATATCAATGACTTTAAATGAAAAACTTTCGTTTTTGATGCTATCACCTTTAGCGAGATCAAACTTTTCGGTCAGCATCCAGCCGCCAATGGTATCAACATCTTCTTGTTCAATATTTGTTCCGAGTAAATCATTTACTTCTTCAATCAACACTTTCGCATCTAGTACGTAGTGATTTTCATTAATTTTGTGTACGTCCGGTATTTCATCATCATCAAATTCATCACGAATTTCACCAACAATTTCTTCTAAAATGTCTTCTACCGTTACAAGTCCTGTTGTTCCTCCGTACTCGTCTATTAAGATGGCCATGTGAATTCTGTCCCTTTGAATTTTAAGCAATAAGTCGTAAATGGCGATGGAATCAATGACTTGAATGATGGGTTTCATATACGTTTGCACGGTACGTGGTTTAATATCATCTTCTTTTATGTAATCCGCTAATATTTCTTTAATATTAACTAATCCCACCACTTGATCTTTGTTTCCATCTACAACTACTGGATAGCGAGTATATTGCTCTACTCTAGCCATTTTTAAGAATTCTTCTATCGTTTCCTCTGCTGATACGCTAACAATTTCCGTACGAGGCACCATGATTTCTTTAGCCGTACGATTATCAAATTCAAAAATATTATTCATGAACTTAAATTCCGATTGATTAATTTCACCGCTCTCATAGCTTTCAGATAAAATAATTCTAAGTTCTTCTTCACTATGAGCTACTTCATTTTCAGAAGCTGGCTTCAGGCCGAATAATCCGACAACGCCTCTTGCTGAGTGGTTTAAAAGCCAAATAAACGGATAAAGTAGCTTAGAAAAAAGAATAAGAGGACGAGAAAATAACAGCGTCACTTGTTCGGCTTTTTGAATCGCCACTGTTTTGGGCGCAAGTTCTCCAGCTACCACATTTAAAAATGTGACAATCGAAAAAGCAAGAACAAAAGATATGACATGCGAAAGTGATGTAGCAAAAGGAAGCATGTCAATAAGGGGCTCTAATAAATGACCTACCGTAGGTTCACCTATCCAGCCTAGACCCAGTGCGGTAACCGTAATGCCCAGCTGCGTGGCTGAAAGATAACCATCTAAATTTGATACTACTTTTTTTGCTGCTAAAGCGTTCCGGTTTCCTTCTTCAACTAACTGGTCGATTCTAGTCGACCGTACCCTAATGACGGCAAATTCCGTTGCAACAAAAAAGGCTGTTAATATGATTAGTACGATGAATAAAATGACATTGACTGTTTCCAAATTTATCTCCTTACCCCGTTGAAACGGATAAGGGAACACCTCCCTTATAAAAGTTTGATGAGTTGATTTATATGGTAAATAAAGAATATCATGTATACTGTTCCCTTAATGTCAGTAGAAATAAACTTACCGAAAAGAAAGAGCACTTTTTAATAACCCACAACATTTTTTGGCAGAAAAAGCGTAAACTAAACACTATAAAATGAATGAAAAGAGATAACGTGATACCTTTAAAAGGATGTAAATAGAAGTAGGAGTCGATTGTTTTTATGGAATTTTTTCTGACGATATTAGTCTTATTGGCTTTAATTGGTCTATCTAATATCATTAATCATTTTGTACCATTTATTCCTGTTCCCTTAGTTCAAATAGCTTTGGGAGCAGGGCTTGCTATCTTGCCATTTGGCGGAGATGTACACTTAGAGCCTGAGTTATTTTTTATTTTATTTATTGCTCCGCTATTATTTAATGACGGGAAAAACGTGTCAAGAGCTGCTCTTTGGAAGCTTCGCACACCTATTTTATTACTAGCGCTGGGACTGGTTTTCGTAACGGTGGCAGCAGGAGGGTATCTAATCAATTGGCTCATCCCTTCCATTCCGTTACCGGCGGCATTTGCACTAGCCGCTATTTTGTCCCCAACAGATGTAGTGGCTGTTGGAGCTATGGCGAGCCGAGTAAAGCTGCCTAAGCGAATTATGCATTTGCTTGAAGGTGAAGGGCTGATGAATGATGCCTCTGGTCTTGTAGCGTTTCAAGTAGCAGTAGCTGCTACCGTAACGGGCGTCTTTTCAATAGTAGATGCTACATTTCAGTTCCTTTGGGTAGCGCTGGGCGGTTTGTTTGTAGGAGCATTTATCGCTTTTCTGATTATCAGACTGCGTGTACTTGTTCGACGTTTAGGAATGGAAGATATTACGATTCATATGTTAATACAAATTTTAACTCCATTTGTTGTCTTCTACATTGCTGAACACTTTCATTTGTCAGGAATCTTGGCAGTTGTAGCAGGCGGCATTGTGCATGCGATTGAGCGCGACCGAGAGGAATCACCTAACCAGCAGCTTAAAGTAGTATCAAAAAGTACTTGGACGGTTATTTTATATTTGTTAAATGGCTTGGTGTTTGTACTGCTTGGTCTGCAAATACCTAAAGTGGCGAAAGCAATTATTCAAGATCCAAACTTTAATAATGGACAAGTGCTTTTTTATATTTTGATTATTACTGTCTTTTTGCTTGTACTACGATTTATTTGGGTGATGGTGTCATGGTCAGTAGGCTGGTATTACAAAAATAACAAGCATCTAAAACCTGAGCCTCGGTCTATTGGCATTATTACGGTTTCAGGTGTACGAGGAGCTGTTACGTTAGCCGGAGCGTTTTCGATTCCATATACGCTTGATAACGGCAGTGATTTTCCGGAACGCTCTCTGATTATTTTTCTAGCAGCAGGCGTTATATTGTTAACCTTAGTTGCGGCAAGTATTCTTTTACCTGTTATTGCGAAAACAGAAAAGGCGCCAAAGAAGCCTGAGCGCAATACAAAAGAGGTTAAAGCACGCATTAAAGTGCACAAAGCTGCTATTCAACGGTTAAAAAGAGAAATGACCGAGGAAAATCGTGGAGCAGCCCTTTCGTTAATTTCAACGTATAATACAACGATTAATAACATCATCGTTAAAACTCATCCTTTAGAAGTCTCTGAAAACAAACAGTATGAAGAAGAAATTCGATTGCTGGCTCTTCAGGCCAAGGGGAAATTGGTGGAAAAGCTATTAAAAGAGGAAAAAATAGACCGTGAGACAGCGTATATTTGTTTGGAACATACACACAAGCTTGAAATGGCTGTAACCAATCGTGTAAGGTACAAATTATTGGTGAGCTGGATGAGGTTTAAAAAAGTTTTATTATTACTAGTCCGAATTTTTTCACCGAATAAGCAGGCGTTAAGAAAACAAAGCTTGCGAAGAAGAAGCAAAGTGAACAAAGTACGTATTCAAATGATTGAAGAAGCGATAAAGGTCATTAAAGAAAATATGAACGAAGAAAATCGAATGATTTCACTTGCTATTATTAGTGAATACCATAGATCCATGGCAAGACTTAGAAAAGAGAGTACGGAGTACAATTCACGCAAACGTAAAAAAGCAACGAGAGATTTATGTTATAAAGCGTTTCATACTGAGCGGGAAACGGTGCAAGAGCTTTATGAAAAAGGAGAAATTACGCGTGAAATCGCTCATAATATCCGAAAAGATATCGCTTTGCGTGAAGCATTAACAATTGAAGAAAATGGTTATTAAAAAGTCGCAGGGACTGATCTCTGCGACTTTTTTAGGAATTTTTTTTCCAGCAAGCTTCATTCTATTGCTTTTCAAAAAGATAAAGCTTTCCATTAACAGCAATATCAAACCGAGGCCCTTTAAAGCCGCGTTTTATAAGTTCTTTACGCATAAACTTCATAATGCCTCCGTGGCTGACAATCAGCAAATCGTCTTCTGACTCGGAAATAGCGCGATCTAGCACTGCTGCTACTTTTCTCTTAGTCTCGGCCATATCTTTACGAGCTTGTTTGTTGATAAGTCCGGATATGCGAAACAGTAAGGCCCAGAGGATAAAAGGAAGTTTAAATTTTAATGGAATAATAGGCATAGGTATTTCTCTAAGTTCCGGAAGAAGAGTGATCTCTTGTTTATAAATATGCTTTGCCGTTTTGTGTGCTCGCGGCATATCGCTTGAAAAACAGCGTTTCCATTCGATATTATTCAAATCAGTCTCTCCATACGTAATATCTGATTCATCATATTCCTGAAACCAAGCCACTAGTTCATTGGTGGATAAGCGGTGGTTTTCTGGAAGCCCTTTGTTTACTTTGTAATGACGTACTAATGCTACTTTCATTGTATGATCTCCTTAAAAGCTAAGCGCCAAAAACATATACTCGGCGCAGCTTGATTTTCTTACTGAACGTTATTTTCATCATGCTGCACCTCCTTTCAAATATTTGTAAAAACAGTATAAAATGGATTGAGAAAATTGTAAATACGGCATAGAAGAATATTTTGAGATAGAATAACTGGAAAATGAAACCTTTTCACAACATAAAACGTATTACTTATAGATAATTCAAACAAATTGAAATACATATAAAAGGGTGGATTACAATGATGGATACAGAGAGAAAAGTGAACATCAGAGAAGAGTTTGGAACTTTATTTGCACAAGGGGATTTTAAGGAGCTTTATGATTGTGTAAGCGAAGAATTTAAACGTCAAGTTTCGCTTCAGCAATTTTTGGAGCAGAGCAAATTGTTTAATCAAGGAGAACAGTTCTACAGACTAGAAACAAATCTCTATTTAACTCCTCACATTGAGCAGTTTATTTGGTTAAATTCCACGCAGACAAAAGCCATCAGCGTTATGTTTGATGAACATAACATTATACAAGCACTTGTGATTGCTCCTATAGAATCATTTTCAGAGAGAGATCGATGGAGTACAAACAAATATACGATGCCGATTCAAAGTGAATGGTTTGTCTATTGGGGAGGAAAGCATGAGGTGTTGAACTATCACCATCCAGTCGAAAACGAAAGGTATGCGTATGATTTAGTCGTGCGAAAAGGAAAGCAAAGCTATAAAAATGATGGAATGAAAAACGAAGATTACTATGCCTATGGAAAAAAAGTTGTAGCTCCGCTAAAAGGAGTCGTCGTTTCAGCAGTTGATGGACAAGAAGATAATGAAATTGGGCACACGAATAAAAAAAGTCCTTTTGGAAATCACGTTATCATTGAGCATGAAGGAAAAGAATACAGTGTGATTGCACATTTGAAGAAAGGGTCGGTTTCTGTGAAAAATGGAGACGTGGTTCGTAAAGGAACGCTGCTCGGAAGGTGTGGAAATTCCGGGAATTCGTCAGAGCCACACATTCATTTTCACGTCATGGATGCTTCTGACATCGAAACTTCAAAAAGTTTGCGAATTCAGTTTCATACGGCTGTTGAACCGATTCGCGGAGATACGGTTATTCCATTTTTCTATTGATTAAAAAGCCATAGCGTTTGCTGTGGCTTTTTATGCAGGGCTTTCCTCAAATATAAAGTCAAGCAGCCGTTGAAACAAGTAAAGGATAATGGCTACGGTTGTCATGACAAGGAAAAGCCCAAAATGACTGATATCATACAGATTATAAAGCCCAATTTTAGCGAGAAAAGGAACAATAACATAACCATGAATCAAATCCAAAATAATGTTAACAATTATGTACAAGATAAACCCGGGATATGTAAGGTAAAAGACAAAGATCGTAATCACAATATGAAGGCAATAAATCGTTGCTCCCATGCTAGTAAGAAAAAATACGTTTTCTTGAACCGTCCACCAGTGCATTTTTTCCGCTACTTGATAGGCGATTGTCATCATTAATGCAGCAAATAACCCTACAGTAAAAAATCGTTTAACACGCTGTTTATCAAGCAGCAGCAGTAGAAACCATGGAATAACAAGAATCCCCCATAATATAATTTGATTCATTCATCTTCCCACCTTTTATTTATCAGTAGTTCTTAGTGTAAGAAAGAATTGTAAAAATATACATTTTATAAAGGAAACGTTTACAATGAGGTTTCTTATCTATATACTAATTCTTGAATACTTGTATACAAGTTGGCTAAGGAAGTGATGACACATTAAAAAGGTAACCTACCCGGAAAGATGGCTTCGCGGAGCCTCGCTGGGAGAACAAGTTGTAAGCAAATTAAGAATTCAAATTATGAGCGGCGAGCTGAAGAAAGGAACCATACTATCAGAAAATCAGCTATCGGCAGAGTTTGGAATGAGCCGATCTCCTATAAGAGAAGCGCTGCGAATCCTTTCAAACGAAGGGCTCATCGACTTACAGCGAATGGGAGCAGTAGTTATTGGTTTAACAGCTAGAGATTTATACGAGCTGTACGATGTTCGTTTGCTTTTAGAACATTTTGTCTTAGAACGTTTATCTGAAGTCAATCATGATTCGCTTATTAAGAAGCTGGAGCAAAGCATTGATCAAATGAACATGGCAGCTAAATACGATGACTATGTAGAATTTGCTTATCAAGATTTGCGGTTTCATGAGCTCGTGATTATCGAAGCAGATCACAAGCGGATATTAAAATTGTGGGAAAGCATTCGTGAAATCATTTTAGCGGCTCTTTTAATTACTACTGAAAAAAGATTTCGAGATGACAAAAAAGCCGTGATGCCGCTGATTGAACAGCATCATGAAATGATTAAGGCATTAAAGTCTCAAAATATAGAACGTATTCAAGATGAAGTGAAGCGTCACTTTGAAGACACGCGAAATACGATAACAGCTTCACTTTTGAATGAAGCATAAAAAAGGGATAAAAGCTCCAAATGATTTTGGAGATTTTTATCTTCAACTTGTCGACAAGTATACAAAGGGGATGGAGAAATGAAAGCAGGTGTCTACGTTTCAGAAACAAAAGCCGTTATGCAGCAAAAAGCGAAACCGGTCATAAAAGAAGGAGAAGCGCTTGTAAAGGTATCTCATGCTGGAATTTGCGGAACGGATATGATGATTTATTTTGGAAAACACCCTAGAGCACAAGCGCCACTTATTATGGGACATGAATTCAGCGGAGTTATAGAGGAGATCCAAGGGGAAACGGAATTTTCTTTAGGTGACCGTGTAGCAGTTGAGCCTACGCTTAGCTGCGGAACTTGCGAAGCCTGTGTAAGAGGGCAGTTTCACGTTTGTAAGAAGTTAAAATTAATTGGGATTGATCAAGATGGAGGGTTCGCGCAGTACGCAGCTGTTCCAGTGAGCCGTCTTCACCTATTGCCAGAGAATCTGTCCAGCGCACACGCAGCTCTTGCAGAACCCGTAGCCGTTGCCGTACATACAGTGCGACGCTCGCGGTTGAAAGTAGGAGACCAAGCTGTCATTTTAGGAGCAGGACCTATTGGACTGCTGATCGGGATGATTGCGAAACGAGCAGGAGCAAAAAAAGTAATGATCTCAGATATTAGTTCTTACCGCTTAACTAAAGCAAAAGAACTTGGCTTTATACCAATTGATGCAATGAAAAAAGACGTCGTAAAAGAAGTGCGTTTGCTTACGAATGACGTCGGTGCAGACGTTGTATTTGAAGTAGCTGGAAATCAAATTACAGCAAAACAAATGGTTGAAACAAGCCGTATTCAGGGAGAGATTGTGGTGGTGAGCGTATACAAAAAAGCTCCAGAAGTAGATTTAGCAGTGATGCACTTTAAAGAAATTTCATTAACTACAACGAGATGTTATACAAAGGAAGATTTTCAGACGGCTATTGATTTACTGGCAAGCGGTGAAATAGCAGCAGATTCTTTAATTTCTCATAAGCTGCCGCTTGAAGATATTCAAGCGGGGTTTGAGTTTATGCAGCGGCCTGATGAATCACTTAAGGTTTTATTTGTACCAAACGGAGAGGAGAATGAACAATGACAGTAGATTTATTTTCTTTAGATGGTAAAGTAGCAGCGATTACGGGGGCAACAAGAGGAATTGGAAGGTCAATGGCGATTGCTTTGGCAGAAGCAGGTTCGGATATCGCTCTGCTGCAGCGATCAAAGGAGTTTCTTGGAGTAAAAGAAGAAATTGAACGTCTCGGAAGAAAATGTTTTATTGTTAATTGTGATCTAGAAAATGCTTCTGAAGTAAGCGAAGCGATCTCATCGGTTGTTGCTTATTTTGGCAAGCTCGATATTTTAGTGAACAATGCTGGCATTCAAAGACGTTCACCCGCTGTAGACTTTGCAGAAGAAGATTGGGATGCTGTTATGAATGTTAATTTAAAAACCGTATGGTTGTTATGTCAGCAGGCGGGCCGACAAATGCTTAAACAAGGAAGCGGAAAAATCATTAATATGGCATCTTTGCTTTCTTACCAAGGAGGTATTACCGTTCCGGCCTATGCTGCAGCAAAAGGCGGAGTTGCTCAGCTTACAAAGGCTTTATCTAATGAATGGGCAGCAAAAGGCGTAAATGTTAATGGAATTGTACCAGGGTATATTGCTACTGATATGAATGAAGCGCTTATTAACGATGAAACGCGCAGCAGACAAATCATTGAACGTATTCCCGCAGGCAGATGGGGGCAAGCAAATGATTTTAAAGGAGCGGTTGTCTTTTTAGCATCTGATGCATCTGCTTATATTCATGGGCACTTACTTGCCGTAGATGGAGGCTGGCTAGGAAGATAACGCATGAATGAACGAATTTTTTCATATCATGAACAAACTTAATTAAAAGGAGCGTTCTTGGTATGAAAAGGTGGATGTTAAATGTGGGTATTGCTGTCACAGTGCTTATAACTGCTTGGACGGTGTATACAAAGCCTGAAGAGAAAGAAGTTTCGCTATTTTCTTACGATCAGCCTTCTATAGTTGTTCAAAAAGAAAGCACAGACTTTGAAAAAGCGTTAAAAGCTTTTTTGACGCAGCATGGCTTTCAAGAAGTTAGGGTGCTGAACAACTATGCGGAAGCTCAAGTTCTGGTTCTTCTGCCCCGCGAACACCTTTCTTCCCATAAGAAAAGAGAAATTCAGCAGATGGTAAATCAACTTGCCAAACAGTATCACGTTAATCCTAATGTAGTTAATGTTCAGTTATATGAAAAAAAGTAAAAAGCCTTTTATCAAGGGAAATCCCCCTCGATAAAAGGCTTTTATTACTCTTTTTTCTTCTCTTGTTCAGCGAGCTCTTCTTGTCTTTTAAAATGTGATTTTCCTAACGCATACACAAAACTAAAAAACAAAGGAAGTAAAATAGTCAGCAGCAAAAGGCGGGTAAGCATATCGCCCAAATCATTTCTCGTTAAGTAAATATTAATAGCTGCAATGACAATATAAATAAAAATACCGAGGTTTCGTAAAAATCTCTTTAGCATAGATGCATTCATTTTTTTCACCTTACTTTTATATACTCACATTTAAGGTAAAGGAAACGATTCATAAAAGCAACCTATTTACTACAAAGCAAGAAGGAATATAGGAATTTATAATGAATATTTATAGGTTGCCTGAAAATCATGGGAATAAAAATCCTAACATGCAACCGTTTTATAAAGCTGCCCGCTCCGAGTACACTGAGTGCACCGAGTCAGCTATAAACAGCTGCCTTCTCTTCAATCAGCTTTATTTCTTAAAAAGGTAAGGTGATGAGATGAAAAGAGTACTGGTAATGGGCGTTTCTCCAGGAGTAGGAAAGTCTACATTTGCCAAGAAATTAGGGGAAAAGCTTGATCTAGAAGTATATCATTTAGACAGTCTGTATTGGCAGCCTGGCTGGACGGAAAGAGACAATGATAGCTTTAGAGAATTGCAGGAGCACATTGTAAAAAAAGACAGCTGGATTATCGACGGAAACTACAGCAATTCGTATGACCTGCGAGTGAAGCGTGCAGATACCATTATTTATTTAGAGCTGCCGCTAATCGTTTGTGTGTACCGAGTAATAAAGCGGAGAATCGTATATGCAAGAAAAACGCGTGAAGATATGGCAAAAGGATGTCCTGAAAAAGTAGATTGGTCATTTTTTACGTTTATTCTTACTACGTATCGAGAGCGGCAAAAAAAGATGAGAAACCGGTTTAAAAAGCTTAAAAATGATGAGGATTGCAAGGTTTTTATGCTGATGAACAGAAAGGACATCGAGAACTATATACAAAACCTATAGGGGGAGTATGAGGTGAATTTTGAACAAAAATAGCCACGTAACAAGTTCGCTTGTTACGTGGCTTTATTAAAAAAACAATCATTCTTGCGTAATCTTCAACATTCCTTTTTCGTCGAGCGCAACCGTTAGAGAATGATTGACCTTTGCCATTAATGGATGAACTTCAGAGTCTCGGTTCGAAAAAAACCACCGCCTTTTAGGCGTACCTACAAGAAAAAACGCACTGCCGCTTCCTAAAAAATTAAAGGTCTCGTTTAATAGCCTGTTGTTGCGCACGGTGATACCGGAGTTAATAAGCTGTGTCCCTACAGAGTGGACATGAGGAGTTGTCAAGTTGATTTCTCCTATGCTTAAAATCGACTTAGAAGAAAAGGGGTCCTTGGATGACGGGCAGTCCGAATGTCTTGAAATATATTCAACAATATTATGAGCAGGGTCTTCAAAATAAAAGGAATGAGCATCAAATGCTTCAAAATAAATCTCATCTTTCTTCTCTTCTGTATTGAGGAAGACTATCTGAGTAGCCCATTGCTTTGCTTCCATAAAGCGGTTTGCTGGAATATTAAAAGCAAAATGGTAAAAGGGCTTCGTATGTAGAGAACTTTCTTTAAAGGTTAGCTCACTTTCACCAACCTTGATGGAAAAAGAACGCGGTGAAGCGGCGGTTAATGGAAAATCGAGAGAATTTACATAAAAATCCTTCATTGTGTCCAATAAGTGGGTGTACAGGACAGCTTGATTAATAATCATAAACCATTCCTCCTCGTTTAAGCGTTGTCTAAAATGGTATTACACAAATCTTTCGCTCTCTTTTTGATTACTTCTTTTCCAGCGAAGCTGAAAAGAGCCTTTATGCTCGGAGCCTACAAAATTAATACGATATCTTCTCGTTTTTTCAGGTGTTAAATAAAGAGAGTTATTAGTCATTTCAAAAAATCGTGTCTGTTTTGGATCTTCTACGTACAGGGACAGGTCTCCGCTTTTGGTGTTTTTAGATAGCGTAAAAGCGTAGGTTACGCCTTTTTTGAGTTTAATGCTCCGGGAGTAGCGGCCCGTAAAGCTGTCGTATTCTCCAAAGAAAACCTCACTTCGTTCCTTTTTTATTTTGCCTCCTACAATTTGATTTTCCTGACCGTTAAAGTTAATAAGTAAAAAAGCGATAAGAACAATAAGAAAACTATATTTAAACATAAAAACCTCCATCTACTAAATTATAGATAGTTTTGGATTTCGTCAAATAGTGTTATAGTTTAAAAGGAAAAAATTAACAAAAATGAATTATCTTTTTGCATGTTACGTCTAACAGAAAGGAGAAAAGAATTGACTCAGCGTTTTTATCTTTTAGCAGCAAGTCAAGTAACCGCAAATGTAGGTTTTGTTCTTTATACAATGGCCGTCACTTATGAGAATCATCAGGCTAACGGATCTGATGGAGCATGATATAAAAGAGCTGTTAATAGAAAGCCAGGAGGAAGGCTTTTTCTTTCTTACAAAGCTAGTAGCGGAGTATAAAAACGGGCAAAACGTATTTAACAAAACGGGCGAAAGATTGTGGGGAGTTTACGGTGAACAAAACAAATTAATTGGCGTAGCCGGCCTTAATCAAAATTCTTACAGCCAGTATGCTAACGCTGGAAGAGTAAGGAGATTTTATGTTTCAGCTCAATTTCGCAGAAAGGGTATAGACAAGCGACTTTTAAAAGCAGGCATTCACTATGCGGAGAATTCTTACGACAGCCTCGTTCTCTATACAGATACGGACGAAGCGAAGTTATTTTATGAACGAAACGGTTTTAAACGCGTATACAATCAGCATAAAATCACTCATGAATATAAACTGAAAAATGTTCATTAATCAAACTATTGGATGTTTAATTCAATTAGGGCATTAAAATAGTATACCAATAACGCTCAGAAAAAATCTGAGCGTTATTAGCATGCATCAGTCGAACCCGTTACTCTTTTTAGTTTGCTTTTTTAAGTTTAAGAGCTGTTTTAGCAGCAGGGCTTTTTTTAACAATATACAAACCGCTAAAAATAATAAGTCCTCCAAGCAGCTGCATAGCATTGATGGTCTCTCCAATAGCTACAGCAGCAAAAACAACGGCGAACAAAGGAATAACATACATGTAAACCATTACTTTTGTAGAGCCAATTTTTCCAATTCCTACATACCACATCACCAGTCCGTACACCGTCACGAACAAAACAGAGTATGCCAGAGAGCTCCAGCTGCCTATATCTGTTGGCCAGATAAGTGTTTGATAGGTGAAAAGACAGTAGACAGTAAGCGGAATAGCTCCGATTAAAGCAGACCACGCAGTCACGCGCAAAGCAGAATATTTTACGACTAAAGGTTTTGCTAAAATCGGGTACCAGCCCCAAGAAATGGCTGCCACAATCCCCATGATGTTTCCGAACCATGCAAGCTGCGACAGTGCATGACTAGAGTGACCAAACAGCAGTACAAACGCAGCCCCGAAAAAAGCAAGCACAGAGCCTAGCTGTGTTTTTAACGAAAAAGCTTCATGCTTATATAATATAGCTAAGATTCCTGTAAAAATAGGAGACATCGAAATAAGTAAAGAAGCATTTGTAGCTGTTGTATACTTAACAGATACCATAAACAGCGTTTGATAGAGCGTAACGCCTACTATGCTGACCGCTATTAAACGTCCCCAGTCTTTTTTTTCGATACGAATGCCTCGCTCTATTATTCCTGTAATAAGTAAAAGAATAGGAGCAACCATTATAAAACGCAGTGCGCTAAATTGAATGGAAGACATATGAGCAACTCCAAATTTTCCGATTGTATAATTGGCTCCCCAAATTAACGCAACGGATAATAATATCCATTCCAGCCAGCCTTTTTTCATGTAATCACCTCGAATAAGTATAGAAACTAAATAAGTGCGAATATCCTTAGTTACAAAGTATACAGGAAGAAATTATGTAAAAGGCCAGCCAATTTAGCTATTTTTATCTCATCCACTTGTTTTTAATACAAACAAAAAAGCAGCTGCATTAGCTGCGTTCATGACTGTTATCCACATTGTTCTATCTCATCTAATCGCACAAGTTCGACTTTAAAAGCATGATCAATCGGTCGGATTTCACAGTATCCTGAATCATATACGTGAATCAGTACAAAGCGTTTTCCTTTATATAATACTTCTTTGTAGGCTGTCACGAGATACACCCTTTCTTTTCATAGGTTTGTTTTTCATTCTATGAACAAAAAACGGCGTAATTGCCTAATATAAAAAGAATTTTTAAGGTGGATAAAATTGCTTGGCAAAACGAGTTCGCTTATACTGTACTGTGATTCTATTTGCGTATAAGTTCTAATTACTAGAACAGCTTTAGCATATGGACAACGAAACAAAACAGCAGTACATAAGGAGCAGCATATGGATATTAACTATTTATATACATTCAAAGAAGTAGCGAAGTGGGGGAGCTATACACGAACGGGCGAGGAGTTAGGGTATGCTCAGTCAAGCGTTACCACTCATATAAAAAAATTAGAGGATCATTACGGTCAAAAACTATTTGAACGAACTGGACAAAAAATGAAGCTGACTCAGCCTGGTGAAGAATTGCTTTATTATGTGAATCAAGTAACCGAGTTATTAAATGAAGCAAAAGAGCGCCTTACTACGAACGAAGATGCTAGAGGAACCGTTTCAATAGGAACCGTGGAGTCGCTGGCCGCCTATTTTATTACACCGTATATTCGTGAATTAAAAAAGCAGCACCCTTCTCTAAAGATTATGCTAGAAGCGGGTTTATGTCCAAATTTAACACAAGGAATTATTGACGGAAAGTATGATGTAGCCGTTTTGCTTGATCGCCTTCAAACATCTTCAAGTTTAGAAGTGATTCCTATTCGAAAAGAAAACATGGTTATGATTGCTTCGTCTTCTCATTCTTTTAGTAAAAGAAACAGCGTTCTAATGGAAGAGTTTGAGGGAGAGACCATCATTTTAACTGAGAGCGGCTGCCCTTATCGCACGCTTTTAGAAGAGATGATGCGCAGCAGCGGTATTCATATGCAATCGGTCATCTCGTTTAGCAGTCTTGAAGCGATTAAACAGTGCGTAGCGGATAATTTAGGTATTGCTCTTGTACCGGAAATAGCGGTAAAACAAGAGATGGAAAGCGGAAAACTGATTAAAATCCCGTTTGACCACGAAGAGTTTTATCTTTATTCACAGCTCATATTCAAAAAGAAAAAGTGGCTGACGGCACCCATTCAACAATTTATTTCACTTGTTCAAGAAGGTTATCAAAAATATTGATAATAGATATAGAGAATCTTCAATAATGATGAAGTTGTTTTCGTGCTACACTTTTTATAAAACATGAAACTAGAGGTGTAGAACATGAATATATTTTTGCAGCACAATCCTACAAAATTATACTTTGGAAAAAATCAAATTACGAAGCTATCGCAAGAGCTTGCTTCTTATCATAAACAAGTAAACGTTCTGTTAGTATATGGAGGAGGAAGTATCAAACGAAATGGCGTATACGACGAAGTGAAAGCTGAACTTCAGTCTATTAACGCGGTTGTTCACGAGCTGTCTGGTGTAGAACCTAATCCTCGTTTGACTACGGTAGCTAAAGGCGTTGACATATGTAAAAAAGAAAACATTGATTTTCTCTTAGCCGTTGGGGGAGGAAGTGTAATCGATTGTACAAAAGCTATTGCAGCTGGAGCCGTGTATGAAGGAAATACATGGGATTTAATTACACGTAAAAAAGAGATTACAGATGCGCTTCCTTTTGGAACGGTATTAACACTTGCAGCAACAGGATCTGAAATGAATTCAACTTCTGTTATTACAAATTGGGAAACAAAAGAAAAGCTAGGTTGGACGTCTTCTCACGTATTTCCCGTCTTTTCTATCTTAGATCCGGCGTACACATTTTCAGTGCCGCGCGATCAAACCGTCTATGGAATTGTTGACAGTATGTCGCATGCGCTTGAACACTATTTTCATCGCACGGAAAATACGCCGATGATCGACGGCTTTATTGAATCTTTACTAAGAACGGCTGTACAAGAAGGTCCTAAGCTTCTTAAAGACCTGACTTCTTATAAGTATCGTGAAACGATGATGTATATCAGCACGACGGCGTTTAACGGAAGCTTAGCAAACGGAACGGACGGGGGAGACTGGGCTACTCATCGTATTGAACATGCTCTGTCGGCCGTATATGATATTCCCCACGGAGGCGGTCTTGCTATCTTGTTCCCTAACTGGCTGGAGCACGTTTTAAAAGAAGATCCTTCTCGTGTAAAACAATTGGCTGTAAACGTATTTGGCATTGATCCAGCGGGAAAAAGCGATGAAGAAACAGCAATGGAAGGAGCAAAAGCGCTTCGCACTTTCTGGAATGACTTAGGAGCCCCGAACAGCTTGCGTGACTATGATATTGATGATTCTGAATTTGATGCGATTGTTGAAAAGACCTTTGTAAAACCAGGTGTTGGAACTTATAAAGAGCTTGATTATGCAAGCGTTCGAGATATTCTAGAAAGATCCAAATAAAAAAGACGAGCTGCCTGCTCGTCTTTTTTATATGTACTCAATAATCCATTAGAAAATAAAGAAAAAGAAAAAAGCACAGCACGATGCATCCTGCTCCTACCGTTATTTCGGAAAATCCTTGAATAAACGTACTTTTAGGACTGCCTCCTTCATTTTGCAGCTGAAATACACGTTTTCTTTTGCGCTCATGTACGATTACCAACGAACCAAAAGCAACCGATAATAAGGTAAAGAGCGGCACCGCGATTAAAAACAGCTTAATAGAATACGTCCAGTACGATATGTACAGCATATAATACATTGCGCCAGTACTCAGGGCAAAGAATGTTAAAGAAAATACAAACCACTTAGTAAAAGGGTTTTTGCTCATGAATTGTTCACTTCCTTATATCAAGTTCTTCTATGATCTAGATAATAAAAGCCGTCTACCATTTTACCAAAACTTTTTAGTACGTTCTATTTTAAAGGGAAAATAGGGTTTGCAAATTTCTTAAAAGTGGTATAGTTCCTAGAACTATCCATGTGTACATACAACAAACTGATGATAAATGAGGGAGAAGATGAACTATGGGGTGCGACGCGTGTCTGCCAATTAGGACAGGATATACGGTTTCTTTTCAGAAATCAAACGATGTAAAGAAGTTGGAAAAATACTTTAAAGATATTTCTCAAAATCAATGGAAGACTCTTGGAGAAGATATGTTCTGGATGAAGGAACATATCTTTTGGGGTTTTACGGATTATGTTCATCAGCATTTAGACCCTCGGCACGTGTGGGCTGTAGAAGCCAAGCAGCGGAGCCCGTTTGAAAACCTGCGGCGTATGGAGCCAATCACCGTTTTTCAAAAAATGAAAGATGCCTTGTGGATTGATGAGCTCATTGAAGACAAGCGAATTTGCTCATATTATCAGCCGATTGTATCGGTTGATCACGAACGCGTGCATATCGTTGGCCACGAAATTTTATCAAGAGGATTAGAAGAAGACGGAAGTATTATACCGCCTTTTAAAATGTTTGAAGCTGCTCAAATAAGAAATAAAACCTTCGCTCTTGACCGAGCCTGCCGCTTAGAAGCTGTAAAAAATGCTAGTATTATTGATCGTCAGCTGATTTTTATTAACTTTATTCCTACAGCAATATATAATCCTGAGCATTGCTTGGCATCTACATTTGCGTTAATCCAAGAATTGAATATAAAGCCCGAGCAAATTGTATTTGAAGTGATTGAAACGGAGGATGTTCAAGATATTGAGCATTTGAAAAACATTTTAAATTATTATCGCTCCCACGGATTTAAATATGCTTTAGATGACGTAGGAGTTGGTTATAACACGCTGAATCGGCTTTTAGAAGTGGAGCCTGACATCGTGAAATTGGCATTTGAATTCACAAACGGAGTCAGTAAGAATGAGAAACAGAAAAAAGTGGCCCAAGAGATGTTAACTATCACCCATAGAATGGGGGCGAAGGCTCTTGCAGAAGGGGTAGAAACAGAAGAAGATTTAAAATGCCTGATAGAGATGGGCTATGATTTGTTTCAAGGGTATTATTTTGCAAAGCCTCATCCTGAACCGTTAAAAGAGATTCATTCTATTTACGTTTAGTAACAAAAAGCAGAAGAAGAGCAACTTCTGCTTTTTGTATGAATGAAAGTAAGAATACTCAAAAAATAAACAATTCACTTTCATTTTGCTAAATAGTTTACAGAGAAAGGGAAGTGCTATAAGATGATAAATATTAATTCTTAGTATTTCTATCAGAAAAGGAGTGGATGATTTGGCACAAACGTTGCACTCATCATATAAATCGAAGTCAACCACTGTTGTAACAGAATTAAGCCCTATGCAAAAGCCATTATTTGCAGGAGGGGTTATAGCAGCAGTTATTTTGCTTCTTGCGATTGTGCTCACGACTAACTGGACGCAAGGTGTGTTATTTATTATTGGCCTAGCGTTAGGGATGACGCTTCTGTACGCACGCTTTGGCTTTACATCAGCATTTCGCCGACTGGTATCTGTCGGAAATGTTCAAGGTTTACAGGCGCATATGCTTATGCTAGCGATTGCTTCAACGCTGTTTGCTATCATTTTAAGTACAGGCTTTAGCTTTACAGGCGTAACGCCAAAAGGATATGTTTCACCTGTAGGAGTCAGCGTGATAGTTGGTTCGTTTATGTTTGGAATTGGCATGCAGCTAGGAAATGGATGTGCCTCAGGAACGCTGTATTCGTTAGGCGGCGGCTCTTCTTCCATGATTTTAACGCTTTTATCCTTTATTGTAGGTTCTATGTTCGGGGCGTATCATTTGCCATTTTGGCAAAAACAACCTTCGCTTCCCCCTATTTCATTAGCTGAATCGACAGGCCTTGGTTATTTTGGTGCTTGGATTGTACAGCTTATCGCGTTCGCAGCGATTTACTGGATTACGATTCAAATTGCGAAAAAGAAAAATCCGCCTATGATGAAGCAGCTTCCTACGACAAAAGGGTGGAAAAAGATCATTCGCGGCTCTTGGCCTCTATTTACTGCGGCGATTGTGCTGGCTGTATTAAATGCATTGACGCTGGCTGTAAGAGGAAATCCTTGGGGCATTACTTCTGCCTTTGCTTTATGGGGCGGAAAAGCGATGATGGCAGCTGGAATAGATGTATCAAGCTGGGGATTTTTCCAAGGTGCAAATGGAGAAGCGCTAACGCAAAGTGTATTAGCGGACTCTACTAGCGTGTTAAACTTTGGGATCATCCTAGGAGCTTTCATTTCAGCGACGGCGCAAGGAACGTTCAAACCAGGGAAAATTAAGCCCGGCGTCGCAGGAGCAGCTGTTGTTGGCGGCCTTTTAATGGGGTATGGTGCGCGTCTTGCTTTTGGCTGTAACATCGGCGCTTACTTTGGCGGCATTGCCTCATTTAGTCTTCACGGATGGGTATGGATGGTTATGGCGATGCTTGGCACAGGCGTAGCACTATTTATCCGACCGTTATTTGGACTCAAAAACCCTAAATCTAATGATTCGATTTGTTAAGTTTAGATAAAACCTTCTTTGCATGAGCAAAGGAGGTTTTTATTTTAGGTGATGTTTGGAATCGCTGTGCTATTTTGTGAATCACTTGAAGTTTAGTACAGCTCATCAGTTTTCTCCGCAGCGTTTGCGCTACTTTTCTCTTAGCTAAAATCTCTTGTTCTAACCCAAAAAGAATATAAAAACTTCCTTTTTTTATGAAATTTTCACTTATTTTGCCGATATAACAGGAAGATTGTATGTATTTGGCGAAATGTACATTAAACACCATGTCCAAACACAGTTATTAAAACGTAAAAAGGGGTTTTAACGTTACATGAACAAGTATTTAAAAAAAGCTGTTATTTATGGAAGTTTGTGTTTTTTACTGGGAGCATGCGGAGGAGCAGGAGAACAAACATCTTCTGAACCACAGAAAAAAGAAGAAGCTGTAAAATCTAAAGAAGCGACAAAAAAAGAAAAAAAAGAGGGCATTAATACAACCATTAAAATTAGCGCAGCGGGAGATTTTACTTTAGGAAATGATGAAAGCTTCAGCTATGATTCTACTTTTAATGACGTAGCGGCAAGAAATGGCCTTCCGTATTTTACGCAAAATGTAAAGTCGATTTTTGAACAAGATGATTTAACAACGGTTAACTTAGAAACGACGCTGACAAATGCGACCGAAAAAGCAAGTAAAACATTTCGTTTTAAAGGTGACCCTTCTTTTGTGAATATTTTAAAACAAGGAAGTATTGAAACCGTTAACTTAGCTAATAATCATACACGTGATTATTTACAGCAAGGATATGATGATACAAGAGAGAACTTAAAGAAAAGCGGAATAGGCTATTTTGGCTATGAAGATACATACATCACAACGGTAAAAGGAGTCAAAGTAGGATTGCTTGGATATCCGGGCTGGGATGACACCAAAGAAATAAGAAGTCAGATTAAAGACGGAATTAAGTCTTTAAAAGAAAAAGGCGCTAAAATTATCATTGTGCATTTTCACTGGGGATCTGAGCGACACTATGTTCCTGATACAGCGCAGCAAGCATTGGCGAAATATACAATTGATAACGGAGCAGACTTGATTTTAGGTCATCATCCTCACGTTGTTCAAGGAATTGAAGAGTACAAAAATAAATTTATTGTCTATAGCTTAGGAAACTTTATGTTTGGCGGAAACAAAAATCCAAGTGATAAAGATACATTTGTATTTCAGCAGACGTTTACGATTAAAGATGGAAAGCTAACGACTAATAAAGACATCAACGTCATTCCATTCCGTATTTCTTCCACAACGGCGCGAAACGACTACCGACCTACGCCTTTAACAGGAGCGGAAAAGGACCGAGTGAAAAATAAACTGATTGATGTCTCCAATCAAATCAAACAGGAAAAATGGACGGTTTACGATGAAGATAGTAAATGAAGCTCTCAGCATTGAGAGCTTTTTTTTTTATAAAATAAAGCGAAAATAACCAAAAAAATGATATAATGTAAAAAAATAGATTAAAGGTGGAATTATGGTTAATATAGGTGATATTATTTTTCAAATTCTTATGCTGCTTATCCTGATAGGAATAGCAGGAGTAATAATTGCATTTATTATAGGCTTAAAAAGGTTGATTCAAAAGCAGGGGGCAAATGAAAAAAGGCTTCAGCGCATGGAGCAAAAGTTAGATGATATGCTGAAAAACAAAGAGTCTTGACTATACAGAAGCACTGTCAATCCATCAGTGCTTCTGCACTTGACATTTTATAAAAAAGCAGTAAGATATGTATACATCATTCATATAGGGAGGAAGTTACATGGCAAAGTCAAAAGCAAAAAAAATGCGTGATAAAATGACGCGTGAAGGAAAGCGAAATCCAGAATTAAACCGCAGCCTGTTTGTATTTGCAGACATGGACACGCGCAAAACCAAAACAAAGAAGGAAAAACTTCAGCACCAGCATACAAAACATAAAAAACGATTATCAGACGGAGCGTACAGTACCGGAGATGATCGTTTTTTTATTGCGTTTCATACATCTGCAAAATGAAAAAAGAGCTTTTTGACTATCCATCTTCACTTTGCCCAAACATTTTTACTGTAAACTTTCAGAAAAAACCCTTATGATAGGAAAAGAAGGGGATGAACTAAGAATGCTTACGATTGAAAAAGTACCTAAAAACCAAGCGGGCGTTTTGCAAAATTTGTATTCTCTTTATCTCCACGATTTATCTGCGTATACACCTTCTTTAGATATTCGCGAAGATGGAGCTTTCCATTTTGAAGAGCTGCCTCTGTTTTGGAAAGTAGAAGGCCTCTCGCCATACTTTATTAAAGTAGATGATAAGCTGACGGGCTTTTTTTTACTTCTTGAACAGCCCGCACTTCAGCAAGAAGCAGATTACTGCATCAATGATTTTT
>Ga0102589_1001552_pt1 | contig 30337 bp, 26 predicted proteins | sample AraplaMF_Col_mLB_FD_76858 | JGI IMG/M metagenome (GOLD analysis project Ga0102589, IMG submission 76858) | Arabidopsis root microbial communities from the University of North Carolina, USA - plate scrape MF_Col_mLB | ecosystem: Host-associated > Plants > Roots > Endosphere | place: USA...
ATTGACGGCGAAGAAGTGAAGGCATAGCGCGGCGGCGCTATGCTTTTTTATGCATGGGTGTCTCGTTTTGTCGAATCGCCGATAAAGTGAAACTTCCGTCAATGGGGGTTTTCTTCATCCCCCACTGACGGTTAGTTGAACCAATCGGGCTTTTACGGGCAGTTATCCCCCACCTATCTTCTTTGCTTCTCTCTGAATCTTGAGGTGGGGGTCTTACTGCCCGTTAATGCGGGATAAACGGTAGCACAGGTACGAAACATCGTCTTGTATGATGTAACTCCTTGTCAGACTTTGTAGAAAAGGAAAGAAAGGTTGTTAGTTTTTGCCTAGGTTTGTCGTGTTATAATACAGTTATATCTTTAGATATACAATGTTGATAGGGGGAACGAAAGATGATGATGGATGTACCACTTCTCATTCCGGCAATGATGGAACGAGCGGAGAAGTATTTTTCAAAAAAGGAAGTTGTCTCGCGTACGGCATCACGTATTCAAACGTTAACATACGGAGAAATTGCAAGGAGGACAAGAAAACTTGCAAGTGTATTAAAGAAAATGGGGATTGAGGCAGGAGATAAAGTAGGAACAATCGCCTGGAATCATCACCGCCATTTAGAAGCATATTTTGCAATTCCCGGAATCGGAGCGGTATTACATACAATTAATTTACGCCTTTCGGCAGACCACATTTCCTACATTATTAACCACGCCGAAGATAAAATTATTTTGGTGGATGAAGATATGGTTCCTGTATTAGAAAGTATTCAACACGAAATTCCTCATGTGAAAGCATTTATCATTATGACAGATGACGATGCACTACCTCATACAACACTATCACCAGCATATCACTATGAACAACTCCTTGAAGAAGGCGATGAAACATTTCAATTTATAACAGATTTAGATGAGAAAGCACCTGCCGGTATGTGCTATACTTCCGCAACGACAGGGAAACCGAAAGGCGTTGTGTACACGCACCGTAGCATTGCACTCCACAGCTATACGCTTGGGCTTGTCGACGGAGGGGGCATATCAGAAGCAGACACTTGTATGCCTGTTGTTCCGATGTTCCATGTCAATGCATGGGGACTCCCATTCGCAAGTACGTGGTTTGGTACAAAGCTCGTCTTACCAGGACCACACTTTACTCCGAAAATTTTAGCAGAGCTAATTGAACGTGAGAAAGTAACGATTAGTGCCGGTGTTCCAACAATTTGGATTGGCTTACTGCAAGAGCTTGAAAAGTACCCGTATGATATTAGCAGTGTTCGGACGATATGGTCAGGTGGATCAGCAGCACCAAAAGGTATGGTTCGTACTTATGAAGAAAAATATGAAATTGCGTTCAGACAAATCTACGGCATGACGGAAACAAGTCCGGCCGTTGTCATTAATTGTCCGAAGTCGTATCAACGTGATTTACCGAAAGAAGAGTACTATGAGCTACGCTCCCGCCAAGGCTATTTACTCCCAGGCCTTGAAATGAAGGTAATTGGTCAAGAGGGTGAAATAAAATGGGACGGTGAAGAAATGGGAGAGCTTTGCCTCCGCGGGCCATGGATTGCCGGCAGTTATTATCATGATGAACGTACTGAAGAGTCGATGAAAGATGGCTGGCTGCACACTGGCGATATCGTAACAGTGGACCCGGAAGGTTTTATTAAAATTGCTGATCGCACGAAAGATTTGATTAAAAGCGGCGGCGAATGGATTTCCTCCGTTGATTTAGAAAATGCATTAATGACACACGAAAAAGTATTAGAGGCATCTGTCGTTGCTGTTCCGCACGAAAAATGGCAAGAGCGTCCTGTCGCATGTGTCGTTTTAAAAGAAGGAGAAATGGCCAGTCAAGAAGAGCTATATGATCTATTAGAAAGCCAATTTCCAAAATGGTGGATGCCCGACGATATTTTATTTGTCGAGGAAATTCCGAAAACATCTGTCGGGAAGTTTTTGAAACGAGCACTTCGCGATCAGTTGAAGAGTTATATGGTGAAGTAGGAAGACAAAATGAACGAGTGAGAGCATAGCGCGGTGGTGCTATGCTTTTTTATGTGCAAATAAGTGATATGTATATATTATAAAATATAGTAATTGAAAAAAGTGTTAAATTGTAATATTCTGAAATTGTAATGATATATAAAAAAAGGGGAGAAAGTAAGAAAATGGTAAAGTGGCGTAATAAAATAGCTTTTTTAACAGCATTTATTTTTATTTTTATGAACTTATTTATGGAAGCACCTGTTTTTGCAGACATGCAAAATGCAACGTCTATTGCTCTGAATCAGGACTATACAGGTAGTGTAAAGAATGGAGCGCAGCATTATACGTTTAAATTATCGAAAGATGGAAAAGTGAAAGTTTCGATGAATAAGCATAAAACGAGTAGTTGGTATGTGGATGTCATGAATGCGAAAGGGAATAGTTTGAAAAGCTTTAAAACGGAGTATGGAGCGAATGTAAGTGGTAATGAAGAAAGAGAGATTGGCCTGCCAGCAGGAACGTATTATATAAAAATAAAGAGTGGTCAAAATGGTTATGCTAACAATTATAAATTTAGGGTGAACTTTACAGCGAGTGATGTGTATGAAAAAGAATTCAATAATACACAGCAAACGGCAAATAAAATTCAATTAAATACAGTATATAAAGGGGCATTACAAGAATCTTGGGATCATGATTATTATACGTTTACGCTTCCATCTGATGGAAATGTAACATTTTCAATGAAAAAGAGCAAAACAGCGAGTTGGTATGTCTATATTACAGATAGCAAGGGGAACTCTTACAAATATTTCACAACAGGAAATGGTGCAAATGCTAATGGCAATGAAGAAAGACAAATTGGTTTGCCAAAAGGAACATATTATGTAGAGATACAAGATAATCAAAAAGCGATGGATATTCCGTATGAACTTCAAATGAAATTTCAAGCGAGTAACTATTTTGAAAAAGAATTCAATGACAGCTTTGCGCAAGCTAATTCTATTGAATTAAATAAAAATTATAGAGGATCGTCGAGAAATGGTCTCGATAGTGATTATTATTCATTTTCAATTGATGCAACAAAAGTAATCCATATAAAAATGGAAAGATCTAAAGAAAGTTCTTGGGATGTAACGCTTTATGATGCCAAACAAAAGTATATGAGTAGCTTCTCAACTGAATATGGAACAAAAGGAGTTGGAAGTGAAGAACGTACATATACGTTAACAAAAGGGAAATATTACATTACAGTATTTAATGGGAAGGGTGCGGTGGAGAAGCCGTATCAATTTAGCGTTTTAGATCGTTCCCCGCAATTAACAGAAAAACAAATACAAGTGAATAACTATAAAGGGAAAGACGATGTTGTTACAATAAGTGGTGTGAAAGTAAACGATGTTGTAAAGGTGTACGATCAAGCAACGGGTGGTAAATTGTTAGGAACGGCTAAAGTAACAAAAGGAACACAGGTGAGTATGAATATAAAGCAACTTGGACCGAAAGCTGGTAAAGTGTATGTTTCTTTAACACAACCAGGAATGGGAGAAGGTGTGCGTACAGCTGGTAGTTTTGCTGGTGAACCAACAAATGCATTACAGGCGAGCCAAGTGAAAGTTGTAAATAATAAAGGGAAAGCTGATGTTATTACAGTAAGTAATGTGAAACAAGGCAGTGTTGTAAAAGTATATGATCAAGCAACAGGCGGAAAAGTATTAGGGACAATGGCAGTAAAAAGTGGAACACAAGCTGTTATAAATATGAATCAAATTGGAGAAAAAGCAAGTAGTGTGTATGTAACATTAACAGAACCTGGTTTATTAGAAAGTGCACGAGCATCATATAAATTCGCAGGCGAACCAACAAATGCACTACAAGCAAGTCAGGTGAAAGTTGCTAACAACAAAGGGAAAGCCGATGTTATCACGGTAAGTGGTTTACAAGTAAACGACGTTGTAAAAGTATATAACAAAGCAACAGGCGGAAAATTATTAGGAACAGTAAAAGTTACAAAAGGCACACAAGCGGTAGTGAGTGTACAGCAGTTAGGTGAGAAGGCAGGAGCGACATATGTGACTGTTACAAAGCCTGGTATGAGTGAAAGTACTCGAACGGCGTATAAGTTTGCGGGAGAAATATCGAACTCATTGCAAGTAAGCCAAGTGAAAATTACAAATAATAAAGGAAAAGCAGATCGCGTAGCAGTAAGCGGGATTGTTAAAGGTGATATAGTGCGTGTGTATGATGCAAACAGTAAGCTTTTGGTCACTTCTCCGCAGGCAACAGGGACTACTGTTACAGCAGATGTGAAACAATTAGGAACAAAAGCAGGTTATGTTTATGTTTCTGTAACGCGTGCAGGAATGAAAGAAAGCACAAAAGTGAAAGTAGCTTATAAAGCAGAATAAAGATTGTATGAACAAGCCAACGTCCTGTTATCATCAGGTTGTTGGCTTGTTTTTTGAATAAGTATCATAATTTTCCAGCATTTGTTTGTTATAATAAATAGAAAAAAATAGCATGGGGGAAAAAATATGGCGCTACTTGAGCTAAAACAATTGGGGAAGACAAATCAATTACCAACGATTCAGCTCAAACTCGAAAAAGGTCAATGCGTTGTGCTGCAATGTAATAACCATACTGCTAAAGTTTTGCACCGCATTATCATTGGAGAGGAAGAGGCATCGACAGGAAGTGTGTTATTTGCGGGGAAGCCTATTCAAAAACAAGTGTATGCACGTATTGGTTTTTGTTTTTTAAAAGATGAGGCATATGATCGCTTGGAAGTGAAGGAATATTTCGCATTTTTATCTGGATTGTATGAATCTAGTATGAATATAGAAGAAGTCTTTCAGCATGTTGGTTTACTTGATAAGAAAAATGTCCAAATAAGGAATTTGTCATTTTCAGAGAAACGTCGTCTTCATATTGGACGAGTCATGATTCATAACCCAGATCTCATTATATTTGAAGAACCGGAACAAAACGTAGATATGGAGAGTACGATCATTATTCGAAAGGCAATTATGAAATTAAAAGAACAAGGAAAAGCGATCTTTATCACGTCTGCCTTTCTTTCGGATGCTTTATCGTTAACGGAGGACGTGTATGTATTGCATCAAGATGGCGTAAAAAAAGTGGAAATTGAACAAGAAGAACAGGTAGAAGCGGAAGATGAAAAGGTAATCGAAATGATTCCGCAAATGAAATTAGAACGAATCCCGGCAAAAGTAAACGATAAAATCATTTTAATAGATCCAATGGAAATTCAATTTATTGAAACGCAAAATGGGACGACACATATTCATGTGCGTGATGGTGATTTCATTTGTGCGCTTACATTAAGTCAATTAGAGGAACGACTAAAAGGGTTCGGATTTTTCAGGTGTCACCGCTCTTATCTCGTGAATTTACAGCGTGTAAGAGAAGTGATTACATGGACGCGAAATAGTTATAGTTTAATCCTCGATGATGAACGCAAAACATCGATTCCACTTTCAAAGGGAAGGATGGATGAATTAAAAGGTGTAATCGGACTGTAAATGTATGTTGCGTTAACCCTAGTATTACTTCATTCGCCTCTTATCGTGTTTCAATGAGTTAAAACTATGCTCCATTCACCGGTAAAAATACTCCTTTTACCGGTATTTTACTGCATAGCCTCTTTGTTTTTCATATGATTGACTCAAGAAAAGTGAAACGAACAAACGAAAAGCAAAGGGGATGACGAAATGACATTAGCAATTGAAATGAAAGATGTAATGAAAACATTCGACAGCAAAACAGCGCTTCGTAATGTAAATATTGAAGTGAAGCAAGGAGAAATCTTCGGGTTTCTTGGTCCAAGTGGATCTGGAAAAACAACAACTGTAAAAATTTTAACTGCGCAGTTGCTTCATAGTGTAGGAACGGTGAAAGTGTTAGGCCAAGATATTACAGGATCAGGAAGCATTGATTATAAACGAGTTGGTATTTTAACAGATAATAGCGGTCTATATGAAAGACTTAGCATTTATGATAACTTACTATTATTTTGTGACTTATACGACTGTAAAAAAGAGCGAATTGATGAAGTGTTAGCAGAAGTGAACTTATTAGATGATAAAAAGACACAAGTAAAAAAGCTGTCAAAAGGAATGAAACAACGGGTAGTGCTAGCGAGGGCGATTCTTCACAAGCCAGATATTCTCTTCTTAGATGAACCAACATCAGCGCTTGATCCGGTAAATGTTCAAAACATTCATAACATCTTAAGGGATTTAAATAAAGAAGGAACAACAATTTTCTTAACAACGCACAATATGGATGAGGCAGAAACACTTTGCAACCGCATTGCGTTCTTATGCGGGGGAGAAATTGTTGCACTTGATACGCCAGAAAATCTCCGTTTACAATACGCAAAAGACAAAATTGAAGTTGTGTTAAAAGATAAGAAAAAAGAAACAGTGCAAAAAGATGAATTAGGAGCAAAACGTATTTCAGAATGGATGAAAAAAGGGGAGTTACTATCGATTCATTCTTATGAGCCGACGCTCGGGGATATTTTCATTGAAGTAACTGGGAGGGGATTATGATGACATTTTCTATGAAGAGGTTTTCGGCGATTTTACGGAAAGAGATGCAAGATTTAAAAACGAATGCACAAGTATTATTAATGGCGATTTTACCGCTTGGTCTAGCGCTTTTTTACAAACAAATGGGGGGCGGAAAAGAGTTTTTAGCGGGAATTGTAATTGTTATGGTATTGAGTATGGTGACAACAATTACACAAGCGACCCTGATTGCAGAAGAAAAAGAAAAACATACTCTTCGCGTTATGATGCTATCACCAGCTTCTCCTATAGAAGTTATTTTAGGAAAGTCTTTACCAATTATGGTCTTATCGATTCTTTTAAGTATAATAAGCTTATTTGTGTTAGATACGTTAAAGGGAAATATCTTTTTATTAATGATCATTATCTTATTGGGAGTACTGCTATTTATTATCATAGGGACAATGATTGGTCTTTTAGCTAAAAACCTAGTGCAAGTTTCTATACTTGGCACACCGATTATGATGATCTTTTTTGCAGGGCCTTTACTACACCTCTTTGTAAAGAATGAAATCGCAAAAAAAATCCTTTATTATGTACCGACAAATCATATTTTTAATGCAATTACAGATGCATTAGAAGGAAAAGGTTTCTCTTCATTAAGTGGAAATCTAATGAATATTTCTATATGGGTTTTCATTACATTTATTCTGTTTCTCTTCGTCTACAAAAAGAAACAACTAGACTAAAAACTGAGCATTTTGGCTCAGTTTTTTCTTTTTTTATCATTTCCTCGGAAATTTTGTAATTCTGATGCATATTTTTACAAATTTTGTCGAAAAGTAATTAGTTATAGATTGTATAGGATGGATGAATCTTGTTCAAAATGATTGCTGAGGTGATGATAGAATGAGAGAGAGGGAAAACAAGAAGTCTTCTCGAAAAGTAGTTCATTTGTTTCAAAAGCGTTGGGTATTCCCGACACTATACATTGTGTGTGCAGCAGTCATTTTAACGGTTGCATTATGGTATCAGGCAACGAATACGAAAAAGATGCCTGAGAAGAATGAAGCGAAGCAGCAAAGTCAAAGTGAAAATCCAACAGTGCCAGTAATCAAATCTTCAGAAGTTGTGAAGATGCCAACTGCAAATGGTGCAGAAGTTGTTGTAAAGAAGAAGTTTTACGAAGATAAGGCAGCAGCTGAAGAGCAAGAACAAGCACTTGTTTTTTATAACAACACATACTCTGCGAATACAGGAATCGATATCGCAGCGAAAAATGGAAAAGAGTTTGATGTAACAGCGGCAATAAGCGGAACAGTTACAAAAGCGGAAAAAGATCCACTTCTTGGCTATGTTGTAACGGTTGACAGCGGCAATGGTATTAAAACGTTTTACCAAAGCTTAGGAAATGCAAAAGTGGAAAAAGGCGCGAAAATTAATCAAGGTGAAGTGTTAGGGAAAGCAGGATTAAGCGAAGTGAATAAAGATGCAGGATATCATGTTCATTTCGAAGTTCGTAAAGATAATGTTGCTGTAAACCCAGAAAGTTACTTTGACAAATCGATTGCGGATATTAAAGTTGAAAAGCAAGAAAAGAAAAAAGAAGAGAAATCAACAAGCGGTCAGGCTGATGATAAGCAAAAAGAAGAAAAATCAACAAACAGCCCAGCTGACGATAAGCAAAAAGAAGAGAAATCAACAAACGGCTCAGCTGACGATAAGCAAAAAGAAGAGAAATCAACAAACAGCTCAGCTGATGACAAGAAAAAAGAAGAAAAATCAACAAATGGTTCAACAGAGAACGAAACAACATCTCCTGAACAAGCTGAGTAATGTACAAAACCATCAACTCTCTATACGAGGATTGATGGTTTTATTTCTATATAAAAATAAAACGTTTTTAAAAACATTGTAACGGCAAGGAAATTGGACAGAATTCTCGAATATATATTACTAAGAAGGAGGGGATTGGTTTGTCGTTATTATTTGTTGTGTCAATTGCAATTATTTTATTATTTGTTTTATTTTCCTTATATTATTTGATTACCAGTAAGAAAGAAGTCCCCCATCAAAGCCTTTTGGAAGAAGAATTTGATCGAGAAGAATGACGCCTTTTAGAAGGCGTCATTTTTTTTGTTTCGGTTTTGTCTTAAACGGAAAACTTTCATTTTTCACCGATTTCTCAAAAAAAAATGTAATTTTTGTCACCATAGTCCGCAAAAATAGAGAACTTGTAGCATATAAATACAATGCGAGCAATACAATGGTTATAAACCAAAGCAAAGAGAGTGTTTGAGGTGAGAAATCGTGGATCATTTCATTATAAATCCTAGAAAGTGTAGCGCTTACAAACAGCACTCGAACTTACAGCTTAGTCACATGCAGCGAGTCTCATTTCACCCTTCTCACATCCAATTTAGGGAGGCGAGTGGTGTGCACGATTACATCAAAGAGAGAACAATCAAGATTGGTAAGTATATCGTGGAGACAAGAAAAACAGTTCGTGTTATTGCGAAGGAATTTGGGGTGTCAAAAAGTACTGTGCATAAAGATTTAACAGAACGTTTACCAGAAATTAATCCAGAGCTCGCAAATGAAGTGAAAGAAATTCTTGATTATCATAAGTCAATCCGTCATCTCCGGGGCGGCGAAGCGACGAAACAAAAGTATCAAAAAGAGGATACAGAAAAAATCGTGCGTCAATAATCGGCTATTAAGCAAACATTCCAAAGAAAAGTAACTTTTTTTTCAGCATAATTCATTTCTTCAATATTACGTTTCAGAAAAGATTATGATAAAATTAGGAATTAGGTGCAAAAGAATTCGGGTTTAGCCTGATTTGGATATTGAGGAGGAAGACACAGGAATGTTTGCGAGAGATATTGGAATTGACCTTGGCACGGCCAACGTATTAATTCATGTAAAAGGTAAAGGGATTGTATTAAATGAACCGTCTGTTGTGGCAATTGACCGCAATACAGGAAAAGTATTAGCGGTAGGAGAAGAAGCAAGACGTATGGTAGGGCGTACACCTGGAAACATTGTAGCGATTCGTCCGCTTAAAGATGGTGTAATTGCTGACTTCGAAATTACAGAAGCGATGTTAAAACATTTTATCAACAAACTTGACGTAAAAGGCTTTTTATCAAAACCTCGCATTTTAATTTGCTGTCCAACAAACATCACGTCTGTAGAACAAAAAGCAATTCGTGAAGCCGCTGAAAGATCTGGCGGTAAGAAAGTATACTTAGAAGAAGAACCAAAAGTAGCTGCTGTTGGTGCTGGAATGGAAATCTTCCAACCAAGCGGAAATATGGTTGTTGATATTGGCGGAGGTACAACGGATATTGCGGTACTTTCTATGGGCGATATCGTTACCTCCTCTTCCATTAAAATGGCGGGCGATAAGTTTGATATGGAGATCTTAAGCTATATTAAACGTAAGTATAAGCTATTAATTGGGGAACGTACAGCAGAAGATATTAAAATTAAAGTGGGTACAGTGTTCCCAGGTGCACGTAGTGAAGAACTTGAAATTCGCGGTCGTGACATGGTAACTGGTTTACCTCGCACAATTACAGTAGGCTCTGAAGAAATTACAGAGGCATTAAAAGAAAACGCAGCTGTCATTGTACAAGCTGCAAAAGGTGTATTAGAACGTACACCACCAGAATTATCTGCTGATATTATTGACCGCGGCGTTATTTTAACAGGCGGCGGTGCATTATTACACGGTATTGACATGCTTCTTGCAGAAGAGTTAAAAGTACCTGTATTAATTGCGGAAAATCCAATGCACTGCGTAGCGGTTGGAACAGGAGTTATGTTAGAGAATATTGATAAATTACCACGCCGCGCTTTGCGATAAGAGAATAAGTATAAAATGTAAAAAGCCGAAAGAAAGCAATTTTCTTTCGGCTTTTTGTGTAGTGAAAATATGATAAGAAAAATTCCGCTGTATAGATAAGCGAGAACAACCCTATTTGTACATAGAATAATGAATAGGAATTTATATATAATCATAACATCATGATGTGGATATGTTTGTAATAATGGGCTGATGGGGGGGAATGATTAAGGTTGCTGTATTAGGGAGTTGTGTTTCAAGAGATAATTTTAATTCCGCATTTGTCCTTGATTATGATGATTATGCCACTTGCGTTGTTCATCAAAATCAAATATCAATGATTTCACTTAATTCAAAGCCCATTCCTTATGACGAGAAATTAATAGATAATTTACCCCCTTTTGAGACAAACCATTTCACTACGGAATGAAATAAAAGTTTCTTTAGTGAAATGATAAAACACCAACCAGACTACTTAATCATAGATTTTTATGGTGATTTGCATTACGGTGTACAGCAAATAGTGGAAAGTTATATAACCAATAAGAAATGGTTATTTCAAAAGACATCTCAATATCAAATTTTAGATAAAGGAATGGAAATGCTGCTGTTTTATGTTCACTATGAAATGCCTTTCTATCAAGATTTTTCACGTAAATTCTTAAATATTGTGTTAGCTGACACAAGAAGAGAATTAGAAGCTGCGAAACGAAAAATTGAGATTGCTGGAAGCGGAAAAGGCGGAAAGATAAAAAAGTATGTCCTATATATCATAAAAATGTTATATTTTCACAAATGAATTTCTTTTAGATTTGCCTCGCACAATTACAGAGGTATTGTTATTGTACAAGCTACAAAAGGCGTTAGGTAAACATTCTAACGCTTTTTTAATTTATATATTTGACTATCTATCTTTAAAAATATAACGATTCTACAAAAAGTAGAGATAAATAAAGAAAAAGAGAGAAAATTCGGTTTAAATCGAAAAAAATGTAGAAATTTGTCGTTTTTATATTAGAAATAATTGTATTATAATGAACTCGAATACGACAAATGGGGTGAATATGCCCTTTGGTATATTGACTTCCCCTAAACTGGGCATACGCTTTTTCTACCTCCATGTAAATTGTACTTATGTTTGTTATACCAAAACTTGTAGAGAAGAAAGAGTGTGTGCATTTTTTTGAAATAACACGAAGCAGAAAAGTCTGCTTCGTTTTTTTTGTAATGACAAATAATAAACAAAGTGGGATAATATATATAACCTAGTACTAAGACTAATATCTAAAAAAGGAGCGAGATAGGATGTTAAATATAGAGCAAATTAAAGAAATTATTCCGCATCGCTATCCATTTCTACTTGTTGATCAAGTTCTTGAAGTAGAAGAAGGAAAACGTGCGGTCGGTATTAAAAACGTTTCTGCAAATGAAGAATACTTTAACGGTCACTTCCCTGATTACGCAGTAATGCCTGGTGTACTTATTGTAGAAGCATTAGCACAAGTTGGGGCAATTGCTGTTTTAAAGAAAGAAGAAAACCGCGGACGTCTTGCTTTCTTTGCGGGCATTGACAACTGCCGTTTCAAAAGACAAGTACGCCCAGGTGATCAACTTCGTTTAGAAGTAGAAATGACACGTGTACGCGGCCCGATTGGCAAAGGAAAAGCAGTTGCAACTGTAAATGGTGAAGTCGCATGTGAAGCAGAAATTACATTTGCGCTTGGAGATAAGAAAGAGTAAAACCGTCATGATGATGACGGTTTTTTTAGTTGTTGCAATTCAATGCTAAGGTACGATACAGTGGAAAAACGGAAAAAGAGCAAGCGCTAAAGAAAAAAATGTATTACAACATTACTCGGTGTTTTGTGGAAAATTTATGGAATTACATTGTCAGATTTAATAGGATTTTGTAATATTAAGTTAGGTTTTTTTTTAGTTGCAAAATAATAAGTACAACGAGAGACAATAGCATAAAGGTTTTTATAAAAATCTTATGTTTTTTTGTGCTTAGGGGTCTTATGATTTGAATATTATTATAGATAAATAAAATAGAGAATGGTTAAGTTAGGGGGATTTATGTTGAAACAAGTAAAAAAAGCAATTATTCCAGCAGCTGGACTGGGAACAAGATTCTTACCAGCAACGAAAGCAATGCCAAAGGAAATGCTACCAATTGTCGACAAACCAACAATTCAATACATCGTAGAAGAAGCAATTGAATCTGGCATTGAAGACATCATTATCGTAACAGGAAAAGGAAAACGTGCAATTGAAGATCATTTCGATCATTCCTTTGAACTAGAAGAAAATTTACTATCAAAAGGTAAATATGAAATTTTAGAAAAAGTACAAGAATCTTCAAAGATTAACATACATTACATACGTCAAAAAGAACCAAAGGGGTTAGGACACGCAGTATGGTGTGCTCGTAAATTTATCGGCAACGAACCATTTGCGGTATTACTTGGTGATGACATTGTACAAGCAGAAACACCATGCTTACGTCAGCTAATCAATGAGTGCGAAGCAACAAGCGCTTCTGTCATCGGTGTCCAAACAGTACCAGACAACGAAACACATCGCTACGGCATTATCGACCCAACTACGCAAAATGGCCGCCGCTACCAAGTGCGTAAATTTGTAGAAAAACCAGCACAAGGAACAGCGCCATCAAACTTAGCAATTATGGGCCGTTACGTATTAACACCAGAAATCTTCATGTTCCTAGAAGACCAGCAAACAGGTGCAGGCGGAGAAATTCAATTAACGGATGCAATTCAACGCTTAAATGAAATTCAAAGAGTATTTGCTTACGACTTTGAAGGAACACGCTATGATGTTGGAGAGAAATTTGGCTTTATTAAAACGACAATTGAAATGGCACTTCAGCATGATGAGCTAAAAGAAGAGTTGATGAAATATATAAATGAATTGGTGCAGAAAGAAAATATTTATGTATAAAAAGTAAGGTAGAAGTTTTGATGTAGTGGTCGGTGTGACAAAAAGGGCATCGATTTGGATGCAAAAGTTAGGATTAGAATGGTTTTATAGGTTTGCTCAAGAACCTAAGTGAATGTGGGAATATAGATTTAATAAGTAAACATATAAAGTGGAAGATACACAAGGCTACATTAGATATGATAAGAAACAAATAGATTCTTATGCAATTAAAATCCCTTACATAAGAAGGGTTACCAAACAAGTAGAGAGAAAAATATAAAGGACCACGATATACAAAATCGTGGTCCTTTATATTTTCTACTATTTACTTCGTAAAGTACTGTGAAACAACTTGCTTTATTTGTTCCTTGTCCATTATTAATTGATCGTTATTATTCTTTAAAATATCATCATACATGGACTTAAATTCGCCGCTAATTTGATGATATTGCAATTGTTTTGCAGGATTAAAGTCTTTTACAGCCATTCCCAAGCTTAGCATATCTGTTGTCGTCATATTGGATGAGATTAAGAAGTTTGGAATTTGTTTAACAAAATCTGGTAGTTTCGTTATGTTTGAAGGTTGCAGTGTTTTCTTTGCAATCCCTACTAATGCTTCCTCTTGTAACCTTTGGCGGTCATATTCACCTTTTTTAAGAGAGTAGCGTTCATGTACAAGTTCTGTTACCATTTTGCCATCTACTGAATGTGTGCCGGCGTTTATTACTTTATTTTTATTTTCTGGGTACCAAGGATGTGTAAGTTTCACATCAAACGGTACATTCATTTCAATACCACCAATTGCATCGACCATTCCTTGTAAGCCTTGGTAGTTTGTTTCTACATAGTAGTTAATATTTACCCCCGTTAGTTCGGTAATGGCTTGTATTGCGGCTTCTACACCCTTTTGTTGACCTTCTGTTGCTTGCTTAATATATTGTACGCTCGTCAATTTTGTGTAGCCGTAGCCATCAAGGTGTACGCGTGTATCACGAGGAATACTCATCGCGTGATATTCTTTTTTATTTAGATCCATATGGACAATCATCATAGAATCAGAGTGACCGATTTTTTGGCCTTTTCGCTCATCTGAACCGATTAATAAAATGTTAAAGACACCGTTTTGTATTTTTGTGTCCTGACTTGGATCTGCCTTTTTATTAGAATTAGGATTGGCATTGACTACAGGAACATTTTTGAAATGATTTTCAGGCTGCAGTTGCTTGTAGGCATACACGCCTCCGCCTACAGCAAGGATAATTATTACTAGAAAACTGATCCCTATAATCTTCCATATTTTCTTTCTTTTTTTCATAGGAGCCTCCACTGTGTTCTATTTATTTATAAATAAATTAGTTGAATACATGCTAAATAATTTTACTATATAATATAAGTTTTTTTCTACTTCATTTTCTTGTATTTTGAATTTGTAATATACGTGGAGAAGAATGGGATTCTTTGTATGTAATAAATATAAACATTAAGGATTCAGCAAGGGAAGAAACTCTTTTGGAATAATAAAATCCGTTAGGTGTACAATAAGGAATACTACTGGGAGATTCTATTACGTATAATTTTAAAAATGTAATTTTTTTCATGTTATGATAAATATTGTTAACATTCTGTTGATTGGAAGGGAAGAAGGCATAAAAGATGAAAAAGAAAATTTTATTTTGGATTCTGGGCCTTATAGGTCTTCTCTTAGTTGCTGGAGGGGCTTATGCGTATCATATTTATTCTAATGTATCAAATACGTTAGAAGTAGTTCATAAACCATTAGAACGTGAGAAGTCAGAAAAGCGAGAGCGAAAAATAGATGTCGCAGATCAAAAGCCGATTTCGATTTTATTAATGGGTAGTGACCAACGAAAAGATGAGGCTAGTCGTTCGGATTCTTTAATTTTATTTACGTTAAACCCAAAGACAAAGTCGATGAAAATTACGAGTATTCCACGTGATTCATACACAGAAATTATCGGTAAAGGTAAGAAGGACAAAATTAATCATGCTTATGCATTTGGCGGAATTGACATGACTGTGAAAACAGTTGAAAATTTCCTTGATATTCCTGTTGATCACTATATTGAAGTAAACATGGTTGGTTTTAAAGATATTGTAGATGCGGTTGGCGGTGTAGATGTTTATAATGATTTGGACTTTACAATTGAAGGGGTTCATTTTGTAAAGGGAGATTTACATTTAAATGGTGATAAGGCTCTTTTATATGCTCGCATGCGCTACGAAGATCCTCGCGGCGATTTTGGACGTCAAATGCGTCAACGTCAAGTGATTCAAGCGGTAATTAAAAAAGGAGCAAATGTTTCTTCACTTGCGAACTACGGTGATGTATTACAAGCGATTCAAAAGAATGTAAAGACAAGCTTAACGCAAGACCAAATGTTTGATATTCAAAAGAATTATAAAGATTGTATGAAAAACAGTGAAGAAATCCAAATTCCAGGTGATGGTCATAAGGCTGAAGATGGTATTTGGTACTATTTTGTAACAGATCAAACACACAAAGATATCTCTAATAAGCTAAGGGAAAACCTTGAGTTACCGAAGAAATAACCTTTCAAACCCAACTACTCTTACGATGGTTGGATTTATTTTTTTATTGTTTTATATTGATATTATGTAATGCAAGGTTAGTAATGGGATAAAACGCATAAATAAGAAAGTTGCGAAGAAGGTGATACATGCAATACATCTTCTGGTTAATTCTGATATTTAATTAACTTAGTAAAATAATGGTTAGAAAGGTATTATCTATTTTTTTAGGGCATAATTAATGATAGGTTATATCTTAACGATAAAAAAATGACTATTTGGTTTATTGCGATAATTATTATATGCAAAGCCGGTAAAAAAATGTAAAGGAAATGTCGTTTTTTATATTTTTGGGGTTTGAAAAAGGGAATAAACTGTTGGTATATCAAAGATATAAACATTTTCTTTAGTTTAAATATGACAAAAAACGACGGCATTTTACTTTATTTAGTAAAAAGTATGATATAATATTTTTGTTAATTTTAGATGGATTTTATATGAAGTTTATGTAAAATTATTTTTGGTTACATAAATAGAATTGAATTGTGTTAATCAATTATTTACAGGGGCAAGAAAGGCATTTTTATATAAATATTTGTGGAAAAATGTTCAGAGGAAAGGGAGAGACGTAATTTTGAGGAAGGTAATTACATACGGGACGTTTGATTTGTTGCATTGGGGCCATATTAACTTATTGAAAAGAGCAAAAAGCCTAGGTGATTACTTAATTGTGGCGGTATCTTCAGATGAGTTTAATAAATTAAAAAATAAAAAATCTTACCATAGTTATGAAAATCGTAAAATGATTTTAGAAGCAATTCGTTATGTGGATCAAGTAATTCCAGAACAGGATTGGGAACAAAAGGTAAAAGATGTCAAGAAGCATGATGTAGATGTATTTGTTATGGGCGATGATTGGGAAGGGGAATTTGACTTTCTGAGTGATTATTGTGAAGTTGTATATTTACCACGTACAGCGGGGATTTCTACTACAAAAATAAAAAAGGAACTAGTGCTTGTTGCTAGATAAAGATAGATGATTAGAGAATTAGTAGTAGATATATACCTTATTATATTTAAAATTTTGCATAGTTTGATGAAACTATTTCCTATGCAAAGAAAAGTTACTTTTATTATGTCTTATGGTGAAAACCACATCTTTATTTATGATGAAATGAAACGCCAAAAAATTGATTATGAAGTCATTTTCTTATATAAACCTACATGTAAATATAAAGTGGATAGCTATTCAAATGTGAAATCTTATACATTTGAATCGAAGAATATCTTTCATATGATTCAATCAGCCTATCACTTGTCTACTTCCCAGTATGTTATTGTTGATAACTATTTTGGGTCTCTTGCAGGAATCAAGTTTAAAAAAGGCGTACAATGTATTCAACTTTGGCATGCAGCAGGTGCTATTAAAAAGTTTGGCATGTTAGCATCTGCCTTTTATAAAAGAAGCCCAAGAGCTCAAAAGCGATTTCTCGATGTTTACGATCATTTTCACAAAATTGTTGTAGGTTCTGATGCATTGGCTAATATCTATAAGGGAGCTTTCGGGTTGTCGGATGATAGGATATTAAAAACAGGGATTCCGAGAACGGACCTGTTTTTTTATGAACAGTGCAAGAGGGAGATTAAAAACAATATTTTATCAATAAATCCTTCTTTAAAGGGTAAGAAGGTTATTTTGTATGCCCCAACTTTTAGAGATAAAGAGTTGGAAGATTTCGGTTTGCATCTAGATATTGATGCAATGTATCGAGAATTTGGGCATGAATATGTCCTCATAATAAAACTGCACCCAGCTATAAGAAATAAATGTGATTATGAAGGTAAGTATGAAGGTTTTCTATATGATTATTCTTCTTATTCTAATATTAATGATCTATTTTTAGTAACGGATGTATTAATAACAGATTATTCTTCCATCCCATTTGAGTTTTGTTTGTTGAATAAACCAATGATCTTTTTTGCATATGATTTAAAAAAATATGCAAAGAAAAGAGGAATCATTGGTAACTATGCATCTAGTGTTCCAGGACCAATTGTATATAATATGAACGATTTAATTCAAGTATTAAAACAGGCACGGTTCAACATAGAGGACGTAACGAAGTTTTCTTTGAAGTGGAATCAGTATTCGGAAGGCGATGCGAGTGAGAGATTTGTAAATATGGTATTTAAAGGGGAGGAGTGAATCCCTATTACCTTGGTATTTTGAATCATGTAAATTTTAATATGCATGCATTGTTTTTAGTGACGAACTACAATATATGCGAAAGAAAAAAAAGATGTTGTTAGTCATTCCAAATATACTTTATGAATATGTTGAAGAGGAGTTTTAGGATTGCAAATTAGGAAACAAATGAACAGAATGAAAAACCGTATGAACTTTTTAATGGGTCCGATTAAAAAGAAATTAAATGATCCAGGATTTAATCGAGGTCTTAAATATACTGAATTTTATACAAAATTAGTGATAGATGATAAAGTTATCATTTATGAATCTTTCCATGGAAAAGGTATGACGGATAGTCCGTATGCGATTTTCAAGAAACTTATTGATGATGCGGAGTATAAAGATTATAAACATGTTTGGGCTTTAAATGATACGAATAACTTTTATGCAAAACGTTATGAAAATAGAAAAAATGTTAAATTTGTTAAAGTTCATAGTGAGGAATACTTGGAGTATTTAACAAAGGCAAAATATTTAATTAATAACACTACGTTCCCACCTTATTTTCAAAAAAAAGAAGGACAAATTTATGTGAATACGTGGCATGGAACACCTATTAAGACATTAGGAAAAGATATGAAAGGTGAACTGGGCCAACATAAGAATATTCAAAGAAACTTTATGCACTGTGACTATATATTAAATCCTAATAAGTTTACTGCCGATACGATTGTAGATTCCCATGATTTAGAAGGGATATATAATGGTTACATTGTTGACGAAGGATACCCTCGAATTGATCTTACCCTACAAACAAATCCAGAAGAAGTACGGGAGTATTTAAAGCAATTTGTAGAAATTGATGATAAGAAAAAAATTGTTTTATATGCCCCAACTTGGAGAGGCGGAGTAAATCAGGTAAACAATATTAAGGATGAAATTGATAATATTGTAAAAAAACTGCATTCTAAAATGCCTGATGATTATCAATTACTATTAAAGGTTCATACATTGACATACAAGTTTATTAAAGATGATGAAAGTTTACGAGAGATTTGTATACCTGATTGGGTAGATTCTAATGAATTAATGTCAATAGTAGATATTTTGGTGACAGATTACTCTAGTATTTTCTTTGATTATATGGTAACTGGAAAACCAATTATCTTTTTAACGTATGATAAAGAAGCGTATGAAGAGGAGCGAGGATTATACGTTAACCTTGAGGATATGCCAGGTCCGTTATGTTATACAGTAGATGATGTTATTGATAGTATTGTAAATATTGACACTGTAAGAAATGATTATGATTTTAAATACAAAGAAATGTTAAAAGAATATTGTTATCATGATGATGGAAATGCCACAACGAGAGCCATTGATATTATTTTTAAAGAAAAGCATACAAATTATGTATATAAAGTGACAACTGAAAATAAGCAAAATATTTTGATGTACTGCGGTGGATTCTTAAATAATGGAATTACTACATCGGTTATTAACCTTTTAAACAATATAGATTACTCAAAATATAATGTAGTAGTCATTGATAAGGGAAAATATGATGAAGTTTCAGGGTATAATTTCAGTCAAATTAACTCAAACGTTAAAAAGTTTTATCGAGTAGGTAGCTTGAATACAACTTTAAAAGAATCTTATCAACATAATTATCTCATGAAGATGGGATTAAAGAATGAACGAGCTCAGAAGGTTTTACCAAAACAGTTATATAAACGTGAAGTTGCAAGACTATTTGGTAATGCAAAATTTGATATAGCAATTGATTTTAGTGGATATGTTCCATTTTGGGCACTATTGTTTGCATTCGGAGATTTTAAAAAGAAGAGTATTTATCAACATAATGATATGTGGGCAGAATATTCTAAGAAAATTAAAGGTAAATTTAAGCATAAAGCTAATTTGAATATTATTTTCCCACTGTATAAAGAATTTGACAAAATAGTAGCTGTAGCAGAGCATACAAGGAATTTAAATAGAAAGAATTTAAAAGAATATATCACACCAAAGCAAGGTGTTTATGTTCATAATTCTATAGATTATAATAAGGTGCTTAAACAGATTGAAGAAGGCGACATATATAATTATGAAGGTCAAGATTATTTATTGAAAGAAAACATTTCTGTAAATGGTAGACTTGATATTCAAGGGATTGAGATGCCAAAGAAAGAGAACATTAACTTTGTGAATATGGGTAGATTATCCCCTGAAAAGGACCAAAAGAAGCTTATAGAAGCCTTTTCAAAGGTTGCTGAGCTCTATGACAACGTGAGGCTTTATATTATTGGAGATGGAGTTTTAAAAGATGAGCTAGCGAGTTTAGTAAGAGCAAAGAAATTAGAGGACAAAGTCTTCTTTACTGGTCAAATGAAGAATCCGTTCTTGCTTATTAATCAATGTGATTGCTTTATTCTTTCATCTAATCACGAAGGACAACCAATGGTGTTATTAGAAGCATTAATATTGAATAAACCTATTATTGCCACTGACATTGCAGGATCAAGAAGTATCCTAGAAGAGGGTTATGGTGAATTAGTCGAAAATAATGTAGTTGGCTTAGTTATAGGAATGCAGTTTTTCATCTTAAATAAGCTCCATTTTAAAGAGTTTGATTTTAAGGAGTATAATGAGCATGCGCTTGAAATGTTTTACAATGAAGTGTGCGTAATCGAAAATCAAGAATAGTATGTAATGAAGCTAAGTGAATTGTATTTATATCACTTAGCTTCTTGTATAAATGATAAACTTTTTAATGTTGTTAAGGTGGTAAAAGGGGGATTATTTTGAACCAGATTACAGTCATCGGTGCAGGAAGTTGGGGAACAGCATTATCTATGGTTCTAGCAGATAACGGGCATGAAGTAAGAATTTTCGGGAATAAATCAGAACAAATCCGAGAAATTAATGAAAGGCATACGAACGAAGCGTATTTACCTGGCATTCAGCTTCCTGAAATAATAAAAGGATATGAATCTCTGAGTGAAGCAATGGAAGGAATAAATACAGTACTATTAGTTGTTCCTACGAAAGCAATTCGTAGTGTAATGCAACAATTAAAAGATATAGTAAAACAGCCAATTACAATTATTCACGCTAGTAAAGGGATTGAACCTGGCTCATTTAAACGTATTTCAGAAATGATTGAAGAAGAGATGCCGAAAGAATTGCTAGAAAGTGTTGTTGTTCTTTCGGGGCCAAGTCATGCAGAAGAGGTGGGTCTTCGTCATCCTACTACAGTAACTGCTGCGTCATATCATCTACAGGCTGCTGAGAAAACACAAAATTTATTCATGAATACAAATTTTCGTGTATATACAAATCGAGATGTAATCGGTGTTGAATTAGGCGGTGCATTAAAGAATATTATTGCCCTCGGAGCAGGTATTTCAGATGGACTTGGCTATGGGGATAATGCAAAAGCGGCATTAATTTCACGGGGATTAACTGAGATTACACGTTTAGGGTGTGCGATGGGAGCAAATCCACTTACTTTTGCCGGCTTAACAGGTGTTGGAGATTTAATTGTGACCTGTACTAGTGTTCATAGCCGAAATTGGCGCGCTGGAAACTTACTTGGAAAGGGTCATGATTTAGAAGAGGTATTAGAGAATATGGGAATGGTAGTAGAAGGTGTTCGTACAGCCGAGGCAGCGTACTATTTAGCTGAGAAGATGAATATTGAAATGCCAATTGTGGGTGCCATATACAATGTTTTATTTAATGGAAAAAATGCAAAAGAACAAGTAGATGCGTTAATGGGGCGAACAGGAAAAGGTGAAGTGTCACGTTAATGTATCAAATTGAAGTGTAAAGCGAAGAAAAGCGATTAAGTTAGAAGGTGTATTAACGACATGAGCTTTATTAAAAAAATAAAAAATTATCGTATCGTAAAAATTTTATGTAAGGCAATATTTCTGTTCTTTAGTTGTTTACCGCCGAAAAAAAATCTAATCCTATTCGAAAGTTTTTCCGGAAAGCAATATAGTTGTAATCCACGAGCCATGTATGAATATATGCTGCAAAATAATATGGATTTTCAAATGGTATGGAGTGTAAAAAAGGACTGCATAGCGGTGTTTGAGGAAGCAAATATTCCATATGTAAAAAGGTTTTCAATTCGTTGGTTTATATTGCTAGCACGCGCCCGGTATTGGGTAACAAATAGTAGGATGCCGACTTGGTTGCCAAAACCAAAGCACACTACTTATGTGCAAACATGGCACGGTACACCTCTTAAGAAGCTGGCCGGTGATATGAAAGAGGTTCACATGCCAGGTACAACAACAGAAAAGTATAAGCATAATTTTTACCGCGAGGCACAAAACTGGGATTACTTACTTTCTCCTAATGCTTATTCTACAAAGATATTTAAGAGGGCTTTCCAATTTCAAAAAGATGTTGTTGAGGCAGGATATCCTCGAAACGATTTCTTATATGTAAATAATAACTCTAAGGCCATTCATGCATTAAAGAAAAAAAATGGATTACCTGTAGATAAAAAGATTATTTTATATGCACCAACTTGGCGAGATGATCAGTTCTATAGTAAAGGGCGTTATAAGCTAGATTTACAATTAGATTTAGGTCTTTTACAGGAAACGTTAGGCTCAGATTATATTATTTTGTTGAGAATGCATTATTTAGTGGCGGAACAATTTGATTTAGAACAGTATAGTGGGTTTGTATATGACTTTTCTCATTACCGAGACATTAATGAACTGTACTTATTATCTGATTTGTTAATTACAGATTATTCGTCTGTCTTTTTTGACTATGCAAATTTGAAGCGGCCAATTATTTTTTATACATATGATATTGATTCGTATCGTGAAAAACTAAGGGGGCTCTATTTTGATTTAGAGACAGAAGTCCCTGGCCCCGTTGTTGTAAATACAGAAGGAGTACTAGCAGAAATATTAAAATTCGAATTGAACGGTTTAGGTGAGTTTGCAGACAAATATAATACCTTCTATAATAATTATTGTTATTTAGAAGATGGTTTTGCTTCTAAGCGAGTAGTAGAGAAAATATTCTTCGGAGAGGCACAATAAGATGAAATCAATGATTATGGTTTTAAAAGAACAGATTAATAGCTTGTATTTAATTCAGCGGTTATCTGTTTATGAAGTGAAAAGTGCGAACAATAACAATTATTTAGGAATTGTTTGGGAAGTGTTAAATCCTTTAATTCAAATGAGTATTTATTGGTTCGTATTTGGGCTTGGAATTCGAGGCGGACATGGGGTAGATGGGGTCCCGTTTATTTATTGGCTATCTGCAGGGCTTGTTGTATGGTTTTTTATAAACCCAACAATACTACAAGCCTCTAAATCTATTTATACAAGATTGAATATGATTTCAAAGATGAATTTTCCAATGAGTGTGATTCCGAGCTATGTTATTATGTCTAATTTTTATCAACATGTAATACTCGTTGGTATTGTGACCATTCTATTTATCGTAACTGGTCAAGGAATTTCCATTCATTATATTCAACTCATTTATTATATGTTTGCGACAATTTTATTTATATTTTCGCTGTCCTTAATTACATCAACGTTAGCTACCATTGTAAGAGATGTACAAATGATTGTGCAATCTGTTATGCGAATGTTGTTATATTTAACACCTATTTTGTGGACTCCTGAAAGATTACCAGCTGGTCTTCAAAAAATTATGCAATTAAATCCATTGTGTTATATTGTAGAAGGTTATAGAAAGGCCTTTTTAGGTACGGGTTGGTTTTTTGAGGATATAAAGTATGGAATGTACTTTTGGGGACTTGTTTTCTTGATGTTGCTAATTGGTACGACATTACATGTAAAGTTTAGAAAACACTTTGCAGATTATCTATGATGAGGGTTGTAAAAATGAATTGTTCAGTGAAGTTTCGTAACGTAACAAAAAAGTATAAGATGCATAGTAAAAACTCTGATAAGTTGAAGGATATTTTATATCCTGGAGGGTTCGGTGAGGATTTTTATGCATTAAGAAACTTAGAATTTGAGGCTCATAAAGGTGATGTGATTGGAATTATTGGAGTAAATGGATCGGGTAAATCAACGATGTCTAACCTAATCGCCGGAATTACTCCACCAACAGCTGGAAGTGTTGATATAAAAGGAAAAGTAGCACTCATTGCTATTGCGGCGGGTCTTAACAATCAATTATCAGGTAGAGAAAATATTGAGCTTAAATGTTTAATGATGGGGCTAAGTAAAGCAAAAATTGAAAAATTGAAACCTGAAATTATCGATTTTGCGGATATTGGCAAGTTTATTGATATGCCAGTAAAGAAATATTCTAGCGGGATGAAGTCAAGGTTAGGATTTGCCATTTCGGTGAGTATTAATCCGGATGTGCTCGTAATTGATGAAGCTTTATCAGTTGGGGATCAAACATTTGCTGATAAATGTTTAAAACGTATGAATGAATTTAAAGAACAAGGTAAAACGATATTTTTTGTTAGCCATTCTTTAGGACAAGTCAAATCATTTTGCACAAAGGCTTTGTGGCTTGAATATGGTGAAGTTAAAGATTATGGTCCTATTCAAGAAGTGATGCCAAAGTATGAAAGCTTTTTAAAAGAATATAAGGCAATGAGTAAGGAAGAACAGCAAAAGTTTAAAAAGGAAGCAACAGAGAAACAGGCGGGGAAAGATTTCGTACAAACTAAAGAAGCTTCTATTCCTTTTAATTCTTTATCCATAGCAAATAGAAGAAAGAAGAAAAAGAAGAAAATATCTAAATATGTCGCTGGTTTTATTAGTTTAGCGCTATGTATAGCTATTGGCGGAACTGTATATTGGAAAAAAAATAACGTATTTCATTCTTTACAGGCGAAAGAGAAACATGAAGAAAAACCTATTGAAAAAAAAGGTGTTCCAAAGCCAAAAAATCCATTAGCTGATCTAGATGTTCGATATGTGAATACTACAAAAGCTCGTGTAAGAAGTACGCCAATATTAGAGGGTGAAGTAGCTACCACTATGACATTTGGGACATCGTTTATAGTGAAGGATCAGAAAAAAGACGACCAATCTGGAGTAAATTGGTTAAAGATACGATATGGTAATGGACAAGAAGGTTGGATTAGCGAAGCGGTAGTGAGTGCAATTCCCTTTAGCAATGCTTTACCGTATGAAGGTGTTGTTAACAAACTCAAAAAATTAGATGGAACTTCTCAAAATTTAGAGCAATATCTTGCTTTGTTAGGTAAAAGTAAAGAGGATGTAACTAGTATAATAGGGGCTTCTCAAAGTGAAGAGAAATTGCCAGAAGGAATAATGACTCATTATAAAAATGTCGATATTATATGTACGGATCAACTAATTGTTAAACAAGTGAATATTAAGAATACAAATATATTACAATCGGCATTAATAGAACAATTAGGCGAAGCGCAATTAAAAAGCACAGACAATTTAATGTTAGTGTATCGATCAAACAAATATGATTTTAAATTTTCTTCTGACGGTTCCGTAATTAACCAAATAGCAATTTTGGATATGTTAAAATAAAGCCTAATGGATCAAGTTTTATCTATTTAAATTAGAACTCATATGCAATGAAAAAGACTATGCCTGAAAAAGGTAAACAGAAAGGTTATTCCTACTAAAGGAGATAGCCCATGGTCTTTGGGCGCAATATGTGACGAATTATTTTGTTACAAAATAATAATAGCTTAGCAGAATGATTAGTGAATGTAATAGAGGGAATTGTCGTCAATATATAGTCGATAATTCCCTCTATTTTCATTTTTGATCTTTGTTATACTATTTCTGATGTTTGTTATACTATATAAATCACAAATAAGTTGTTACTATAATACAAAATGATGCTCGCTTTGTTTTCAATTTGGCATGTGGGATGCTATGCAAGAATGGATGCTCTCGCCCTCCTTAAAAAGAAAAGGAGGTTTTTATGTCGTTTTTTATATAGCTTCGGAAGGGGGAACTCCATGAAAATACTCGTAGTCGATGATGAATCGAGCATTTGTAATTTAATTCGGATGCAGTTAGAGATGGAAGGATATGAAGTACTGACAGCTGCGAATGGCAATGAAGCGCTGCAAAGATGGGAAGAGAAGCCCGATGTATTGATTTTAGATGTGATGCTTCCTGATATAGATGGTTATGAACTTCTTCGGTTGTTCCGGGAGAAGGACCATGATATTCCGGTGTTAATGTTAACGGCGAAGAGTCAGATGAATGATAAGTTGCTTGGTTTGCAGCTCGGTGCTGATGATTATGTGACGAAGCCTTTTCATTATGCGGAGTTGATTCTACGTGTGAAAAATATGGCACGGCGTGTGCAGAAGAAGGAAACAATTTATCATCATGATGTGATTCAAGCCAGCGAGTTTGTGATTTGCCCAAAGGAACGAAAGCTACATGTGAGTGGACAAGAAATTCATTTGACGTATCGTGAGTTTAATTTGTGTCAGTTGTTTGTGATGAATCCTCAGCGCGTGTTTATGAGAGATGAGTTGTTAGAGAAAGTATGGGGTTTTGAATATATCGGCAATACGAGAGCGGTTGATATTATGGTGCAGCGTCTGCGAAAGAAGCTTGGGAGCAGCGGAGAGAGTATTAAAACGATTTATGGCGTTGGCTATAAGTTAGATTGTTAAAGGTGATTGGATGTCATTAAAACGAAATATGGTGCTTGGTATAGTAGGATTATTGATTCCCATTTTGTTTCTTCTTTATATGGTGATTTACATTTCACTTGAAAAGAATATGTATCGGAATGCGGCAAGTTCGCTCGAGAAGTTAAGTGTGGAAGCCCAAATATATACGATGAATTATTTGGAGAAGGAGGCGGAAGTGGAGACGCTTGGGCCTAATTCGTTATTGATTGCTTCTTATTTAGCAAAGCGGATGGATATCCGTGTTCAGATGATCGGGAAAAACGGAGAAGTTGTGGCGGATACGCAAAAAGGGGCGCTTCTTTATCGGAATGTCGATATTAGGCATTCGCTGCAAGGGAAGAAGGCTTATGTTGTTGAAGATGGTGATCCAGCGCCGTTACTACTGTTTTCGAGTCCGGTTTATTATGGGAATGAAGTGATTGGAGCAATCCGCTTTGTAGATGAGCTGCGTGATGAAAAGGAAGTATTGTTGAATGTGAGCTGGACATTTGTCGTGACATCGATTTGTTTAGTGGCAGGCGGCATTTTCTTTGCGATTCGTTTGGCAAATTCGCTTCATAAACCAATTGATCAATTAAGGCAAATGGCAAAGCGCCTTGCTAATGGTGATTATAAAAGCAAAATTGAGTTAACAGAGTATGTGGAAATTGCCCAGTTGTCGGCTTCTTTTAATGCAATGGCCGATGCAATTGAGTTACACATGACGCAATTACGAGAAGAGAAAGAGAAGCAGAAGGATTTCTTGGACCGAATTACGCATGAGTTGAAAACACCGCTTACTGCCATTATTGGTTATGTTGACTTGATTCCAAAACTGCAGAATGAGCGCGATGTGAAGGACAGTCTTCATTATATTTCGATAGAGAGTCAGCGTTTATTATCGTTAGTGGAGGAGTTATTGCAATCTTCGAAGTATGGAACGAGTACGTTTGAAGTTTCACCGACGATTGTGGATATAAAGCAAATTGCGGATGAAGCCATTTCGATTGTAAAGCCGCGCCTGCAGCAATATGAGGTAGATGTTAGCAATGAATTATATGCTACGTACGTCATTGCTGATTTTGATAAGACGAAGCAGATTTTCTTAAATATATTTGATAATACGATTAAATATAGTGATGCTTCTCAGATGAGGTTAAGTGCGGTTGTAAATGGACATGAAGTAAAAATATTGATTTATGATGATGGAATTGGAATGGATAATGAGGTACTTGCAGAATGGAATCGTTCTACTAAGGAGAAGGTGCTATCTTCTAGTTATGGGAATGGCTTCGGTTTGTTGATCTGTAAGGAGATTATGAATAAGCAAGGTGGAAGCATGCGAATTGAAAGTAATGATATGGGAACGATGATATACATGACATTTCTGTTGCCAAGGTATATGGAAGATATAAAAAATTTGAAAGCGATTAAATGATACATTTATGAAACATTTATGCGGTATTTTCGAAACAACGTTTTTTTATCTTGGAGGTAGGCAGAAATGAAAAGGCTATCATTTCAAGTTCTCTTGTTTGTCTGTTGTATGATTTGTTTTATTTTTTTGTTTTATTTTATTGAAGAGCAGTTGTACAACCGCGTTACTATTGTAAATGACAAGCAAGCTGTTTTAAAAGGAGCAAATGAATCTGTTCCTATTGAAGTAAGAGTAAAGCACGAGAAGTGGGGAGAAGTAGTTGTCACAGACGAGGTTCGTCTGCATGCGATTATCTCATTTTTTGATCGGATTCGAACCGAAAAGAATCATGCAGATATTTTAGAGAAAGTTTTTACTGGAGAAATAACGTACTTGAACGGACATAAGCGTACGTTTGCAGTAGGTGATTTGTTTCAGTATGAGGCAGATGTGTACGGAAAGAATGGTACAGATCCTATGATTTCTGCGTTTCAAACGTATTTGTTAAGTTTATATTATACGCCTGAGAGAATTAGTGATTTCTTTGCGAGTGCAAAGGAAGTGGTTGTGCGGCAAGGTGATGATGTGCGTGCTGCTGATTTGGACCTAATACTGGCGCGAATCCGGCAAGCGAAACAAATTACGGATTATGCCGAAATTCAAAATTTGCTGTATGCGCAGAAAGATCCAATCGCTTATATAACCGCTTATCAAAATGGAAAACAGGTAAAGAATAGGCGCGAGGATATTCTTACGATTTCTGTATATGGAAATTACTTTGTTGTTCAATATCTCGGCGATAATAATGGAAATGTTATGTATATGAAAGGCTCCCTAGCGTCGTTATTTGTAAAGGAGAATCATTCATGAAAAAGATAGCCTTTTTCTTCTTTTTGCTAGTAATAGGAGGAGCGATGTCTAGTTGCTCTCGAGATACAACCACTATTAAATATGATGAAGGCGGTCTTCCGATTTTAAAAGATCGTCATCTCGTTGCTTATGTTGCAGCGCGTGAAGAGGTAGGCGAGGCATTGTTATCGTCTTTTTGCAGGGCGCGCGGATGTACGTATGAATTTATTCGTCTTTCTACAGAGGAAATGTTAAGAAGAGTAGAAGCGGAAGCTGATAACCCAAAAGCAGATGTTATTATTGGGGGCACATTAGATGCTCATCAGATGATGAAGCGAAAGGACATTTCGATTCCTGTAACAAGTCAGCATGCTAATAACATTTCAAAAGCCGTAAAAGATAAAGATGGCTATTGGTATGGTTATGAAGTAGAGCAGCTGGCGATTGCTATTAATAAGGAGCGATGGAAACAGGAAATAGAACCGCTTGGACTTTCGTATCCCACGGAATGGAAAGATTTATTACATCCTGCTTATGCTGGAAAGATTGTCATACCTGATCCGAATGTATCAGGAACAGCGTATACGTTGTTTCAATCATTAATAGATACGTTTGGAGAAGAAGAAGCAAACAAATTTGCGGTGGGGCTTGCCAAACAAGTTGCAAAGGTAACGGTTAATGGTTATATGCCTGCGGAATATGTTGCGAGTGGCGAATCGATTATCGGCATTAATTTCATCGGAGACCAGCGTATGCTGCAAAAGCAAGGCTTTCCAATTGTAAGTAAGGTACCGAAGCAAACAGGTTTATCTGTTAATGCGATTTCTAAAATACAACATGCACCGAGTGGTATTATAGCGGATTTATTTATTGATTATTGTTTATCAGAAGAAGCGGGGCATATTTTAGAAAAAGTTTCGTTTGGCGTACCAACGATGCTTGCAAAGCGTCAGCAAGAAGTGCAAGGTCAGCCAGTTGGAAGAACGAATCAATCAGTATCAGATAGTGGAATCATCGAGTTATGGAATAGACAACGTCTCTCTCAAAAGTGAAAAAAGGAGAAGAGATAATATGTTTAATTGGCTTAAACCTGCACCAGCAATCGAGCGTTTGCCAGCGAATATGATCGACAAATTATACAAACTACTACGTCTTCGTGTATTACTTGGAATCTCGGTCGGGTATGCAGCGTATTATTTAGTTCGTAGTAACTTTACGTTATCTAGTACGTACTTAATGAAAGAATATGGTTTTACTACAACGGATATTGGTTTACTAGGTTCCGTTGTGGCGATTGTATATGGACTAAGTAAGTTCTTTATGGGGAATTTATCAGATAAAGCGTATGCTCAGCGCTTTATAGCGGTTGGATTATT
>Ga0102589_1001553_pt1 | contig 30335 bp, 20 predicted proteins | sample AraplaMF_Col_mLB_FD_76858 | JGI IMG/M metagenome (GOLD analysis project Ga0102589, IMG submission 76858) | Arabidopsis root microbial communities from the University of North Carolina, USA - plate scrape MF_Col_mLB | ecosystem: Host-associated > Plants > Roots > Endosphere | place: USA...
GTGGAAGAAGATGTCCGACCGCTGGACCGGCGAGGGCGGGCGAAACTGGGCCGAAGGCGAGGCCGATGCCATCCGGCTGACGCTGCGCGGCCGCGACCTGCTGGCCGAGGACGCACTGCGCCAAGCCTTCGCCGCGAACACCGGGCGGGTATTCGATGCGGTCACCGCCTACGACCGCGTGGCGGAACCGGAGACAGGCGCATGAACCTCGCGCTTGATGCATCCGATCCCTATCTCGCGCTGCCGTTGCACGGCGTGCGCCTGATCGAGGCCAGCGCCGGCACCGGCAAGACCTTCACCCTGGCCACGCTGGTCACGCGGCTGATCGTCGAGCGCGACCTGCGCATCGGCACGATCCTGGTCGTCACCTTTACCGAGGCCGCCACGCAGGAACTGCGCAAGCGCATCCGTGAGCGCCTGGAGCATGCGGCGGCGCTGGTCGGCTCGCAGGCCACCGGCGACGAAGCGGCCGACGTCGCGCTCACCCGCCGCATCATCGAGGATCACCTGGCCAGCAGTGGCGAGACACGCGAGCAACTGCAGTTCCGCTTGCAGCGTGCCGTGCTGGAAGTCGACCTGGCCGCCATCTTCACCATCCATGGCTTCTGCGCACGCGTCCTGCGCGAGCACGCGCTCGAGAGCGACCAGCCGTTCGACCCGCCGCAGTTGCTGACCAGCGATGCCGACCTGCGCGACGCGCTCGCCCGCGACCTGTGGCGGGCCATCGCTGCGCACGGCGACGACGCCACGCTGTTGCCGTCGCTGTGGCGCAATCCGGAAGAACTGGCCAAGGACCTGCCGAACCTGATGTCACCGGTGCCGCTGTTGCCGGAGCCGACGGCCGCGGCCGGAGAGGAGGGTGCGCGCGGCGACGTCGACAGCGCCTTCCACGTGCTCCGGCGAGCCTTCGACGAGCACGGCGACGACGCGCGGCAGAAACTCGAGGACGCCATCGACGAAGCGCTGTTGCACAAGGCCAGCTACAAGCGTGAGCAGCTCCCAACGCTATGGAGCGCGCTGGAACAACAGCTCCAGCACGGCGGTCCGTTCGACGACTACCACGAGAAACTGCCTAACCTGCGCCAGGCCACGCTCGTCGAGAAGACCAAGACGGCGCTGCGCGCGCGCTGCCCGCACTCGCCGTTGTTTGTCGCGGTGAGTGATTACCTCGACGCGCGCGCCCGTCATCGCCGCGAGCACGACCGCCAGTGCGTAGACCTGCTGCACCGTGTCCGCGACGACGCACGTCGGCGCCTGCACGACACCAAACAGACCCTGCGCCTGCAGACCTACGACGACCTGATCGACGACGTCGCCAATGCGCTCGACAGCGACCACGGCCACGAACTGGTGCAGCGCTTGCGCAAACAGTACGCATTTGCGCTCGTCGACGAGTTCCAGGACACCGATGCGCGACAGTGGGGGATCTTCGACCGCGTCTTCGGCAAGGGGCGTACTGCCGATGACGACGACGGCGCGCCTGCTCCCGCCGCACTGTTCCTCATCGGCGACCCGAAGCAGGCCATCTACGGTTTCCGCGGCGGCGACGTGCATACCTACCTGGCCGCTGCCGCAGTCGCCGAGCGTGCGCCGCCGCTGGACCGCAACTTCCGTTCCCGCCCGGGCGTGCTGCGCGCCATCGAATCGCTGTACGACAACGCGATTGCTGCCGGTGACGCGCCGTTTGTGGTGCCTGGCATCGACTTCCATCCGGTTCATCCCGGTGACGTGCGCCGCGATGAAGATTTCCTGATCGATGGCGCCGCGGCCCCGGCACTGGTCGTGCGCATGATCGGGCCGGACCGCAACGGCGGTGTCCACAGCGCCGAGCGATCGCGAGAGCTGGCCACCGACGCCTGCGTCAGCGCGATCCACGACGTGCTTTCACGGGCGCGCGAGGGCAGCGCGATGATCGACGGCAAACCAGTGCAGCCCGGCGACATTGCCGTGCTGGTGCGCCGCCACCATGAAGCCACGCGAATACAGCGCGCATTGACCGCCGTCGGCATCCCGGCCGTGGCCGCCGGCATGCAGAGCCTGTTCGCCACCGGCGAGGCCGCCGAACTGCGCATGCTGTTCGAGGCGCTGTTGCAGCCGGCCGACGATGGCCGCCTGCGCACGGCCCTGGCCACGGTGCTGCTGGGCGTGGACGCAAGCACCATCGATGCGCTCGAACGCGACGGCGACGCCTACCGCCAGTACCAGCTGGACGCGATGGCCTGGCGCGAACGGTGGCAGCGCAGCGGCCCGTTCGCACTGGTGTCGGACCTGTGTGCAACACATGCCGAACGCCTGCTCGGCCTGCTCGACGGCGAGCGTCGCCTGACCAACTACCTGCAGCTGGGCGAACTGATGCAGGACGCCGATGCGCGTTCGCTCGGCCTGCACGGCCTGGTCGACTGGCTGTGCCGGCGCATTGCCGAAGCCGATGTGAACGATGAGGCGCAACTGCTGCGCCTGGAATCGGACGCGCAATGCGTCCAGATCGTCACGCTGCACAAGAGCAAGGGCCTGGAGTACCCCCTGGTGTACCTGCCGTTCGTTGCCATCGGTGGGCAGCCGCCAAAGGCCGGCCGCTACTGCATTGTCCACGACCGCGATCGGCGCCAGCTGCGCTGGTGCATCGACAAGGACGACGCCGATTGGAAGAGCGCCGCGGGCGAATGGCGCAACGAGCAGCTCGCCGAGGACGCACGTCTGTTGTACGTCGGCCTGACCCGCGCAGGTCACGCGCTGTGGCTGGCGAGCGGCCACCTGTATGGCGCGGACAGCACGCGCCTGACGAAGATGCTCGCCGACACCGAGGCACTTCGCGGTCACCCGGACATGGTGGTGGTCAGCGGCGAGGTCGTCCCGGTCGCCACGCCGCTCAATGCGATGCAGACGATTGACGTGGCCCCGGCCAGGTCACCGCAACGTGCAATCTCCCGCGACTGGTGGGTCTACAGCTTCACCCAGCTGGCGCAGGCCGAAGCCGGGGCCGAAGTGGTCGTCGCCATCGACGAGCGTGGCGCGGTCGATGAGCCGGCCGAGCCCGAGGCGCGCACGGACGAAGCCGAAGCATTCGACCCGCGTTTCAGCGGCAGCCGTTTCGGCAACGTGCTGCACGATGCGCTCGAACACACCGATTTCGGCGCATGGCGGCATTGGGTGGAAGGTGACGTCGCGCCGGCGGGACAGGCGGAGGTTCTCGCCGGCGCCCTGCGCGCGGGCGGTTACGCCGACGAGGACGTTGATGCCGGCGTGCCTATCCTCACGCGCCTGGCTGGACACACGCTCACCACGACCTTGCCGGAAGGCGGGCGCCTGTGCGACCTCGAGCCTGGCGCGCGTCGTGCCGAGATCGAGTTCCACTTTGCCCTGCAGCCGACGGCGGTGGATGCGTTGATCAAAGTGCTGCATGCCGGTTGCGTCGTCACCACGCGCCAGGGCTTCGGCACGCGCCGTCGCCTCGAAGGCCTGATGACCGGCAAGATCGACTTGACCTACACCGTCGACGGCCGCTGGTACGTGCTCGACTACAAGTCCAACCGGCTGCCGGCCTATGACCGTGCCAGCCTCGACGCGGCGATGGCGCACAGCGAATACGACCTGCAGGCGCTGATCTACACGCTGGCCCTGCACCGCTGGCTGCGCTTCCGACTCGGCGACGGTTACGACTACGCCCGCGATTTCGGCGGCGTTCGTTACCTGTTCTGCCGCGGCCTGCCCGAAGGGCAGGGCATCCACGCGCATGCACCGGATCCCGCGCTCGTCGACGCACTCGACCGCCTCTTCGCCGGAGGTGCGGCATGAGCCTGCTCGATACGCTGTACCGCGCCGGCGCGCTCAACACGCTCGACCACGCGTTCGCGCAGAGCCTGCGCCGGCTTGGCCGCCGCGACACCAGCCACGATCTGTTCGGCACCGACACGCCCGATACCGTGCTCGCCGCCGCCGCGCTGGCGTCACAGTCGGTGGCCCGTGGCCATGCCGCCTTCGATCCGGCGCAGCCGTCGTGGCTGCAGGACGACGCGATCGCCTGGCCCAACGCCAAGGCGTGGCGCGATGCGCTGCAGGGTTCGCAATGGGTCAGCGAACCGAAGGCCGACGACATTGCCGCCGGCGACCGGCCGCTGGTGTGGGAGAACGGCCTGCTCTACCTGCGCCGCTACCGCGAGTACGAACGCCGCCTTGGCGTCGGGCTGAAGCGCATCGCCGCGGCCCGACCGCAGGGCGACGCGGTGGACGGCGTCGCTTCGTTGTTCGCCACCCTGTTCCCGAACGCGCGCGATGGCGACCGCCAGGCGCGCGCGGCCGCGCTGGCCCTGTTGCAATCGTTGCTTCTGGTCACCGGCGGCCCGGGCACCGGCAAGACCACCACCATTACCCGCGTGCTGCTGTTGCTGATCGCGCAGGCACGGCATGCGAGCCTGCCAGCCCCACGCATCGCATTGGCCGCGCCGACCGGCCGTGCCGCCGAACGCATGGCCGAAAGCCTGCGCGCGGCGAGCGTGCAATTGCGGGCTGTCGAAGGCGTCGACAGCGCGCTGTGCGATGCCTTGCCGGTCGCCGCCAGCACGTTGCACCGCCTGCTTGGCACGATTCCCGGCAGCCCGCGCTTCCGCCATGACGCCGGCAATCCGTTGTCGTTTGATGTCATCGTCGTCGACGAAGCGTCGATGGTGGACCTGCCGTTGATGTGCAAGCTGGTCGAGGCCGTCGCCGACGGCGCCCGCCTGATCCTGCTGGGCGACCGCGACCAGCTGCCATCGATCGAGGCCGGCGACGTGCTTGCCGCCATCACCGATGCGGCAGGCGAGGGCGAGGCGCTGCCGTCGTCACTGGCGCAGCGCCTTCAGCCCTTGCTCGGTGATGTCGCAACGGCGGAGTCGACGAACAGTCCGCTGAGCGGCCATCGCGTGCAGCTGCTCCGCGGTTATCGCCAGTCGCAATCGCTGGACCTGGCGCCGCTGGCCGACGCATTGCGTGTCGGCGACGCCGACCGCACCAGTGAACTTCTGCGCAGCAACGCGCTGGCGGGTGTCCACTACCACGAAGGCGTCACCGACCCGCTGCTCGGACCGCGTCGGGAAACGCTGCTGTCGGTCTGGCGTGGGCTGCTCGAACTCGATGATCCGGTGGTCGCACTGCAACGTGCCTCGGCGCTGCGCGTGCTGACCGCGCTGCGCGAAGGCGCACAGGGTGCGGGCGTGCTCAACGGCCGCATCGAGGAGGCATTGGCCGGAGCCCATCGCGACCCGTACTTCCATGGCCGCCTGCTGCTGGTGACGGAGAACAGCTACCGCCACGGGCTGTTCAATGGCGACATCGGCGTGTGCCAGCGCGACGCCAAGGGGCACACCGTGGCCTGGTTCGCCGGTGGCAGCGAAGGCGTGCGCGGCTTCCATCCGGCGGCGTTGCCGGCGCACACCGGCGCGTTCGCGATGACGGTGCACAAGGCACAGGGGTCGGAGTTCGACACCGTGTGGTTGCTGCTGCCGCGGCAGGACGCGCGGACGTTGTCGCGTGAGCTGTTGTATACGGCGGTCACGCGGGCGCGCAGCGAGCTGCATGTGTGCGCTAGCGAGACGGTGCTGCGCGCGGCGTTGGCTAGGCATGCGGCGCGGGTGTCGGGGTTGGCGTGGCGGTTGCGGGGGTAGCGTCCCCTCTCCCTGGCCGCTGCGCGGCCTGTCCCTCTCCCACAAGGGGAGAGGGTTGTCACCTCTTCCTTCTCCCCTTGTGGGAGAAGGTGCCCGAAGGGCGGAAGAGGGGAGGCTTTGAGCCTCACTCCTCCTCGTCCACCTCCGACCCCACCGGCTCCTGCAACGGCTTCGGTTTGGCCTTGGTCTTGGCTTTCGCCGCCGGCAGTCCGGCCACCTTCGCCAGCTCAGCGGTGATCGCTTCGGCAGCCGACTTCTCCGCGGCCTGGTAGCGCGCACGCACGTTCGGGCACAGCACCTGCATGTAGTCGGCGTCGAAGTTCAGGCGTTCGACCAGGAAGTCGACGAACGCGCGCACCTTCGGCGATTGCACGCGTCCACGCGGGAACACCGCGTTGAACTCGTACTCCGGTCCGGTCCAGCCGGCCAGCACGCGTTGCACGTAACCCTGCTCGGCATACGCCTTGACGGTGACGTCGCTGGCCAGCATCAGGCCTTCGCCGCACAGCAGCGCGCCGCTCAGTGGTGCCGGGTCGTTGGCGAGCAGCACCGGGTCGATGCGGTAGTCGACCGTGCGCGTGCCGTCGCTCAGCGGCCAGAAATACTGGCCGTTGCGACGCGACTTCGGCATCGCCACGGTGCGGTGGTGGATCAGGTCGTCCGGGTGCAGCGGCTCGCCGTGGCGGGCGATGTAGTTGGGACTGGCATAGACCTGGGTGCGGAAGGTCGCCAGCTTGCGCGCGACGAGGTTGGAGTCGGGCAGGTTGCCCACGCGCAAGGCGACATCGATTTCCTTGTCGATGATGTCCAGCGCTTCATTGGTCAGCACCATGTCGACGCGAACTTCCGGATGGCGCGCATGGAACTCGCCGAGCAGCGGCGCGATCCAGGTGATGCCGACCGAGTAGGGCGCCGTGAATCGCAACCAGCCACGCGGGCCGCCCTGCAACTGGCCGACGGCACTCTCGGCTTCGTCGAGTTCGCGCGCGATGCGCTGGCAATGCTCGAAGTAGATGTTGCCGGCTTCGGTGAGGCCGAGCTTGCGCGTGGTCCGGTGCAGCAACTGCGCACCGAGGCGGGTTTCCAGTTCCTGGACCTTGCGGCTGACCGTGGTCTTGGGCAGCTGCAGGGCGCGGGCGGCGGAAATGAAACTGCCGTGTTCGACCACCCGCACGAAGATCAGGGTGTCATTGAGATCGCGGGCCATGGCGGGGGCTCCTGAGTGGCGCGCCGGGGGAGGCGGAGGCGGTCCGAAGGGGGTTTGGACCGATCACGGGACAATTATTCCCTCAATTACCGGCTAATCAAGTGCCGGTCGGAGGCCTAGTCTGTCCCGCAGATTCCCCCAATCCCCCGACGGCCGCCGCCATGCTGACTCCCCGCCAAGCCCGTTATGCCTTCTTCCCGCTGATGCTGGCCGCCATGTCCGTGCTGATCGGCCTGGCCGTGATCGTTGTCCAACAGGGCCTGGCAGCGGGCCCGGACGAGTTCTGGATGCTGGCCTGGGTGCTGGCCTTCACCCTGGCGCTGCCGGCGGCGATGCTGGTTCTTCCCATCATCTCTGTTGTCCTGCAGCAGGCCACGCGTCGCGAAACCGTCCCGGTGGCGGGAGAGAAAATCCCGCATTCGGGACATTGGGGTCGGATGTGAAATCCCCGGTCGCCCGTTCCGCCCAGTCGGCATCGGCCCAGAAGGGCTCGGTATCCAGGACGCCCGTCGTCGTCCTGGGTGCCACCGGCTGCGTTGGCCGTGGCGTGGTCGAGGCCGCCCTCAAGGCCGGCCGGCCGGTCATCGCGGTCGCCCGGGACAAGTCCGGCCTGCAGTGCCTGAAGTCGCACCACGCCAAGGCCGACCTCAGCGTCGTCGCCGGTTCGATCAGCAGCGACGCCGACGGCGAGCGCCTCGCCAAGGCACTGGCCAAGCTCGGGCGCCCGATCGGCGGCGTGATCGCCGCGGTCTCGGGCAGCGCAAGTCGCGGTCGCCTGCTGGACCACCCCGCCGCGTTCCTGCGGCAGCGTCTCGATGAGGATCTGCTGCCGCATCTGGCCGCGGCCCGGCACCTGCTGCCGCTGCTGGCACAGGGCAACCGCGGTGGCACCTATGTGCTGATCGGCGGCCCGGGGGCGGAACAGCCGTGGGCCGGTTACGGCCATCGCTCCATCGCCACCGCGGCGCTGCGCATGCTCGCGCGCGTGCTGCACGAAGAAGCGCGGAGCATCGGTGTGCGCGTGCAGCTGCTGTCGATCGACAGCCCCGTCAGCACCGAGCTCAACCGGGAACATGCCTGTCCGCAATGGCCCAGTGCGATTGCCGTTGGCCAGCGCGCATTGGCCCTTGTCGAGCCGCACAACACGCCGACAGCGGCGCAAGCGGTGGTCCGTTTCGCAGACGTGACGCCGGGCACCGGCGCGAATGTCGATTCGGTCGACGCTGATTCGATTACCTCACAGGACATTACCTCCGAGGTAACCGACGAAAGCGCCGGGCAGGCTCAAGCTGATGCTCAAACCGCGACCGACATCACCCAGGACCCTGAAGCACTACTGCCATCACGCTGTCTGCAGGACGCGCGCACGCTGCTCAGGAACCTGCTGTCTTCCGGTACGGCGCCATCCACTACGGGTGCATCCGATACCGCAGAAACAAACAACAACAACCCGCCATTCTCGAACCAGGAACGTTCAAAGCCATGATCCCCCGCAAAGCATTGGCCCGCTCCACCGCCGGAGTCCCCGTCCTCGCCCTTGCGGTGAGCCTTCTGGTTGCTGCCGTCATCACCGCCTGCAGCAGCCAGGCCGAACCCACCGCAGGCATGCCGCCGCCGCCGGAAGTCAGCGTCGCCCAGGTGCTGAGCAAGCAGGTCAGCGAGTGGGACGACTTCACCGGTCGCGTCAGCGCGATTGAAACCGTCGAACTGCGTCCGCGCGTGTCCGGTTACGTCGAGCGCGTGGCCTACCAGGAAGGCCAGGAAGTGAAGAAGGGCGACCTGCTCTTCGTCATCGACCAGCGTCGCTACAAGGCGCAGCTCGACCAGGCCCAGGCCGACCTCGAACGCGCCCGCGCCGAAGCCCGCCTCGCCCAGACCCAGGACGTGCGTGCGCAGACCCTGGTCGAGGCCAAGGCGATCTCGCGTGAGGAATTCGAGACCCGTCGCGCCGCCACCACCCAGGGCAACGCCGCCGTCCGTGCCGCCGAGGCCGCCGTCGCCAACGCCCAGCTCGACCTGCAGTTCACCCAGGTGCGTTCGCCGATCAACGGCCGTGCCGGCCGCGCCGCGGTCACCGAGGGCAACCTCGCCCAGGCCGATTCGACGCTGCTGACCACGCTGGTCTCGCAGGACCCGGTGTTCGTCTACTTCGAAGCCGACGAGCAGAGCTTCCTGCGTTACCAGGCGCTCGCCCGCGACGGCAAGCGCGCGCAGTCGCAGAACCCGGTGCGTGTCGGCCTCGCCAACGAGCAGGGCTATCCGCACGAGGGCACGGTCGACTTCACCGACAACCAGGTCGACGCGGCCACCGGCACCATCCGCGCCCGCGCGGTGCTGCGCAACCCGGACCGCATCTTCACCCCGGGCCTGTTCGCGCGCGTGCAGCTGGAAGGCAGCAGCAGCGTCAAGGCGATGCTGATCGACGAGAAGGCCGTGCTGACCGACCAGGACCGCAAGTACGTCTACGTGCTCGGCCCGAAGAACGCCGCGACCCGCAAGGACGTGCAGCTCGGTCGCATCGTCGATGGCCTTCGCGTGGTGAATTCCGGCCTCGCGCCGACCGACAAGGTGATCGTGCATGGCGTGCAGAAGGTGTTCTTCCCGGGCATGCCGGTGTCACCGAAGCAGATCGCGATGGGCGCGGCTGCTCCTGAGATGAAAGTGGCGATGAAGTAACCCACGGCACCTCCCCTGCAAGCAGGGGAGGGGGCAACAAGCAGACCCGTTTGGCGACGCTTTCCGGCGTCGCCCAGGACTTTGCGGCCTGAAGGCCGCATCAGGAACCCCTCATGGACTTTTCAAAGTTCTTCATCGACAGGCCGATCTTCGCCGCCGTGCTGTCGATCGTGATCTTCGCCGCCGGCCTGATCGCGATTCCGATCCTGCCGATCAGCGAGTACCCGGAAGTGGTGCCGCCGTCGGTGGTGGTGCGCACCGTCTACCCGGGCGCCAACCCGAAGGTGATCGCCGAGACCGTGGCCACGCCACTGGAAGAAGCGATCAACGGCGTCGAGGACATGATGTACATCAAGTCCGTTGCCGGTTCCGACGGCGTGCTGTCGATGACGGTCACGTTCCGTCCCGGCACCAATGCCGACGACGCGGCCGTGCGCGTGCAGAACCGCGTCGCGCAGTCGCTCGCGCGCCTGCCCGAGGACGTGCGCCGGCAGGGCGTGACCACGCAGAAGCAGTCGCCGACCTTCCTGATGGTCGTGCACCTGACCTCGCCCGACGGCAAGTACGACACGCTGTACCTGCGCAACTACGCCCGCCTGCACGTCAAGGACGCGCTTGCGCGCATCCAGGGCGTCGGCGATGCGCAGATCTTCGGCGGTGGCGACTACGCCATGCGCGCCTGGCTCGACCCGGACAAGATCGCCTCGCGCGGCCTCACCGCCGGCGACGTGGTGCGTGCGATGCGCGAGCAGAACGTGCAGGTCTCGGCCGGCCAGCTCGGCGCCGAGCCGATGCCGAGCAGCGACTTCCTGACCCTGATCAATGCCCAGGGCCGCCTGCGCACGGTCGAGGAGTTCGGCCAGATTGTGCTCAAGAGCGGTGCCGACGGCGAGATCGTCCGCCTGTCCGACGTCGCCCGCCTGGAACTGGGCGCCGGCGACTACACCCTGCGTTCGCAGCTCGACGGCAAGAACGCGGTCGGCATCGGCATCTTCCAGGCGCCGGGCGCGAATGCGCTCGAGATCCAGGAGAAGGTGATCTCGACCATGGACGAGATGACCAAGCGCTTCCCGGCCGGCGTCAAGTACGAGGCCGTGTACGACACCACCATCTTCGTGCGCGACTCGATCAAGGCCGTGGTGACCACGCTGCTGGAAGCCATCGCACTGGTGGTGCTGGTGGTGATCCTGTTCCTGCAGACCTGGCGTGCTTCGATCATTCCGTTGATCGCGGTGCCGGTGTCGGTGGTGGGTACGTTCGCCGCGTTGTACCTGCTTGGCTTCTCGATCAACACGCTGAGCCTGTTCGGACTCGTGCTCGCCATCGGTATTGTCGTGGACGACGCGATCGTGGTCGTGGAGAACGTCGAGCGCAACATCGAGGAAGGCCTGTCGCCGATGGATGCGGCGCACCAGGCGATGAAGGAAGTGTCCGGCCCGATCGTGGCGATCGCGCTGGTGCTGTGTGCGGTGTTCGTGCCGATGGCGTTCCTGTCGGGCGTGACCGGCCAGTTCTACAAGCAGTTCGCGGTGACCATCGCCATCTCGACGGTGATCTCGGCGATCAACTCGCTGACCCTGTCGCCGGCCTTGGCCGCGCGCCTGCTCAAGCCGCACGGCGCGCCGAAGGACGCACCGTCGCGCCTGATCGACCGCGCCTTCGGCTGGCTGTTCCGCCCGTTCAACCGCTTCTTCAACTCCAGCTCCACCAAGTACCAGGGTGCCGTCTCGCGCACGCTGGGCCGTCGTGGCGCGGTGTTCGCGGTGTATGCGGTGCTGCTGGTCGCCACCGGCCTGATGTTCAAGGTCGTGCCGGCGGGCTTCATCCCGATCCAGGACAAGCTGTACCTGATCGCCGGTGTGAAGCTGCCGGAAGGTTCGTCGATCGCCCGTACCGATGCGCTGCTGAAGAAGGTCAGCGACATCGCAATGAGCACCGACGGCGTGGCGCACTCGATCGCGTTCCCGGGCCTCAACGCCCTGCAGTTCACCAACACGCCCAACACCGGCGTGGCGTTCTTCCCGCTCAAGCCGTTCAGCGAGCGCAACGGACGCACGGCCGAGCAGATCAACGCCGAGATCAACCAGAAGATCGCCGGGCTGCAGGAAGGCTTCACCTTCTCGTTCATGCCGCCGCCGATCCTCGGCCTCGGCAATGGTTCGGGCTACCAGTTGTTCATCGAGGACCGTGGCAATCTCGGCTACGGTGCGCTGCAGAACGCGGTGAACTCGTTCCAGGGCGCCGTGTCGCAGACGCCGGGCATGGGTTTCCCGATCAGCAGTTACCAGGCCAACGTGCCGCAGCTCGACGCCGAAGTCGATCGCGTCAAGGCCAAGGCACAGGGCGTGCCGCTGACGGAGTTGTTCGACACGCTGCAGACCTACCTGGGCTCGGCCTACGTCAACGACTTCAACCAGTTCGGCCGCACCTGGCAGGTGATCGCCCAGGCCGACGGCTCGTACCGCGACAGCGTCGAGGACATCGCCAACCTGCGTACCCGCAATGATCGCGGCGAGATGGTGCCGATCGGTTCGATGGTGACGATCAAGCAGACCTACGGTCCCGACCCGGTGCTGCGCTACAACGGTTACCCGGCGGCCGACCTGGCCGGCGAGGCCGACCCGCGCATGCTGTCGTCGGCACAGGCCATGGGCCAGCTTGAGGAGATCGCCGCCAAGGTGTTGCCCAACGGCATGAGCCTGGAGTGGACCGACCTGAGCTTCCAGCAGGCCACGCAGGGCAATGCCGCACTCGTCGTGTTCCCGCTCGCCATCCTGCTCGCCTTCCTCGTGCTGGCGGCGCTGTATGAAAGCTGGACCCTGCCGCTGGCGGTGATCCTGATCGTGCCGATGTGCATGCTCTCGGCCCTGGCCGGCGTGTGGCTCACCGGTGGCGACAACAACGTGTTCGTGCAGGTCGGCCTGGTCGTGCTGATGGGCCTGGCGTGCAAGAACGCGATCCTGATCGTCGAGTTCGCCCGCGAGCTTGAGATGCAGGGCAAGACCATTGTCGAAGCCGCACTGGAAGCCTGCCGCCTGCGCCTGCGTCCGATCGTGATGACGTCGATCGCGTTCATCGCCGGCACCGTGCCGCTGGTGCTCTCGCACGGCGCTGGCGCCGAGGTCCGCTCGGCCACCGGCATCACCGTGTTCGCCGGCATGCTCGGCGTGACCCTGTTCGGCCTGTTCCTGACGCCGGTGTTCTACGTCGCCCTGCGCAAGATGGTGAGCAAGACGCCGAAGTGGGTGAGCGAGCAGAGCTCGATGGGGAAGGCGCATGCGTAAGCCGTCGATCCACGCAATGAATCGCAAAGAGGATTCCGTCATGCAACCGCAAGGACTGACTGCCGGTGCAGTCGCCAAGGTGTTCGCGCCCTCGCTGCTGGCGCTCGCACTGGCCGCGTGCGCGGTGGGCCCGGACTATGTGCGGCCGGACGTGCCGACCCCGGCGACGTTCGCCCGCGACGAAGGCACCGCGGACACCACGGCGGCTGGCAGCAGCAATGTTGCCGTCGCCGAGGACGCTACCCCACAGGCCAACGCCGAGTTCTGGACCAGCTTCAACGACCCGCTGCTGACGCGGCTGGTCGAGGAGTCCCTGACCGCCAACCACGACCTGCGTATCGCCCTGGCCAGCTACGACCGTTCCAACGCGCTGCTGCGCAATGCCAGGCTCGACCGCTTCCCGACCGTGACCGCCAGCGCCACCGGCACCGACTCGCGTTCGAGCGCCGACCAGGCACCGGGCGTGAACCGCAACGATCGCGACGGCGAAAGTTACAACGTGCAGGCCGACGCCAGCTGGGAACTCGACCTGTTCGGTCGCGTTCGCCGCAATGTCGAATCGCAGCGCGCCGAGGTGTGGGCCGCTGCTTCCGACCTGGATGCGTTGCAGGTCGCGATTGTCGGCGAGGTGGCGCGCACGTATGTCGAGCTGCGCGGTTTGCAGGAGCGACTGCGCGTTGCCCAGGACAACTCGGAAAACCAGCGCGAAACGCTGCGCCTGGTGCAGGCCCGATTCGATGCTGGCCGCGGCACCGAGTTCGACACCTCGCGTGCCCGCGCGCAGCTCGAAGCGACGCTGTCGCGCGTGCCGAACCTGGAGGCGCAGGTGGCAGTGAGCATGCACCGGCTCGCGGTGCTGACCGGCAAGACGCCCGAAGCGCTGATCGCCGACCTGACCCCGCAGCAACCGCTGCCGACGCTGCCGGCACGTCTCGACCCCGGCACGCCGGGCGACCTGCTGCGCAACCGACCGGACGTGATCGCCGCCGAGCATCGCCTGCATGCCGCCACGGCAAAGATTGGCGTGGCCACTGCCGACCTGTTCCCGCGCTTCACGTTGTTTGGCTTGATCGGCAGCCAGGCGATCGACACCGGCGCGCTGTTCGAACGTGACAGCGAGACGCGCCTGATTGGTCTGGGCATCGACTGGTCGTTCCTCGACATCGGCCGGGTGCGTGCGCGCATTGCCGCCGCCGATGCCGATGCCGCCGGCGACCTGGCCCGCTACGAGCAGGCCGTGCTGCTGGCGCTGGAGGACACCGAGAACGCGCTGGTGCGCTACTCGCGTGCCCGCGTCGAGGACCAGCACCTGGAGCAGGCCGCGATCGACAGCGCCACCGCGGCTCGACTGGCGCGGGTCCGCTACGAAGCCGGCGCCGCCGACCTGTTCGAAGTGCTGGATGCCGAGCGCACCCAGCTGGTCGCCCAGGAAGCGTTCGCCGACGGTCGCACCCGCAGCGTCACTGGCGCGGTTGCGCTGTACAAGGCGCTGGCCGGTGGCTGGCCGACCCGCGTGCCGTTGCGCGAGGACGTCGCCAAGCGCTGAGACAACAGGCTCCCCCCATCCAACCCGACGGCCGGTGGCGGCACGCTTTCCCCTCCCTCGAGCGTGACGTCATCGGCCGATCGGCGCGGACCACCGACATTCCGCAGGCTCCTCGCAGCCTTTTGCTTGCCGCAGGGGTCTCATCCCGTCCCTGCGGCGTTTTTTTATCCCCGCCACCCCGGTGGAGTAGCATTTGCGTCCCCCACAGGAGCCGCGCCATGGCCGACAACGACAAGCCGTCCCGCGAACAGGCCGAAGCGGCCGTGCGCACCCTGCTGCGCTGGGCCGGCGACGACCCGGCCCGCGAAGGCCTGCTCGACACCCCCAAGCGCGTGGCCAAGGCGTACACGGACTGGTTCAGTGGCTACGCCGAGGACCCGGCCGATTACCTCAAGCGCACCTTCGAGGAAGTCGAGGGCTACGACGAGATGATCGTGCTGCGCGACATCGAGTTCGAGAGCCACTGCGAGCACCACATGGCGCCGATCATCGGCAAGGCGCATGTCGGCTACCTGCCTGACGGCAAGGTCGTCGGCATCAGCAAGCTTGCGCGCGTGGTGGAGACCTATGCGCGCCGGCTGCAGGTGCAGGAGAAGATGACCGCGCAGATCGCGCAGGTGATCCAGGATGTGCTGCAGCCGCGTGGTGTTGGCGTGGTGATCGAGGGTGCGCACGAGTGCATGACCACGCGCGGGGTGCACAAGCGCGGGGTGAGCATGATCACTTCGAAGATGCTGGGGAGCTTCCGCGAGGATGCGCGGACGCGGGCGGAGTTCTTGCAGTTTATTGATGTGGGGCCGGGGCGGTAAGGCCTGCGCTGGTCCTTCGACTTCGCTCCGCTACGCTCCCTTCGACTTCGCTGCGCTACGCTTCCTTCGACTTCGCTGCGCTACGCTCAGGACGAACGGTTATGGGAGACCCCGTTCGTCCTGAGCGTAGGGCCGTAGGCCCGAAGTCGAAGGACAGCCCGAACCCTCACCGCTGATGCCGGTGCTTCCCCCGGCATAGCAGCTTGATCCTGTCCCAATCCCCATCAACCAGCGCCAGCTTCTTGGCCCGGCTCCATCCCTTGATCTGCCGCTCGGCGACAAGGGCTTCCTCCCGAGTCGGGAATTCCTGCGAGTACACCAGCGTGACAGGTCGGCGCCGTTGGGTATAGCGAGCGTGCTGCCCGCCGTGGTGCTGGTCCATCCGACGTTCGATGTCGTCGGTATGGCCGAGGTAGAAGCTGCCGTCGGCGCAGCGAAGCATGTAGGTCCAGAACATGCGCTCCTCCTTGAGCGAGTCCGTGGCTGTGGTCCTTCGACTTCGGGCCTGTGGCCCTACGCTCAGGACGAACGGTGACTCCATTCACCCCGTTCGTCCTGAGCGTAGCGCAGCGAAGTCGAAGGAAGCGTAGCGCAGCGAAGTCGAAGGAAGCGTAGCGCAGCGACGTCGAAGGACTACCTCACCCCAGCAGCAGCTTCACTATCCCCGCTGCCGCCTCGCGCCCCTCATACGCCGCCGTCACCACCAGGTCTGCGCCGCGGACGCTGTCGCCACCGGCGAACACGCGCGCATTGGCGGTCTGGAAGGGCAGTCGCGCATCCTCGGCAACCTTCTTCCGCGAGCCGCAGCCCGAAGCCGCCGGCTGCACGCGAATCCTTCCGTTGCCCTCCAGCTCGATCCCATGCGCCGACAGCCACTCCGGCGGATCCGGCTGGAAGCCGAACGCGATGATCACCACGTCTGCCGCCAGCACCGATTCGCTGCCTGCGACAATCTCGGCATTGCGCCGACCCTGCGCGTCCGGCGCGCCCAGTTGCGTCTCGGCCACGCGTACGCCGGTGACATTACCGTCCTCGCCGAGCAGCGCCAGTGGTGCCCGGTTGAAGAGGAACTGCACGCCTTCCTCGCGCGCATTGGCCACTTCGCGCGCCGAGCCGGGCATGTTGGCTTCGTCGCGACGGTAGGCGCAGGTCACGCGCGAGGCGCCGAGGCGCACCGCGCTGCGGACGCAGTCCATGCCGGTGTCGCCGCCGCCGAGCACGACCACGCGCTTGCCGCGCAGGTCGGGCAGGGCGACGTGGTCTTCCCAGCCGGCGATCGGCTTGCCGTCGACGTCGCCCTCGCCATGCACCAGTCGTCCGTTCTGCACCAGGAACGGCAATGCAGGCAGCACGTTGCGCAGGTCCTGGCCCGGCAGGCCGCCATCGGTGTAGCGGTAGCTGCCCAGGCCGAGGAACACCGCGTCGAACTCGGCCAGCAGCGTGTCGAGGCCGATGTCGCGGCCGATCTCGACGCCGAGGCGGAACTTCACGCCCATGCCTTCGAGCACGTCGCGGCGCGTGGCCATCACCGACTTGTCGAGCTTGAAACTGGGGATGCCGAAGTGCAGCAGGCCGCCGATCTGTTCGTAACGGTCGAACACGGTCGCCTCGATGCCGGCGCGGGCGAGGCGATCCGCGCACGACAAGCCCGCCGGACCCGCACCGATGACCGCCACGCGCTTGCCGGTGGCGACCACGCGCGAGAGGTCCGGCCGCCAGCCATCAGCCAGCGCACGGTCGGCGATGTACTTCTCGACCGCGCCGATGGTGACCGCGCCAAAGCCGTCGTTGAGCGTGCAGCTGCCTTCGCACAGGCGGTCCTGCGGGCAGACGCGGCCGCACACTTCCGGCAGCGGGTTGGTCTCGTGGGCGAGCGCGGCGGCTTCGTGGATGCGGCCCTCGCGCGCCAGTTCGAGCCAGTTCGGGATGTAGTTGTGCAGCGGGCACTTCCACGCGCAATACGGGTTGCCGCAGTCCAGGCAGCGGCTGGCCTGGTGCTTGGCCTCGGCCTCGCCGAAGCGGCCGTAGAGTTCGTTCCAGTCGCCGCTTTGCCGCAACTCGAGCGGGATCCGCTCCGGCATCTGCCGTGGCGTCTCGCGGAAGGCGAACACGGGCTTCTTTGCGTCCATCTTGCTCACGCGGCCCTCCGCAGGTTTTCAGCAAGCGACTCGAGGCTCGCCGCCTTCGGCTTCACCAGCCAGAACTTGCCGAGGTAGTCGCGCATTTCGTCGAGGATGCGCTGCGCCCAGGCGCTGCCGGTGAGGCGGATGTGCGACTCGAGCAGTTCGCGCAGATGCGAGCGGTGGTTCTCGAAGCCGTCGGCGGCGATGCGCAGGATGTCGATGAGTTCGTGGTTGTAGCGGTCGACGAAATCGCGCTCGGTGTCGAGCACGTAGGCCATGCCACCGGTGAAGCCGGCGCCGAAGTTGAGGCCGGTGCGGCCGAGCACGGCGACCACGCCGCCAGTCATGTACTCGCAGCAGTGGTCACCGGCGCCTTCGACGACGGCCGTCGCACCGGAGTTGCGCACGGCGAAGCGCTCGCCGGCGCGTCCTGCTGCATAGAGTTCGCCGCCAGTGGCGCCGTACAGGCACGTGTTACCCAGGATCGGCGTTTCGTGGGCGACGTAACGCGCGCCCTGCGGCGGCCGGATCACGATGCGTCCGCCGGCCATGCCCTTGCCGACGTAGTCGTTGGCTTCGCCATTGAGTTCGAACTGCAGGCCGCCGGCGTTGAACGCGCCGAAGCTCTGGCCAGCGGTGCCATCGAAGCGCAGCGTCAGCGGTGTGTCGCTCATGCCGCGATCGCCGTGCACGCGCGCGATGCGTCCGGACAGGCGTGCGCCGATGCTGCGGTCGGTGTTGCGGATGGCGTGGCGGTACTCGCCGCCGCGCTTGTGATCGATCGCGTCGGCCAGCTCGGCATCGAGCCGCGCGGCGAGGCCTTCCGGATCGGCGGCCGGTTGCGGCGCACCGCAGTGGCCGCCATGCGCAAGGCCAGTGCCGGCCAGCAGCGGTGCCAGGTCGAGGCCATGCTGGCGACCGCTGTCGCCGTCGACCTGGCGCAGCAGGTCGGTGCGGCCAACCAGTTCACCCAGCGTGCGCACGCCCAGTTGCGCCAGCCACACACGCACTTCCTCGGCGAGCAGGCGGAAGAAGTTCTCGACGCGCTCGGGCAGGCCGGTGAAATGGTCGCGGCGCAGCGCGTCGTCCTGCGTCGCCACGCCGGTGGCGCAGTTGTTGAGGTGGCAGATGCGCAGGTACTTGCAGCCCAGCGCGATCATCGGTGCGGTGCCGAAGCCGAAACTCTCGGCGCCGAGCAGCGCGGCCTTGATCACGTCCAGGCCACTCTTGAGGCCGCCGTCGGTCTGCAGGATCACGCGTTCGCGCAGGTCGTTGGCGATCAAGGCCTGCCGCGCTTCCGACAGGCCCAGCTCCCACGGCGTGCCGGCATAGCGGATCGACGACAGCGGGCTGGCACCGGTCCCACCGTCGTGGCCGGAGATCGTCACCAGGTCGGCGCCGGCCTTGGCCACGCCGGTCGCGATCGTGCCGACGCCGGCGTGCGAGACCAGCTTCACCGACACCAGCGCCTGCGGATTGACCTGCTTGAGGTCGAAGATCAGCTGCGCGAGGTCTTCGATCGAATAGATGTCGTGGTGCGGCGGCGGTGAGATCAGGCCGATGCCGGGCATCGCGTAGCGCAGTCGCGCGATCAGTTCGTTGACCTTGTGGCCGGGCAGCTGGCCGCCTTCGCCGGGCTTGGCGCCCTGGGCGATCTTGATCTGCAGCACTTCGGCATTGACCAGGTACTCGGGCGTCACACCGAAGCGGCCGGACGCGATCTGCTTGATCTTGCTGACCTTGTCGGTGCCGTAGCGGACCGGGTCTTCGCCACCTTCGCCGGAATTGCTGCGGCCGCCGAGGCGGTTCATCGCGATCGCCAGCGCTTCGTGTGCTTCCGGCGACAACGCGCCCAGGCTCATCGCCGCCGAGTCGAAGCGGCGGACGATCGCCGATACCGGTTCGACGTCGTCGATGGAGATGGGCGTCGCCGCCGAAGCATCGACTTCCAGCAGGTCGCGCAGCGCCGCGGTCGGTCGCTCGTTCACCGCTTCGGCATAGCTCTGCCAGTCGTTCCAGTCGCCGGTCGTCACCGCGCGCTGCAGGCGCGTGACCACGTCGGGATTGAACAGGTGGTATTCGCCGCCGGGCGTGTACTTGAGCAGGCCGCCAATGGCGGGCAACGCGTTGACGTTCCAGGCGTGGTCGGCGAGCTGTACCGCATCGGCATGCAGGTCGTCGAAGCCGGCGCCGCCGATCCGCGACGGCGTGCCGGCGAAGCACAGGTCGACCACTTCACGATCAAGGCCGACGATCTCGAACAGGCGCGCACCGCGGTAGCTGCCGATGGTGCTGATGCCCATCTTCGAGATGATCTTGAGCAGGCCCTTCTTGATGCCGCGCCGGTAGCTGCGGCCGATCTGCGCGACCTCGCCGTGCTTGGTCTTGAGGATGCCGCGCACGCCCAGGTCGTGCAGCGTCTGGTAGGCCAGGTACGGGTACACCGCGGTGGCGCCGAACCCGAGCAGGCAGGCGAAGTGGTGCGGATCGCGCGCGGTGCCGGTCTCGATGATCAGGTTCGATTCGCAGCGGATGCCGGCGCGGGCCAGGTGCTGGTGGACCGCACCGGTGGCGAGCAGCGCGTGCGCCATCAAACGATCGGGCTGCGGGTAACGGTCGCTGAGCACCAGCAGCACCTTGCCGGCGCGCGTGGCGGCTTCGGCCTCGGCGCAGATGCGTTCGAGCGCAGCCTTGAGACCTTCTTCCGGCGCGTAATGAAGGTGGATCAGTGCGTGCGACTCGTCGTACGGCGCCATCGCCAGCAGCTGGCGGAGCTTGCGCTGCGACAGTACCGGCGAGTTGAGGTGCACGTGGCCGACGTTGCCCGGGCCATCAGCGAAGACATTGCCTTCGCGGCCCAGCTGCGTCGCCAGCGACATCACGCAGTCCTCGCGCAACGGATCGATCGGCGGGTTGGTGACCTGGGCGAAGGCCTGGCGGAACTGGTCGTACAGCGGACGCACCTGCTGGCTCAGCACCGCCATCGGCACGTCGTCGCCCATCGAGCCGATGCCTTCCTGCTCGGTTTCGGCGAGCGGGCGCAGCACCTGCTCGCGTTCCTCGCGGGTCAACTGGAACAGCTTCTGGAAAGCAGAAAGCGTTTCGGCATCGAACGGTTCGGCCGCCAGCTGCGGGTCGATCAGCTCGGTCTGCAGGTAGGTCATGCCCTGCTTGAGCCAGCGCTTGTACGGCGCGCGTGCGCGGTTGATGCGGTCGATCGCGTCGGAGTCGAGCAGCTCGCCGAGATACAGGTCGGCGGCGATCATCTCGCCCGGGCCGAGCTTGCCCTTGGCCTCGATCTCTTCAGCCGGCAGTTCCCACACGCCGGCTTCGGAGGCGATCAGGAAGTGGCGGTCGCGCGTGCGCAGCCAGCGCGCCGGGCGCAGGCCGTTGCGGTCGAGCGTGCAGGCGGCGTAGCGGCCATCGACGGTGACGATGCCGGCCGGGCCGTCCCACGGCTCGGTGTTGAGCGCGTAGTACTCGTAGAACGCGGCGAGGTCGGCGTCCTTGTATTCCAGCGACTGCGTGGCCGGCGGGATCAGGATCCGCATCGCCTTGAGCAGGTCCATGCCGCCGGCCTGGAGCAGCTCGAGCATGTTGTCGAGCGACTGCGAGTCGGAGCCATCGGTGGAGATCACCGGATCGAACTCGGTCAGGTCCAGCGCTGGCGTGTGCCAGGCATGCACGCGTGCCTGTGCCCAGGCGCGGTTGCCGGCGATGGTGTTGATCTCGCCGTTGTGTGCGAGCAGGCGGAACGGCTGCGCCAGCGGCCAGCGCGGCGTGGTGTTGGTGGAGAAGCGCTGGTGGAACACCACCACGCTGGCGGTCAGGTCGGCGCGCTGCAGGTCCGGATAGAGCTGGGCGAGGCGATCGGGCAGGACCATGCCCTTGTAGCCGATGCTCGCCGCCGACAGGCTGACCACGTAGAAGTCGGCCAGGTCGCGCAGCGCCTGCTCTGCGCGGCGCCGGGCGAGGAACAGCGAGCGCTGGAAGATCGCCGCGTCGAACGCACCGGCCGGCTTGACGAAGATCTGCTCGATGCGCGGCATCGTGCGCTTGGCCAGCTCGCCGCAGGCGCTGGTGTCGACCGGGACGACACGCCAGCCGGCGACGTCGACGCGTTCGCGCTGCAGCTGCGCATTGAGCGTGTCGCGCGCGCGGGCGGCGTCGGCTTCGTCATGCGGCAGGAACACCAGGCCCGATGCGTAGTGCGAACCCAGCGCGATGCCGGCTTCGCGTGCCAGCGCGCGCAGGAAGGCATCGGGCTGGCGGATGAGCAGGCCGCAGCCGTCGCCGCTGAGGCCGTCGGCGGCGATGCCACCGCGGTGGGTCATGCGTACCAGCGCATCGATGGCGCGATCGACGATCGCACGGCTCGGGGCATCGTCGAGCTGCGCGATCAGGCCGAAACCACAGGCGTCCCGCTCGTCGCGGGGGTCGTAAAGACCGACTGGGCCGGTGCGGTACTGCTGCTCCATCGTTACTCCGTCGCTGTACTGGCAGCTTGAAATCGTTGGACAACGAAACCTGGCTCGCAGCGACGGGGCATGACGGTCCGCTCGCGCAGTCCGGCCTGCCTTGACACTGGTTCACCCGAATAAAGCACAAATTGTGCGATGCGGCAATTTGCGCGATACGCATGCGGATTGGCGTCTGCCTGGCGAAGCTAAGGTATTGATGGTGTTGAAGGTTTTTGACGGGAAACGGAGGATTTTGGTATCGCTTGAAACCAATGTTTGCGACCGTGCGCAGCACAGTCTCGTCATCCCAGCGAAAGCCGGGATCCAGTTGCTTTTGCTCGTGCTCGCACTGCAACAGCAAATGGGTCCCGGCTTTCGCCGGGATGACGTTGATAAACTCTGCCCATTCCCGACACACGCCCCTGCGGCCCATCCGTGACCGACTCGACTCCTGCCGGCGGCGCTCGCCGTAGCGCCGCGCTTGCCTTCATTTTCGTCACCATCCTGATCGACGTGCTCTCGTTCGGGCTGATCATTCCGGTGCTGCCGCACCTGATCGAGCAGTTCGCCGGTGGCGATACCGCGCACGCGGCCTACTGGGTGGCGGCGTTCGGTTTCCTGTTCGCGGCGATCCAGTTCGTGACCTCGCCGATCCAGGGCGCGTTGTCCGACCGCTTCGGCCGCCGCCCGGTGATCCTGATCTCGTGCCTGGGCCTGGGCCTGGACTTCGTCTTCATGGCGCTGGCGCCGTCGCTGGCCTGGTTGCTGGTGGGCCGCATCATTTCCGGCATCACCTCGGCCAGCTTCACCACCGCCAATGCCTATGTCGCCGACGTCACCCCGGCTGACAAGCGCGCCAAGAGCTACGGCCTGCTCGGCGCCGCGTTCGGTGTCGGCTTCATCGTCGGTCCGCTGATCGGCGGGCAACTGGGCGAAATCGACCTGCGCCTGCCGTTCTGGTTCGCCGCCGGCCTGGCGCTGGTGAACTTCTGCTACGGCTGGTTCGTGCTGCCCGAGTCGCTGCCGAAGGAAAAGCGCAGTGCGCGCTTCGACTGGTCGCACGCCAATCCGCTCGGATCGCTCGTCCTGCTCAAGCGCTACCCGCAGGTGTTCGGCCTGGCGGCGGTGGTGTTCATCGCCAACCTCGCCCACTACGTCTATCCGAGTGTCTTCGTGCTGTTCGCCGACTACCAGTACCAGTGGGGGCCACGCGAGGTCAGCTACGTCCTCGCAATCGTTGGCGTCCTGAACGTGATCGTGCAGGCCGGCCTGGTCGGCCGCATCGTGCATGCGATCGGCGAGCGCCGTGCGCTGATCATCGGCCTGTGCTTCGGCGCGGTCGGATTCGCGATCTACGGCTTCGCCAACGTCGGCTGGGTGTTCCTGATCGGCCTGCCGATCTCGGCGATCTGGGGCCTGGCGGCCCCGTCGACGCAGGCGCTGATCACGCGCCAGGTCGGCGCCGACGTGCAGGGCCGCATCCAGGGCGCGCTGATGAGCCTGGTCAGCCTGGCGGGCATCATCGGCCCGGCGGTGTTTGCCGGCAGCTTCGGCTACTTCATCGACGACCGTGCGCCGGTGCACCTGCCGGGCGCGCCGTTCCTGATCGCCTCGGTGCTGTTGTGCGTCGCCGTGGGCATCGCGTGGCGCTATGCGCGCGTCCCGGGACCGGCCGCGCCGGTGGTGGCGGCGGAAGCGGGTTGAGGCTTCAGTCTTCTTCCAGGGCGGCTAGTTGCTCGGCGGGGAACGGCAGCAGCGCCCAGAACGCGATGTTGTTGCCGGCCCAGCGGAACGCGCTCTCGTTGAGGATGTCGAGCAGCGTGTCGAAGTCCTCGCCATTTGCGGCGCGCCAACCATCGGCGTGTTCGACCAGCAGCAGATAGCCAGGGGCCGGCCGCCACGACAGGTCGGCCAGCGCGTCGGCGAGGGCATCCCAGTTGCCGCCGAACCACTCCGGGAACTGCCCCGCGGTGGCAAACCGCCGCATAAGCGCGGTCTTGTCGGCGCAATCGGCCAGGTCGACGCGCAGCACCGCGTAGTCCAGCGCTTCGCCGGCCTGCGCCATCGATTCGGTATCGCGCGCATCGATGAAGTAGGCGCCGCTGTGGGCCGGATCGGCCAGGATCGAGCGCAGGTCGGTCGCACTCATCGACGTGCCTCCAGCGGCGGCAGCTCGAAGCGGCGGAAGCTGCGGTAATGATCTTGCGTGTACCAGTACTCCACCGGCGGATCGCCGCCGGTGATGATGCGGCGCGCACCGCGATCATCCGAACCCGGCGTCTCCACCGTGAACTCGCGGTAGTAGCCGCGCGGCTGCGCCGGCAGGCGCTTCTCTCGGTTCTGGAACACGCTGCCGTCCTGGCGGTGGGCATACGGGCCGCCCTGTGCGATGCGGGTCAGGACGTCGTGTGCCTCGCGCGGCAGGAACTCGGGGTACTGCAGCGTCGATGCGGACGGCGCCGGCGCGGCGACCTGGCCGGCCGGCGTCGCCACCGGCGCATGCAGGTCACCGTTGTCGGAGCGCTTCGTCCACAGCCACAGCCCGATCAGGACGATCGCGGCGAGCAGGCCCAGGTGGCGACGACGCATCTGTCAGGTTCGCCGGTCAGCCGCAACGCAGGCCGGTGATCGCGCCGCGGTCGTTGACGTCGACGTTGATGCGGTCTTCGCGGTAGTCCATGGTTGCCGGCTGGCCCGGGCGCAGCACGCGCGCATCGCGGCTGCGGGTGTCGCGCAGGATGCGGTTGACGATTTCGTCGTTGACGCCCTGGCCAATCGCCCAGCGCGCGGCCTCGACATTGCACACGCCCGACGGCGGCACGGCGCCACCGGTAACAGGAGGTGCCGATGCGCAACCGGCCAGCGTCAATGCGATCACCGCGAAGGAAAGAGTGCGGAACATGGGGGATCTCCGGTTCGGTTGGGCGCACCGTGCGCCCGCTGCCGTGTGCGGGGCGTAAACGAGGGGTGCAACGCGGGAGAGGATAGCCGGTTGGTCGTGACAGCGATGGCGTGCGTTATAAAGCCAGTCATGTCCGAGCGCCCCTATGCCCCTGCCTGCGATCGCAACCGCGATCCCATTCTCGCCGTCCTGCAGCGGTACTTCGCCGATCGCCGCGACGTGCTCGAAGTGGGCAGTGGCACTGGCCAGCACGCCGTGTACTTCGCTGCGGCCATGCCGTGGTTGCGCTGGCAGTGCAGCGACCAGGCCGATGCCTTGCCGGGCATCCGCATGTGGCTCGATGAGGCGGCGCTGGACAACACGCCGGCGCCGGTCGAGCTGGATGTATCGACAGGCCCGTGGCCGCGGGCCGGTAGTGATGCGCGCTTCGATGCGGTGTTCAGCGCCAACACGCTGCACATCATGAGCTGGCCTGACGTGCAGGCGTTCTTCGATGGACTGGCACGGGTGCTCGCGCCAGGCGCTGTAGTCGTCGTCTACGGGCCGTTCAACTACAACGGCCAGTACAGCAGCGACAGCAACCGCGATTTCGATGGCTGGCTGAAGGCACGCGACCCGCGCTCGGGCATCCGCGATGCGGCCGACGTCGACGCACTGGCCGCGGCGATCGGACTGCGCCTGGTCGAGGACGTGGCGATGCCGGCCAACAACCGCTGCCTGGTCTGGCGCCGCGACCCCTAGCGGCTTTGCCAATTCTGGCGAACGTGCGCGCGATCACGCCCGACCGTGCCCAATGGCAGGGGTGCGCAGGCGCCAACCCTCGTAACGATGCGGGGTTGGTTGTCTTCCGCCGTCTTCTTTCTCAGGGGTTGGGTACATGCTTCGTCGTTCGTCTGCTGCGCCGCGACTGCGCGCGCTGCCGCTGCTGGTTTCCGTGCTGCTCGCCGCTCCCGTCACCCAGGCGCAGACCGCGCCGCCGCAGGACGTGGCCTACCCCGGCACGCTGTCGCTGAGCATCGATGCCACCGACCTGAGCCACCGCGTGTTCCGCGCCAGCCAGCAGATCCCGGTGCAGCCCGGTCCGCTGACGCTGCTGTACCCGCAGTGGATTCCCGGCAACCATTCGCCGAGCGGCCCGGTCAATCGCGTCGCCGGCCTGAAGTTCAGCGGCAACGGCAAGGCCATTGCCTGGCGTCGCGATCCGCTCGATGTCTATGCGTTCAAGCTGGTCGTGCCTGAAGGTGTCAGCACGCTGGATGTCAGCTTCGACGTGCTCACGCCGACGGCGGGCGAACAGGGCCGCATCACCATGACGCAGGACATGCTCAACCTGCAGTGGAACCAGGTTGCGCTCTACCCGGCCGGCCACTACGCGCGCCAGATCCAGATCGCGCCGTCGCTGAAGCTGCCGACTGGCTGGCAGGCCGGCACGGCGCTGGAGGTGGCCTCGAAGGAAGGCGACACGCTGCGCTACAAGCCGGTGCCGTTCGACACGCTGCTCGATTCGCCGGTCTACGCCGGCCGCTACTTCAAGCAGGTCGATCTCGACCCGGGCGCGAAGGTGCCGGTGCGGCTGAACATCGTCGCCGACGATCCGAAGGACCTGGAGGCCAAGCCGGAGCAGATCGAGGCGCATCGCAAGCTCGTCGCGCAGGCTTACAAGCTCTACGGTGCGCGCCATTACGATCACTACGATTTCCTGTTCTCGCTGTCGGACCAGATGGGCGGCAACGGCCTGGAGCACCAGCGTTCCAGTGAAAATGGAGTGGGCCCGGAGTACTTCACCGAGTGGGGCAAGAACGCGGCCGATCGCGATCTGCTGCCGCACGAGTTCACCCATTCGTGGAACGGCAAGTACCGTCGTCCTGCGGACCTGACGACGCCCAACTTCAACGTGCCGATGAGCGACACGCTGCTGTGGGTGTACGAGGGCCAGACGCAGTACTGGGGGTATGTGCTGGCGGCGCGCTCGGGCCTGTGGAATGCGGACCAGGCGCGTGATGCGCTGGCGCTGGTGGCTTCGACCTACAGCACGGACCGTCCGGGGTTCGCCTGGCGCAACGTGCAGGACACGACGCTCGATCCGATCATCAATTCGCGCAAGCCGCAGGCGTACCGCAGTTGGCAGATGAGCGAGGACTACTACAGTGCGGGGCAGCTGATCTGGCTCGCGGTCGACAGCAAGCTGCGTGATCTCAGTGGCGGCAAGCGTTCGCTGGACGATTTCGCCAAGGCATTCTTCGGGGTCAGGGACGGTGACTGGGACGTCAATACGTACGACTTCGATGAGGTGGCGCGCACGCTCAATGGTGTGGCTGCCTACGATTGGGCGTCGTTCCTGCGTGAACGGGTGGATGCGAACGCGGCGCCGCTCGATGGTCTGGCGGCCAGTGGCTGGAAGCTGGTCTATACCGATACGCAGAGTGAGTACCACAAGGCGATCGAGGGTGATCGCAAGTCGGCTGACTTCAGTGCGTCCTTGGGCATGTCGGTGTCGAGCAAGGATGCGACGGTGAGTGGGGTGCGCTGGGATGGTCCGGCGTTCGAGGCGGGCATTGCGCCGGGTGCGACGTTGTTGGCGGTCAATGGGTATGCGTTCGAGAACGATCGGCTCAAGGATGCGATCAAGGCCAATCGCGATGGTTCGAAGCCGATCGAGTTGGTGGTCAAGCACGGTGAGGTGGTGCGGACGGTGCGCCTGGATTACCGCGAGGGCTTGAAGTATCCGCACCTGGAGCGGATTGCTGGCACCCAGGATCGGTTGTCGAAGATTCTCGCGCCGAAGTAATTCGCGGCCGGCGCTGCTGGCTTCCGGTTGGCGTCGTCCGCCGGGCCGGGGATTGCTCCGCCCCGCGGACGACATCCTGTCTTTACGCGGGGCGCGGGACATCCATGTCCCGCTGCTCCGCAATCCCCGACCCGGCGGACGACGCTCCAGCAATTCTTTTCCCGGTCTTCGTTGAAGCGCCGTCATTCCCGCGAAAGCGGGAATCCATGGACGTTGCCTTCTGCCCGTCATCCCCGCGACGGCGGGGACCCAGCGTCTTCGCTCGTCAGGCCACTTCACGCCACCGGTAATACCTGCGATCCGCAAGCTCCAGCAGGTCCAGGTCTTCGTGCGTGTCGCCGTAGGCGTAGATGACCGGGAAGCCAGCCAGGTCGTAGCGCTCGCGCACGCGCCGTGCCTTTTCTTCGCCGGCGCACTGTTCGCCGTCGTAGCGACCGGTCATCACGCCGTCGTTGGATTCCAGCGATGAGCACAGCAGTTCCAGGCCGTGCTGTGCGCACCAGTGCGACAGGTACAGGTCGAATGCGCCGGAGACGACGACGATCTTGTCGCCCTGGGCTTTGTGCCAGGCGATGCGTTCCAGGGCCTGTGGCCGCAGCACGCGTGGCAGCACTTCACGCGCGAAGCGTTCGCCCGCGGCCTGGACGTGGGCGAGGTCGGCGCCGCGGAAGCCATATTCGACCACGCGCGAGCGGACGCTGTTAGCGCTCACCATTCCGAGTTTGTAGCCCACCAGCATCGGTGCAAGCACGATCCTGCCGATGGCCAGCCGTCTGGGCTCGACGGCGTGGCCCATGAAGTCGGCAAACATCTCGCGTGTGGTGATCGTGCCGTCGAAATCGAATAGAGCCAGGTTCATGGGGGAATGCTTCGTCCTTGAGGGGGAAACCGCTGAACAGCCACGAGCGCCTTCACCTGCAACGCTTTCGTCCTCCCTGTGGATGCTTGTCGGCCTATCCGGGATAACGCAGCGGCGGACGCAAGCTTAGACATCTCCGGTACCGATGTGCGACCCTCCCCCGAAATCCAGGACCGATCGCACGCCCAATGACGGACACCGCCAGCACTTCCCCCGACTCGTCGCTACGGGGTGAGGCCGCGCTGGTTCGCTCGCTGGGGTCGTTCCAGCTCGGCGCGTCGATCATCAACATCATCGTCGGCGCCGGCATATTCATGTTGCCGGCGCTGCTGGCCGCGCGCCTGGGCAACGCGGCGCCGCTGGCGTTCGTGGCCGGTGCGATTGCGATCATCCCGATCGCGCTGTGCTTCGCCGCCGTCGGCAGCCGTGCCTCGGCGACGGGTGGGCCCTATACCTATGTCACCGCCTGCTTCGGTCCGTTCGCCGGCTTCCTGACCGGCGCGCTGATGTGGATCTGCAACGTCGCCTCCAGCGCGGGCGTGGCGGCGGCGCTGACCAGCCAGGTCGCGCACGCGTTTCCGCAGTTCGCGTTGCCGTCGCAGCGGGCGCTGCTGATCGCCGTGGTGTACAGCGCGCTGTTCGCGCTCAATGCCTTCGGCGTGAAGCTGGGCGCGCGCATGATCGTGGTGCTGGCGGCGCTGAAGCTGACGCCGTTGTTCCTGCTGGCCTCGCTGGGACTGTTCTTCATCGACTGGCAGCAGGTCAGCTTCGACTGGGCCGCGGTGCCGTCGTGGTCGGCGCTGGGGTCGTCGCTGGTGCTGGTGGTGTTTGCCTATGCCGGCATGGAAACCGCGCTGGTGCCGTCAGGTGAGGTGCGCGACCCGGCCAGGCACGTGCCGCGCGCGACGATGAGCGCGATCGTCATCGTGGTCCTGCTCTACATCGGTATCCAGGCCGTGTGCCAGGGCATGCTCGGCGCGGACCTGCCCGCCAGCTCGGCGCCGATTGCCGATGCCGCCCACGCACTGTGGACCCCAGGCCGCATGTTGCTGCTCGTCACCGCCTGCGTGTCGATGCTCGGGTTCCTGATGGGCAATCTGTTCTCGTCGTCGCGGTTGCTGTTCGCGCTGGGCCGCGATGGCTTCCTGCCGCGCGCGTTCGGCCTGGTCGATGCACGCCATCGCGTGCCGATGCTGGGGCTGTTTGCCCATGCCGGCGTCGCCATCGTGCTCGCCGTTGCCGGCAGCTTCGAGACCCTGGCGCTGATTTCCGGCGGCGCGATCTGCCTGGTGTTCGCCGCGGTGGCGCTGTCGGCCTGGCGCGCGCAGCGGATCAACCTGCGCGGCCAGGGCGAGCCGCTGGTGCTGCCCGGTGGCCCGCTGGTGCCGGGGCTGGCGATGATCACGATGGCCGCGATCCTGGCCACGCTCAGCGAGAACGAATGGCTGGCCATCGCGCTGTCGCTGACCGCGCTGGTGGTGGTCTACGCGGTGCTCGCGGCGATGCGCGGGCGCGGTGCGCGCAAGTCGGTGATCTGAGGCGCTCTCAGCCGCGGTGCTCCAGCGCCAGGTACTCGGCCGACTGCATCTCGATCAGCCGTGAAGCGGTGCGCTCGAACGCGTGGGCGAGCTTGTTGCCGGCATACAGCGCGGTCGGCACCACCGCCGCGGTGCAGACCAGGTTGACGTGGCGGTCGTAGAGCTCGTCGATCAGGTGGACGAAGCGTCGCGCCGGGTCGTCGCTACTGCCATCGAACACCGGAATGGAACCGACCAGCACCGTGTGGCACTCGGTGGCGATCTCGATGTAGTCGCTGGCCGCGCGCGGGCCTTCGCACAGCGCGGCGAAATCGAACCAGGCGTGGCCTTCGGCCAGCGCGCGCACGGGGATTTCGCGGCCATCGATGACCAGCGGTCCGGCCTCGCGCGGGCAGGTCGCGGTGAGCTCGTGCCAGCGCTCGCCCAGCCAGGTGTCCGAAGCCGCGTCGAGCGGCGCGCGGTACACCGGTGAGCGGGTCAGCGCGCGCAGGCGGTAGTCGT
>Ga0102589_1001555_pt1 | contig 30300 bp, 39 predicted proteins | sample AraplaMF_Col_mLB_FD_76858 | JGI IMG/M metagenome (GOLD analysis project Ga0102589, IMG submission 76858) | Arabidopsis root microbial communities from the University of North Carolina, USA - plate scrape MF_Col_mLB | ecosystem: Host-associated > Plants > Roots > Endosphere | place: USA...
AGGAAATCATATGGCATTAGAAATGAAAACAAACTGTCAAACTTGCAACACTTCACTTCAAACAGATTCGGAGGCTTATATTTGTACGTATGAATGTACATTTTGTGCACCATGCACAGAAAAAACGAATCAAGTGTGTCCAAACTGCGGTGGTGAATTAGTACGTAGACCAAAAAGGAAACAATAAAAGCAAAGCTACCAGTAGCTTTGCTTTTTCTTTTCCACCGTTTATTCTAAAATTCCTTTTAACTTCTCCCCGATTAACGCTGATAAGTATTCATAGCCAGTCTCTCCAAAATGCAGCCCATCACGATCTTCATTTTCTACAAACTTCTTATACTCTAATTCTTGAATCATATGAGAATGTAAATCAAGAAAATAACTTCCTGTTTGTTTTGCCACTTCTTCCACCACTTTTGCATACTGTGATAGTACTTCATTTGTTCTTGCGTGCTGTCTTTCCTCATCCACTGGTGCCGGGCTAATTAGCAGCACCTTTTCTGGTGAGATTTTTTTCACAATCTCAATTAAATTCTCTTCATATTCTTGTAGTGATACTTGTTTATGAAATGCCGCATCATTTGCGCCAAAAAAGACCGTTACAAATGTCGGCTCATAAGATAACACATCTTCTTCTATTCTTCTCAAAGCATCGAACGTATTATCACCAGAAACACCTGCATTTACTATTTTCCAATCAGGAAATAAATCTTGTAAACGCGGAGTTAATCTAGGTTCGCCATTCCAGAATATTTCACCATCTGTAATACTATCACCAAAACATACTAATGTGTTCATTTCCGTTTCCCCTTTTATGTATGAAATAATTCCCCTTCTAAGGCTGAAATATAGCGCTGTGCCGAACGCTGAACCGCCTCATTTGCATCATCTTTTACTACTCGGTGAAAAGCGTTGTATAAACGATTAAAAGGCAATGACTTTACTCTTTTAGCCATTTCTTCAACTTTATTTGCTGGTAACGGAATTAAATTTGGATAGCTGTACATAAAGCTCACCCACTGCTGGTCCGCTACAACTTGAATAATATCGCCTGTTAATAAAATCCCTTTCCCTTCACTCCCCTGTGACCAGTGTAAAATAGAACCACCTTTAAAATGTCCGCCTAGACGATGTATAGTGAGTCCATCAGCTAATTGCAATGATTCTCCTGACCAAAAAACAATATGTTTACTCGGACGCATAACCCACTGTTTATCATCTTCATGTATATAGATTGGTACATCGAACCGTTCTGCCCATTCAACTTGAGTAGAATAATAGTGTGGATGGGATAACGCAATCGCATCTAACCCTCCTAATTCTTTTACCTTTTCAATTGTATTTTCATCAAAATAAGTAATACAGTCCCATAATAAATTATATGAATCTGTTTTTACCAAATAAGTTGTTTGGCCAATCGCAAATTCTGGTTTTGTTGTAATACTATAAAGCCCTGTTTCTTCTTCAATGATTTCATTTTTATATGTATTACTCTCTTGTAAATCCTCCAGTGTTGTCCAAGATTGACCTTTCGGATTAATATACTGTCTCTCCTCATTGCAAATCATACAATTCACTGGTTCTTCTACACTTGCTGCATATTGTACGCCACATGTTGTACAAATAAAGTTTTTCATAACATTTCTCCTATCCCCATTTTATTTTCTATTAAACTTTCACTGTTCATGAATCAGATTCATCCAATAACGCCAAGCTTTTAAATAGGCTTCTAAATCTTCTGGATGATGTCTCATACAAGCGTCTAACCTGCAATATAAAACGATTACGACTTCTTCATATAAAAATTTTCTCTCTCTATTATGAAATATACTCTTTTCTACTATCTCGTCTATCGTTTCCCTCGTTAAATCTTTTGGCGTCGAACAAAATGCATAAATCAAATCATATATTGGATCTCCCAAAACTGGCAAAGGATCAATCACACCATATAATTTATGCTCCTTAAATATAAAATTATGGAATCCACAATCCCCATGTAATACATATGGTTGATTGCTATGTGCCGTTCTATTTGGACTGTGTACTAATTTAAGAACACTATGAAACTCTTCTTGTGTAATGTAAGATTTTACATTCTCATTAGCCTCCATCACTCTGTTTAAAAGAAAATCCTGCCAAGAGTCTACCGGTCCTTCTTTCCATCCCCACTGATCCATTTTCATAGCCACTTTATATTTATTAATTACTCCCTGTACAAGTGTACAAAGAGCATCCCTTTTATTCCCGACATCATAACTTGTGGAACCAGGAATAAATGAGTAGACCATATATCTATTTAGTGGATCCACGTACAAAAGCTTAGGAAATATACTTTCGTTTTCATAAAAATTGAGAAAATATGCTTCTTCTTCGATGACTTTTGGTTCATTCAATTTTATAACACACTGCTCTTTTCCTTCTATAAGATACAGTCTACTTGTGGTACCGCCAGTTAATTTCTTGTACCCTTTCGGATAATCAGTAATAACTTCATTAACAACCAATTGTTCAATAATTTCCGAAATATTCATTTTTCTCATTCCTATTCTGCACCCGTACTTGAATATCACTACTATTAAATGAAACGACTTTATAATTATTTGACAAATATAAGAAAAAACCTTTAAAAATCCTTATATTATAAAAGAAGGAATCTCTATCTTTCTGAAACCAATAATGCAGCAGCTACTATTTCATCATAAATCTCATTCCACTTTGGATAATACAATGTAACCTCGTTCGGTTTCACAAACATCCTTCTGTTTGATTCATACTCTCCGTTAAAATCATGCACTTCTGAAATATCCATCCGATAAAATGGTTGATATCCTACTTTTTGGTATGGACTCTTTTCATTCCATTTTGGATTTTCGCTATGGTCTACAATAATATATCCAAGCAAGGTACATTCTCCTTTCACATACCCTTCTTCCCATGCCTCTCTCTGAAAACATTCTTCTAGTGTTTCATCCTTTTCAATATGACCTCCTGGAAAATCCCAACTGCGATTATAATGATCTATTAATACCACTTTGTTTTTATAAAAACAAAAACCATGGACACTCGTAATCCCTTCATAATCTGGTAATGTATTTGCTTTTAGCCATGTTAACTTCACCCTTGATTCCCCATAGTTCGCGTATATCGTTGGCATTCTCTCCCTCACTCCAAATGCTCTTCATATAATCTAGTAATTTCTAATGCCCGATTCAGCTCTTTTAATTTATAAGCTAAACTTTCCACCCCAAAAACTTCCGTAAACGTATGACTACCAACAATAAAATTGATTCCCTTAAATTTCGCATATTGAACTGTATATAACGTTTTCTCTCCCGTTATATATGTATCGCAACCTTTTTCCAATGCTCTTTTTATAATATTTGTGTTGTTCCCTGCTCCTGTTAAGATTGCTACTCGTTTCACCGGACGATTATGATTCTTCCATGCTTTTACCTTTTCCTCTAATCTCTCTTCTACTCTTTCCACTAAATCATAAAACAAAATAGGAGATTCATATTCTCCAATCCCAGGTAACTCTTCTTCCTCATACGAAGAATATTCGAGTATTTTATCAATCCCAATTTCGTTAAATAATGAAGTGCAAGTTCCAAAGTTCACAAAATCTAAAGGTAAGTGTATCCAAAAATGATTGATTTCATATTCTTTTAATTTCTCAACACAAGATTCTTCCATACCGAATAAAAAGCTCCACGGTGCATGATGTGTAATGATCATATCGACTTGATTTACTCGTGCTTCTTCGATTGTTTCCAGCGTTAGGTTCGTTGTATAACCTATTTTACAAAATTCCTCTTTGCTAATATGGTGAAGCCATATTCATCATCACCATATTTATGAAGATGCTCTCCAAATAACATTTCAATCGAATTTTTAAACCCTGATATATTCATTTCAATTCTCCTTTTCACACTTCTTTCCCTCATACATATTTTATTTTCACGTAATGAAAACCTGCTTCGAATTAGAAGTATGAAACAATGAGCCCTTCTTGTATTCCCGCCAACTTTTAATTTTGATAAATACGGGCATGCTATAAAAAAATACCTGTACATATTAGGAGGATATATATGAAACCCGATTTTTTACAAGCTGTAAATGAGGCTATCGGTAAGGTTGAGCATCTCCACATTGAAGAAAGCGGAGCAGATAGTTTACTAATTCATCATGATGATGTGAGACAGTTAAAACAGGTTGCCGAAACGTTAGAAAATAACAATTTTCATTCTGTAATGAGACAAAATGGAAATGCCTCTTTTATTGAAGTTTTAAACAGATGAAAAAAGTTCGGTATATGACCGGACTTTTTTCAAATCGAAATTTGAAATTCTTTTACATACACTGCAGTTCCAGAAATCTCAATTTGTAGGGACTCATCTTCCTGCTTCTTTGTTACATAAACAGCGACCCGACCATCTTTATTCATTTCTTGCCCTTGTTCCACAATGAATTTCATTTCACTATTAAAATCTTTTTTCAAAAACTTAGCATAGTAAGCTCCCATTACCCCAGAAGCAGTTCCCGTCACTGGGTCTTCTATCGTTCCAGAATAAGGTGATGAAAAATGACGGCCATGCATATGTGCTGCTTCATCATACGTCTCTAAACAAAGAGGATGAATCGATGCCTTCGGTACTTCTTTTAGAATAGATGGAAACTCTTCATTATTTGGTTTCATTCTTTGAAAAGCATCCAACGTTTTAATTGGAACTAATAAAGTCCAAATTCCAGTACTCCCATACACAATTGGTAGCGTTTCATCTAAATCATTCCCATGAAGTCCAATGCTGTGCGCTAACTCTTCAATGGAACCATCAAACTTTTGAAACTGTGGCGCCGTTTGTCTCATTTTAATAAATGATTCTCCATTTTCATCTATATCTATATGTACTGGTAAAACACTCGCTTTCGTTTCGATTGTGAGATTTCGTTTCCCCTTCAGTAGCCCTCTTTCGTGAAGTGCAAATATAGTTCCCACTGTCGCATGTCCGCAAAGATTCATTTCATGCCCTGGTGTAAAATAACGGATCCTTATATCCGCTACATTCGAAGGAAGCACAAAAGACGTTTCGTTAAATCCTACTTTTTTTGCAATAAGCTGCATTTCATCATTAGTTAATCCTTCTGCATCTATTACAAGCCCAGCTGGATTTCCCATATTCGGCTTTGTACTAAATGCATCATAATGGAAAACTTTTATTTCCTTCATTTTCTCATCTCCTGAATTTATTTAAATATTTTGCAATACAATTCCGTTTCTGTCCTTATAGAGCATCCGTTTTTCCAAAAAACCTTTTGCATTTTTTCATTTGTCATATGAGTACTTCCAATATAATAAGTAGCCCCCATCTGTTCTAACATGTATAAAGATTGAAGATGGATATGAGCACTAAGTCCTTTTCCACGTTCCTCCGGCAATAGTCCAAAATAAAATAATCGACCTTCATTCTTCGTACCAGGTTCAATATGAGGAATGGATATTCCAATCGGTTGCTCTTTATCATAAAAAGCAATACATGATTTTTCCCACCCCTTACCTAATTCTGCTTGTATAGCATGAAAATGTTCATTAATGTTAAGACTTGATGATTTGTTGTCCGAATCTGACATACATCGTTCCCAAAGCGACTTAAATTCCTCTTCAGACAACGTCCCTACGTCTATAGAGCAAAAATCATACTGTTTTTCTAGAGTTACGCTATCCGAAAGCTTACGAAACACCTCTATTTTCGCTGCATAAAGCTCAAAGCCAAATTCACGTAACACTTTTGCACTCAGAGTATAACTGTTGAAACTTTTATCTAGTAAAATGCTTGCTCTTTTTACATTCCAATTTGAACAAAGCTCTTCAAACTTTTTTATCTGCTCTTTATAATTTTGAGCATCATAAAAAGAATCTTCATCCATTTCTTCAATTGTTACTGCATTTGGCAAACCATTTAATACTTTTTTCGAGGGGCCAAATATGTTTTGAATAGTTGTAAGATTGTACATTGTGTTCACCCTTCTATACAAAAATTGAAACTACCAATCTAACTCTCCTAAAGATGGATCAAACCTCTTCAGGACGATTTTTATAATAAATTAAATAATCAGTCCATTTTCCGTTCTCAAGAGAAAACGCTTTTCTTGTACATTCAAAAACGAATCCTGCTCTTTCCGCCAGACGAATCGATGGCTCGTTATCAACATTTATATGCAGTTCAATGCGATGGAATTTAAGATGATCAAAGAATAAGTCCATAGCGGCCCGTACACTTTCTAAGCCATAGCCCATTTTCCCGTACTGATTATGGATTGAATACCCTATCATCGCCCATTGATAATCCATTCGTAAAATTGTAATAAGCTCAACTTTACCAACATTCGCACCATCTTCTTTACGAAACACTCCTAACACATACATTTCATCTCGTTTTGCTGATTCATCAAAGCCACGTATCCATTCGGTAAACCATTCTTTTGTTGAAGACGACATATCTCGATAACCATCATCATACTTATATTGAGATGGTAAACGATTGTGGAAACCTTCATACCAACTTATATAATCTTCTTTTAGAACAGGACGGATCATAAGCCTTTCGGTTTCTACTTGTAACAATGGCTGTTTCAATTTTTATCTCTTCCTTTATACTCAAAGACTGAAATTTACGAATCATACTTCCTGCCAAATAATTTATATTATTAGAATTTTCTTTATCATTTTAAATGAAATACAGAATTTAGTAAATCAATTAACATATTCATCATTTCTTGTTCACTTCTCATTGTTTTAAAATCCCTCATTCTAACCGCTAAAACTTGTACAATTTTATTAATATAAAATTGTATAGGGTTAGCAAGAATAGATTCACTAGTTTGTTGTTCTATTTCTAGTAAAGATCAAAAGGTACGAATAGAATAATTATGATGTTACATAGCATATATATAGTCTAGTTGCCCTAACTATAACTAAACAGAAAGCCATGACCGTAACATTCAAATACTTGTCTATTCCCTTTCAAATGTTACTAATATAGGGATTTCCTGTTTAAAAGGAGATGATTGAATGAGGTTAAACCATTTAAATCTATGTGTTGATGATTTATCAGAAGCTAGACATTTCTTTGAGACATTTTTTGATTTTCAATTTTTAGAACAAAAAGGAAAGGCTCTTGTAGTAATGAGTGATGAGAATGGATTTATTCTCGTGTTAAGTGACCCGAAAGCATTCAAAGGGCAAAAGGCTGTTAGATATCCTGAAGCTTTTCATATTGGATTTTTAGTGGAAACTTCAAGTGAAGTTGATCAAGCATATAATCGCTTAGTAGCTGGAGGCATTGAAATAGACAAGGAACCTTATACAATGAGAGGTAGTAGTTATGGGTTTTATTTCACAGTATTTAATGGTTTATTAATTGAAGTTTCTTGCCTTGACTATAAAGATGGTAAGAAAGTTTCAAAACCCACTAACACATCTCTTACATAACAAATTTCAACCGAACAAGTCATAACTCATATGAAGTAATTATGAAAAAAGTCCCTCTTTTTTCTATCCGGCGATTTTTCATATTGGAATCCATTCTGTTCAAACTTTATTTCAAACCAATAAAAATATCCCGATACCTATAAAGGATCGGGATATTTTTAAATCATATATAAAGATTACTTTTATTCATAATATAGTTAATATACTCAGCTGCACTTCTTTCGATATCTTCATCCTTTAGTTGGTATTCTGCTCCATACAACGTAAATGTTGGTATGAACTTCATTCCTGTGTATAGACAAGTTGCCTGAAATGGTTTTGTTAGTTCGTTCATTGTAAACCCATCTTTATACTGCGTTTCTAATCCCCCTATAGAAATCGCCAAACCAAATTCTTTATTACGTACTTTATCCCCTGTAGAACCATATGCAAAACCGTACGTCAGCACATCATCAAACCACTTTTTTAATAATGGTGGTGAACTATACCAATAGAACGGAAATTGAAATATATAACGATCGTGTTCTAATAATAGTCTTTGTTCATAATCAACATCGAATTCCCAATTGGGAGCTGCTTTATACAATTCATGTACTGTTATCTCATTAGAATATTTCTCCAGTTCTTCTATCCATCTTTTATTAATTCTTGATTTTTCAATATCTGGATGTGCTACAATTACAAGTGTTTTCATAAATTCCCTTCCCCCTTATAAATAAATGAAATCCTTTAGTATTAGTATGTATTAGTTACATATAATTGAAAAGTACGTACTTTCAGGTGCTATAGGAACCTCAAAGTACCTATGGAGGTGTAATATGAGGATGAATCAGAACTTCCCTATCGCTACTACCCTTGAAGTCATCGGAGGAAAATGGAAGAGTAGTATTTTATGCATTCTCATGAACGGAAAGCAGCGGACACACGAACTGAAACGTGCGATCCCAGATATTACACAAAAAGTTCTAACGCAACAATTGCGACAACTTGAAGCTGATGGGATTATCCATCGTACTGTATATCAAGAAGTTCCACCAAGAGTTGAATACACAATAAGCGAATACGGAAAATCTTTAATTCAAATTATGAATGAACTGTGTGAATGGGGAAAAGATCATCAAGTCAAAAGATTATCAAAATAAAAGAACCCTTAAAAGGGTTCTTTTCTATCACTCTTTCAATTTCTCTATTTTATTTGTAATAACTCTAACGTATAAGAAAGCAAACTTTTATCTCCTACATCTCCATGCCCTGGGACAACTAATTGTATATTTTCATATCGATTCATCACATTTCCGACTGAATATGCCTATTCATCTACGTATGCATCCGCAACATTTCCTAAATCTTTCGCACCTGCTGATTTTACTAAACAACCTCCAAAAAGAATATTATATTGAGGGAGCCATACTGTTATATTGTCTTCCTCCTAATAAAGCTATGCATACAAAAATTAACAAAAACTAACGGGATCTTCTTATCTTCATACTTTTCTAATCGTACAATTACATAATTTATTCACTCTTGAAATGTGCTATTTGTTCAATAGAACACCTACAATTATTCTAATATCTGCGATGTAGCATAAAAAAAGAACTTGGTGTTTCCCAAGTTCTTTCTCCTCTTTACTCATTAAAGATAAATTCTTTAAACTTCTCTACACTCTCAAAATAATAATCTGATTCCTCTTCCATTCGCTTTCTGATTTTCGGAATATGATGCGACCAACCAGCTGCTGCAAATGTAACGTTGCAGCTCTTTGCCATTTCCAATGCTGGCTTCAAGTCATCTAATACGATGACTTCATCTTCATGTAGATGAAACATAGACAAAATCTTTTTCACTGGATACGGATGTGGCTTTCTCTGATTTTCTTCTAACTCCCATCCAAACACTGCATCTGGGACAAATCCACAATGCTTTTCATAATCCCTCTTAATGCGACTACTTTCAGAGTGAGAAACAACCGTTACAATTCCGCCCTGTCTCTTGAACTCCCGTACCAATTCAGGAAACCCTTCATAAAAGTCTGGAATTTTCGATTCGGTGTATTTTTTCCAAACTTTTTGTTGGTGCTCTTGCTCTTCTGGTGTAAAACGAATAATATCTTTACATAAACTCAAAAAACCAGGATGAAAACAATTTGAAACAAACTCTTCTAATGATAATGGCGTTTCATTAGGTCTTAAATCTTTTAAAGCTTCTACAAATGATGGATAATGTATATCCGGTGTACTTTTCACTGCTGTATCGTCATGATCTAATATTAAGCATTTATATTTCAAATTCATTTTCTTCCTCCATCACAATCCTACCTATTGCATTCCTTTCTCTATTATCTCATGTTAGCGTCATACCATCCACACTTTCTATCTTTACCACTCTCTATCTCGATTGATTTCCATCTTTTCCTGAAATGCTTCCTCTAAATCAATTTCTAATTTATTCGCTAAATCACACACATTCCAAATTACATCGAACATTTCTAAGCCTATTTCTCTTTTGGTATCCTTACCTTCACTATGCTTTATAATTGCCTCTGTTAATTCTCCTAATTCCGCCATTAAGTACATTGTACGCCTCTCAATCGTTGCATCAGCAAACCCTTTTTCTTTACTAAAATTTGATACATACTGCTGAAATTCAGAAAGCTTCACTTTATATTCCCCTTCTCTTTTTATAAATTTCTTCTACCAATCTTTTATCTTCTTTATATTTACAACGATTCGGTTGTCCTTCTGCACGATGGATTCTCAAATTATTTAACTCATACACGACCGAATATAATGTCCCAAAATTATATTTTTTCAGATTCAAACATACATGCTCTTTACTATTCGATAAAATATCCTGTACACTTTCTCGATTTAACTGTGAATTCTTTCTTAACTGTTTTTCCATATAGGTATATCTATCTTGAGATTTACTCCAATCATTATCGATATTTTGTTGTAAGGCAATCATTTCTTTACTTACAAAATGATTTGTACAAATGATAAACTCTTCATTCTTTCCTGGTCTCCGTACAAACATGTTATGTGGCGCTTTTTCTACTACTGCTATATTCCCAGATTGATCTGCTAATAAGTAGTTATTACAGATTGAGGACGGGAATTCCCTTAAAATATGTATTGCCTCTTCTGTCGTACTTGCATTTTCTAATATTTTGCGAACTGCCACATAAAAATTCAACCCCACTTCATTATTTTCACTTTGTACGAGGGTAATAGCTACTGCTAATCCTTTTTCATTCATCCCATCTACTTTTCCTAAAAATACATCAGAATGTCCAATGTACGAATATTTATCGTTAGGACAAACGAGAGAACTCTCCGTATATTTTTTCATATCTAAAATCAAATCATAGTTTCTTCCCATAATAACTTCTGAACCGTTATAAAATGCAAATATACTACATTGTGCTTCTGGCTCAAATACACCTATACTCAATATAAAAGAACTTACCTCTTCATACGTTGCATGACACCCTTCAGCAAATCCTTTCATTTCTTCTATTAATTCTGGATAAAAATCTTTTAATAGCACATGACTTTGTTTCCCAAAAGCTAATTTTTCTTTTGAAACCTTTGGAAACCGAAATCCATTTTTATATAAAATACTTGCATAGTGTTTTCCCATCTCATAATGTGTTCCGCGTAGCCTTGGATGATACATATAATCCTCTCCTTTTCTCTTACTAATGCTAGGATATACCCTCCTGTAGCAGGAGGATCAATTAAGAATAGACTGGAAAACACACTTTCATGATAAATTGTAACGGATTATGTTTGGATGCAGGCCGAATGTTTTTATAATCTATTTGTTCAGTAAACACACCCTGTTCATACACTTCAAAAGGTGAATCCCTTACTACATATCCCTTTTCCTCAATGAAATTCATTATTTTTTCATATGCGATTCCTAATTCCGAATATGGTCCCTTTACAATCACGCAAATATGTTTTCCCCCTTCTAAACAACGGACATTTGAAAGTGTATCATCGCACTCTTTTATAGGTACACAAACTTCTAAATCTATTGGTGCATTCCCTTTATAAAATTGGTGAAAAACTGTCATCATTTTCCCATCTACTCCTATCCCATATGCATATAACCTTTCAAACAATTTTTTTACAACAAAATCGATTTCTCGTATACATATTTTTTCACGAACACCGTAAATCCATTGTCTTTCTCTTATTTCTTCGAAGCATTCTGTTATATTTGAAACAGTTACAAATGGCTCATTTCTATTCAAATCATCAATGGATTGATCCATTGCCTCTAGAGTTTGCCGCATCTTTATCATTTTCCCCTCTAGTTGTAGAGCCTTTTCTCTCAATCGATTCTCTAATTCTCTATTATCATGACTTTCTAAAACTCTCTTTATTTCCTGTAATGAAAAACCAAACATTTTTAACTTTTTTATGTATTGTAAAGTTTTTATTTGCTCATAATCATAATATCGATACCCTGTTACAGAATCAGTATGCAAAGGTTTTACAAGATGAATTGCATCATAGTGATGTAACGTTTTAATAGATACACCACATATTGTTGAAAACTGTCCAACTGTATACATGTACGATCCCAGCCTTTATTTTCAATTTTTTCCTACTTAATTCATATTTTACTATAGAAAACATTCGTTTCAGACAAATAAAAAACGAGTTTGTATACAACTCGTTTTTTACACCACTTATTCTAATCATTTAAATATTTGTACGAGGCTCCTCCAATCTCTCCTTACTCTTCCAATTAAACAAACTTTCAGCCTTAGTTTGCTGCCCTGGCTTCACAAATAACATCGCTCCCATTGCAATAGCGGCCAAAATGGCAGCTACGATAAACATAGAAGGATAGCCATAACTTACAACTAAGTATCCAGTTAAGGTCGGGGCTAAGATTGTCGCGATATTCGCAATAAAATGCATAATTCCACTATAGGTTCCTGCTTGAACAGGAGCTGTGTCGACAATGATTGCCCAAAATAATGAACTTGGTAAAAAAGCAAATGCATTCCCAAGTGACATAAGTGCTAATACAGCTACATAATTATCCATCGCTGGAATGAAACTAAAGCAAACCGCTGTAAGGAATAAAGCGATAATCGGCAATCCTGTTCGAGCTAAACGAAGATTTCCTGTTTTACGTAAAATACGATCGGATAGCTTCGCCCCTAACGGTAATGTAATACAAGCTCCAAGCCAAGGAATCATGCCAAGATACCAAAGAGAAGATAATTGAAAATGGAATACATCTTGCAGATATTTCGGTGTCCAAGTTAATATTAAGAAATTGATATATTGAAAGCAAAAATACGCTAACGTAACCATGACGAATGTCGGAACTTTAAAAAAAGAATACCACGGCTCTTTTTGGATCCCTTTCTCTACTTTTACTGATTGAAGCACACCTTCAGAGCTACGAATTTCAGCTAGTTCTTCTTTCGTCACTCGCGGATGATCTTCAGGCATATTTGTAAAAGTAAAATACCAAATAATCGCCCATACAATCCCAATTGCACCAAGGATGAAAAACATCATTTTCCAACTTGTAAAAGAGAGTAACATAACCGCTACTGGTGCAGTTAATACTGCGCCTAACGGAACACCAACAAAACCAAGGGATGTTAGAAAAGCTCTTTCTTTTGGCGCTGCCCAGTTTGCTGCTGTCTTATTCGAAACCACGAAAGATGGACCTTCTGTGAATCCAAATAAAACTCGGAACAGAGCAAATCCTGCTAAAGCAGAGCCTCCAAAAACAGCCATCCCTATTTCTCCAGCAAAAGCGGTCGCAATTTCAAAAATAGACCAAGCGGTTGCTGCTACAATCCATACAAACTTTGGTCCTTTTTTATCCGAAAAAATACCTCCTAATAAAGAACCAAGCATGTAACCGTAACCAAAATAGCCTAATATAGCTCCCCATTCTTTCGGGTCAAATCCATATTCTTTTATAATAAAAGACTGTGCATAAGCAATGGCCCCACGATCAATATAATTCACCATCGTAATTAACGTAAGCATCGCAAAAACATAATAGCGGAATTTATTCTTCATCAAACTCCTCACTCCCCCTCGTATACTTTTGTTTTTCTCTCTAATCCTTTAATAAAATGACATGAACCTTTCCAGGACCATGAACTCCAAAAGCTAATTCCATTTCAATATCACCCGTCCGGCTTGGACCAGTTATAAAATTAATACAAGCAGGTAATCCATTTGGAACGTGTTCATGCACTGCAGTCACTCCTTCTGTCAAACGTCTATAAATTGTATGTTCCGAAAGGATCACTACATAAACTGGCGGCAAAACACTAACTAAACGTCCACGCCCACCACCATTCCACAAAACAACTGTTCCAGTTTCAGCTAGCCCCATTTCGGCATATGTAATTCCCATATCAACTCGAGCTACATAGTCTCGTAGTTCTCTTTCATCTTCTTTATTCTGCCAAATTCGATAAGAAACGAAATTTTTTGTTAAATACTTTCCTATTTCAAGCTGGTGTAATCTATCATCATCCCAGTACACCGCAGATTGAACATCAAATTTTCCTGCAACGTACTGAAGGGCATTCTCTATTTCTGAGCGGTATATATGACTTACTTCTGTATGTAATGCATTCAAGTTTGCAATAAACTGTTCTACTAAACTCTCGTGATCTATCTCTTTAGAAAAATACCTAAGTGGATCGTTATTCCACTTAGGAGGAGTTATCCCGGAGCGACGATTTCGCCCTAGTTTACGTGCGATATTGTTTAAAAAAGATTCTTGTACATCCGTCATGTTATGAATCCCTCTTTTCTTTTTCCCACCAATCTCGGAATGATTGTTTCGCAGGTTTTGGAAAATCTCTGCTTTCTGTCCACCCTTTTAATGGACCAGGGCCATTCGCAATATAACCATCTTTTGCAAATATCGATAAACCAGTGCGAGCCATTTTAACGGCTTTCTCGTAAACAAAAGGATGACTCGCCATAAACGAAAAACCTTTAAAGGCCAGTTGCTCAAATTTCGTTACAAATCCTTGTTCCACCTCATCTTTACGATGCTCAATGAGAAGGTCATGTAATGGAATTTTCACCGGGCAAACATCTGTACATGCGCCGCACAAACTTGATGCAAAAGGCAATTCTTTTAATTCCTCATACCCTTCTAATAAAGGAGCTAGTACCGCACCAATTGGTCCGCTATAAGTACTTCCATACGCATGTCCTCCAATATTACGATATACAGGACAAACATTCACACACGCTCCGCACCGAATACACTTCAACACTTCTTGATAAGCGGTTCCTAAAATATTAGAACGACCATTATCTAAAATGATTAAATGAAATTCTTCAGGTCCATCCATATCTTCAGGTAAGCGAGGCCCATTAATTCCCGTTACATAGGATGTAATTTTTTGACCGGTAGCACTTCTAGTTAACATCGAAACGACAACATCAAGATCTTGCCATGTCGGAACAAGGCGCTCCATTCCCATAATAGCAATATGAACTTTTGGCAATGTAGTGGTAAGGCGAGCATTTCCTTCATTACTTATTAGAACAACGGATCCAGATTCTGCCACAGCAAAATTACAACCTGAGATACCAATATCAGCCTCTAAAAATTCTTTACGCAATTGCTCCCGAGCAAATTGTAGTAATTGATTTGTATCAACTGGTATTTCCCTTCCAGCCTCCTTAGAAAAAAGCTCTGCTACTTGTTCCTTCGTCTTATGAATAGCTGGAGCAATTAAATGTGATGGAGCTTCTCCCGCTAATTGAATGATATACTCTCCGAGATCGGACTCTACCACTTTTACCCCCATTTCTTCTAAGTTTTTATTGAGATGTATTTCTTCCGAAACCATGGACTTCGATTTAATAATTGTTTTTGCTCCTTTTTTTCTCGCGATTTCAGAAACATACAATACGGCATCTTCTGCTTTGAAAGCAAAATGGACATGCCCCCCATTTTCCCGAACATTTGTAGCTAATTGTTCCAAATAACTATCTAAATTTTCAATTGTATGCATCCGAATTTCAGATGCTGCTTCACGCCATTCCTCAAGATTTCCTAATTCATGTGTAGCTTGTTCCCGTCCCATCCGAAGCCTATCTTGTGTAAATGGAACCGCACTTCTCATCTGCGAATCGTGTATGGCTTTATCTACTCTTTCCAAAAATTCTAGTTCTCCCACTACACTCATTTGTTCAGCTCCTTCGCCAGTACTTCTGCTATATGTAACACTTGAATGTCTTTATTTTTTCTGCGTAGCCGCCCTCCAATATTCATAAGACATCCCATATCTGCCCCGATTAAGAGATTGGCTTCTGCTGCCTCAATATGTTTTATCTTTTCATCAACCATTGTTTCAGAAATCGGGCTCATTTTCACTGCAAAAGTACCACCAAAACCGCAGCAATCTTGGCAATATGGTAATTCTTTTACGTCTAGGTCTTCTACTTGTGATAGTAACTTAAGTGGTTCATCTTTTATCCCAAGTCCGCGACTCATATGACACGATTGATGAAAAACTGCTGCCCTAGCTAGCTTAGATTTTAAATTACTTGTTCCGAGTACATTCATTAAAAAATCCGTCAGCTCATACGTCCTATCCACTAAACGAACTGCTTTTTCATACCATTCACTATCATCTTTAAACATTTCTTTATAATAATGATGAATCATGCTAGCACAAGATCCTGAAGAGGTCACAATATATTCACTATGCTCAAATGCTTTTATCATTTGTTTCGCTGCCGCTTTAGCTTCTTTTTGATATCCACTATTGTAGACAGGTTGCCCGCAGCAAGTTTGTCCTTCAGGAAAATCTACTTCTACTCCACATTGCTCCATAATTTCCACAACACTCTTACCTACTTGAGGAAAAAACACATCGGATAAACACGTAATGAATAACGAAACTTTCATAAACATTTCCTCCCCAGAACGATACAATCTACTTTCAAGTTATTAATCTACTGAAAAATATTTTTAATTTTTAGAATTTTCTATATTTAATTTGTTTTATTTATGATATCATGTGACGTATTATATAAAAACTATTTATAAGGTTGTTTTTGTATATAAAAAAGGTATAGAAAGAGGATTGGAAATGGATATAAGACAACTTCGTTACTTTATTGTAATCGCCGAAGAAAGACAGCTTACCCGTGCTGCTCATCGACTTCATATGGCACAGCCACCTCTAAGTAGACAACTATCGTTACTAGAACAAGAATTATCAGTAAGCCTCTTTGAAAGAAACGGTCGAAATATGCATTTAACTGAAGAAGGTAAAATATTATATAGGAAAGCAAAAAGTATTATCCAACAATTAGAGGAAACAATTACAGAGATTAAAGATACCGGTGAAGGATTACGAGGAAATCTGTCTATTGGCGCATTTCATTCGTGCATTCCTTTTTTATCTGAAAAAATCCGCTATTTTCAAGAGAACTATCCAAATGTAAACTTAAAAATATGGGAAGGTGGTCCTTTATACTTAATAGAGCAATTAGAAAATCGGAATATTGAACTCGCTGTCTTACGTACCCCTTTTAATAAGAAGGCTTTTTCTAGTATTTGTGTATCAAAGGAGCCATTCGTATTAGTCATACCTGCAAAATGGGAGCTTCATCATTCAAATCTTCCAATCTCCATAACTAAACTAGATCATATCCCCCTCTTACTTTTACATAAAGATAAAGAAGACAGTTACCATCAGCTCGTCATTGATGAATGCAGTCGTCATGGTATAAAATTAAATATAGCATGTGAATGTCCCGACTCTGCATTTGTACTTATGCTCATCATGGCTGGGATCGGAGCCTCGATTCTACCTAAAAGTGCTGTATCTTATATCCCGCAAGAATTTATCAGAATAGTAGATTTAATAGATTTCCCATTCCAATCTGAATCATCAATAATCTGGTTGAAAGATCGGAAACTCTCTAACAGTGCTAGACGATTTATAGAATACACATAAAGTGAAACTTTAATCAGTGGGGGTTTTCTCCATCTCCCACTGATTATTAGTTGAACCAATCGGGCTTTTACGAACAGTTCATCGCCCACCTAACTTCTTCGCTTCCGCTGAATTTTGAGGTGGGAGTGTTACTGCCCGTTAATGCGGGATAAGAATGATTTCGGAGGTGTAATCATGGCCCTATTCGCTTCTCCATCATTATGTATCATCGCTATAATTTCTTTCGCATTATCTTACTTTGTAGGAGTAAAACAGTATACTTGGCTCTTATCTGGATTTAACGAAAAGCGTGTACAAGATAAGCAAAAACTAGCAAACATAGTTGGGATTTATAACTTAGCAGCTGGTGTTATTGCGGCAATAGGTAGCGTCTTCACTACGCCCAACATACAAATTATTGTTCCTATTATTATCGTTGGACATGTTGTATTAGCAGCTTATGTGAACACAAGAATGGTTCACTAATCCTTCTAAAAAGAAGGCTCTGTTAAGGGGAAATGGTGAACAAAGCATTTAATAACTTATTAAAGCATATGGACAAACTATCTCAAACGAAAAAAAAACAAGCTTTTCAATGAGAGAAACACTCTCTTGAACCTACATCCTCTGTTGGTGGTCGTCTAATCAATGAAATGAGAAAAACGTATGACGGTTTACGCTTATCAAAATTCAATGTGTAGTCCTTATTGAACTAACGGTCGGAATGGTTGAACACCGTTTGGTATTGTTATAATATTCAGATTAAACCTAGCCATAACAGTATTTAAACTTCAGGGAGGAGATTTATATGTCTTTAAAAGTCGAAGATATAATTACGTTTGAACGAACTTTTACAGTAAAAGATGTTGAATTATTTACAGAGGTTTCAGGTGATGAAGGGATTCACCATATAACCCCAGATGAACAGGGAAGACTTGTAACTCAAGGGTTACTAACGGCAACTCTACCAACGAAAATAGGTGGAGATAATAACGTACTGGCTCGTACTATGAATTTTGAGTTTTTAAGACCTGTATTTACAGGGGATACAATAATTTGTGAAGCTAAAATTGAAAAGTACGAAAGGAAAGAAAATCATAGAACAGCTATTATCGCATCCTTTTTATGTAAAAATCAGAATGAAAAAGTAGTATTAAAAGGCAACTTTTCAGGTGTAATACTGTGAATTCTTTCTACCTTCTTCAATTAACTGGAGCGTTAGAATCTGATTAGCAACATTAAAATTTAACAGAGCGAAAAAGAAAAAAGATAAGCAAATTTGCTTATCTTTTTTCTGCTTTCCATTCAGTATAATCCATATTAAGATATGGATCTATTTATATTGTTATAAAGAATCCACATATTCTTTCGCTTCCAGCAATGAATACCCAAATGCTTCGCGCGCTTTCTTAACTGCTGTAATTGTTTTTCCATCTTTCACAAGCTGCCGCAGTTCATTATTAATTTCGGGCTCTACCTCTCTAATTCCCATTTGTTTTGTTATTAATTCTAATCTAGTTTCCATACGCTTTAGTCTAGCATCCGTTCTTTTTTCCATTTGCTTTAATTTTTCTCCAATATAAATGGCTCCAAAAACAATAAATGGTATTACAATCCAAAATTCCATATTCTCCTCTCCTTACAATCTATGTATTTCGCACCAATGTTCAATATCAAAATTTTACCATGAAATGAATTTCATATATAGTTATTACATTGATATGAAGGAGGACATCCACTATGATTCGTTACCTCAAATTTTCATTGCAATTTGTCGTCCTTTGCATTGTATTGACTTTACTATTCGATATGATTGGCTGGTTCATTTTCCAAAAAAACAAATCGAAAATAAAACAGTTATCATCCCGCTCATTATGGCAGGATGGACTTTATACATATTTCGATACAAGACTCCCTCAAAAACACCATAATACTACTGCCCTCATCTTAAACAAATGAGGGCATTTATCTGGATCCCTTTACTTCTTAATGGATATATTACATTCTCCTTGTCTATTTATCTCAATCTGTTTTTCGTTATCAATTTCTATTTGTAACGGATGAACCGCTGCATCTAACTCTGAGAAAAACCACCGACGCCCTGATAGCCCTAATAATAAGTAGACTCCGTTTTCTCCCATAAAATGAAAACCATCACTTAACGCTTCTCCGTCTCTTACTGAAATCCCATATTCTATCAATTGGTTCCCTACTGCGAGAACCTGATCTGTCGTCATACTCATTTCACTTACATTTAATATAGAATGAACCGAAAAAGGCTCATTACTTTCTGGAGATATAGTATGCCTAGAGATAAACTCTACAATATTCCCCGCAGGATCCATAAAATAGAACGAATGTGCATTTGAGCGTGAAAAATATACTTCATCCTCTCCATCTTCTACATTTAAAACGACCATCTTTTTTGCCCATTCTTTTGCTTCAGAAAACTGATTGGACGGTATATTGAAAGCAAAATGATAAAGAGGCTTGCTATTGAAATTATTTTTTCGAAATTCTAATTCACTCTCTCCCACTTGGATGCTAAAACTCATTTCACTACTATGTAATAACTGAAAATCTAATTTATTTAAATAGAAATCTTTCATTTCTTCTAATGCGTTACTGTATAAAGTAACCCTACTTATCAACATCAAAAACTCTCCCTTCTAGTCCAGTTCTATATTCAGATCATATAATTAATGACTTATTTTTACAAATAATTGAATTAATAAGAAATTTTATTTATAATCAGAACCAGGTATTATAACTTAGTGATAAAATGAGGGGGATTTGTATGAATTCAAAAGCACGAATTACAGCTGTCGGGACTTATGTACCCGAGAAAGTTCTATCAAATGAAGATTTATCGAATCTTGTTGAAACGACAGATGAATGGATTGTGCAGCGAACCGGTATGCATGAGAGAAGAATCACTTCCTCTGATGAATTTTCTACAACTTTATGTATTCGAGCTGTTCAAAATTTAATCGACCGATTCCACGTTTCTATTGATGACGTTGATTTAATTATTGTCGCAACTGCTACACCTGATTACATGTTCCCAAATACAGCAAGTCAAGTTCAGGCTCATTTTGAAATACCTCATACAGGCGCAATTGATATTAGTGCAGCTTGCGCTGGGTTCGTGTATGGACTAATTGTTGCCAACGGCCTTATTACTTCCGGGACAAACAAAAAGATACTAGTTATCGGTGCGGAAACTCTTTCAAAAATCACAGATTATAGCGACCGTACTACTTGTATACTTTTCGGAGATGGCGCTGGTGCAGCCCTTGTAGAATATGATGAAAACAACCCTAGTTTTTTAGGAACTCATATGGGATCTAAAGGTTCTGGCGGAATCAACTTATATCAAACTGCCTTATCCAAAACAATGAATGGAACTCAATTACAAGACACACCTTACCTCGTTCAAAACGGAAGAGCCGTTTACAAATGGGCTGTAAATACAGTCCCACAAGGCGTACAAGAATTACTAGAAAAAAATCATTTAAATATATCAAATATTGATTGGTTCATTCCACATAGTGTCAATTTGAGGATGATTGAATCCATTTGTGAACGAACAGGTATTTCTCTTGATCGCACACTCATGAGTCTACAATATTGCGGAAACACCTCTGCTGCTTCTATCCCATTAGCACTTGATATTGGATTAAAAGATGGAAAAATCAATAATGGCGACACTTTACTTTTGTATGGATTCGGTGGAGGCCTTGTACATGCAGGACTAATTTTAAGATGGAATATATAAGTACGTAACATAAAGGCTGATGTTTTATCACATCAGCCTTACAAATCATTTATGTATCTCTCAACTCTTTATTGGGTCATTACATTTGTGGTGAAATTAATGCATTGATTTCGTCTTTGATCTAACGAAAAAGCTAACTATTCTCTCTCCCTTTATATCTTACTTTTAACATTCCGCTCCCAATCTAGTTAAATACGATACATCGCATTATATTCCTTTATTTAACATTTTGTTTATTATATAGTGAATATAACATTGAAAAAGGAGAATAATCATATGGAACTCAAAACGCTAGATATATATGAAAAAATAAATCAATATCCGGTAGCTGGATTAAGCCTAGCTATTATTCGTAATGGAGAATTAGAACATGCTGAAGGCTTTGGCGCACTTGAATTGAGGACGGTTAGAAAAGTTAACGTGAATTCTATTTTCAACGCTTGTTCTATAAGTAAATTCCTCACAGCGATGCTCGTATTGAAATTAGCAGATCAAGGAATACTGGACTTAGATGAAAATGTAAATAACCGTCTTATATCCTGGAAAGTTCCTGAAAATAAATTCACTTATGATAAAAAAGTTACCTTACGAAATCTATTAAGTCATCAATCAGGAATTATTGATCCGGATGAAAGTTTTGATATATATCACCCCATCCAAGGAAAACCTGCGATTTTACAGATCCTTCAAGGTAAAACATCCTATTGCCCAGTCCCTATCGAAGTTCAATATGAGCCTGAAAGCAAGTTTCACTATTCCGATGCTGGATTTTGTATAATAGAACAACTGATAGAAGACGTTACCGGAAAATCTTTTAATCTATTATTACAAGAGTTAATATTTGGACCTTTAAATATGAATAACAGTACACTAGAATCTCCTAAACAAGAGATCACAAATGATCACTTTGCATGTGGTCACAATAAGAACGAACATGTAGTAGATGGAAAGTATCCGTTCTATCCCTATTCAGCTGCTGCAGGAATTTGGTCAACCCCAACAGATTTAGCTGCTCTAGTAATGGAAATCAGCCATTCTTTGCAAGGCAATAGTAAACTCGGACTATCATCAAAAATAATGAAAGAAATGATTTCCCCACAAGGTTGCTCAAAATGGACCGGATTAGGTGTATTTCTAGACAATCCAAAGCAAGAAATACAAATTTCTTCACTTGGCTGGGGCGTTGGCTTTCAATGTATGATTGTTGCATATCCACATAAAGGCACCGGTGCTATCATTATGACAAATTCAGACCTAGGTGTTCACCAAAATGAAGGGATTATTGGAGAAATTATTAACTTATTAGAACTATAGAAAGCTTTAGTAAGGGCTATCATTAAAAAAGCTAGCGAAAGGCTAGCTTTTTTTAGTTCTGACAAGAACATACAGAAAATTTTTTATAGAGTTAAGTACAAAAAATTATATATCCGAAACTACACACAGTGAAGAGCACTTAAAGCGGATTCCTCATCTTTTAAAAAAAATACAGCTTTTCCTTTATTACATTCATATATAAAATCCGCAAGACTTTTACTATTGTATACATTGAAATCCCCAACAATAGCTAATTTTATGCGGTAGTTCATATATTTTTGTAATATTTCACCCGCTAGGCCAGTTCTTAAGTTAAAAAATTCCTCTGTAATATTTACTTTGTTAATCAATATTTTTTGACAATCATAGGAAAAATTGACGGATGCCATCAAGTCTAATGCTCCTTGCACATCCCTTATTACGATTTCAGAACTTTCTATAATTGCAATTTTAGAATTATCTTTTTCATGAATGCGTATTTTCACCTATATCCCCCACCTAACATTACATTTTTCATCAAATTATCATTCTTCTTTTTTTACTTTATATAATATTTTTAGCTACAATCTTTAGATGCTCAGGAGCGATGATTTCCTTTATACTTTCTTGAAGATCCTCGTGAAGCATTTCTTCAAGATGCTCCAATGATACTTCAAGAGGTGTACACTCTAACGTTTCAATATTTAATAAGGAATAATGTTCTTTTTTCTTTATGACTAAATATTGATTCTCTTCTGTTACAAGTAAAGAACCTAATCTAATTCCGAGTAAACGTTGATCATCAAATTTCATACTATATCCCTCTCTCTATTAATAGACATACTATAGAAATAAAAACAATTTTATATAAATTAATATCCATATTATAACTTTACCAAAATCTATCTCTAAATAACACGAAAATTGGTATTATTATCCTTGAAAATAAAACCTATACTACATATTTCACATGCGATATTCTTAATTCTCCATATATTGCAGCACAAAAAAACTTTCTCAACATATAAAGATCACTTTATAGTTTTCTAAATTATCAGAATACGTTATAATGAATTTAATAAAAGTTTGACCTCTCCTAATTCATGTACATATTGTTGATCGGTAGGAATTGCTACCGGTCTATTTTTTTATTCTTGTATTAAACATTGAATCTTCTTTTTGAATAACTGAAAATAAAAATTCTGCATCTCGGCCCACACCACAAAGCAGTGCTGATCCTCTTTGATGTTGCCAAGGTAAACCAATATAGTATAACCCTTGCACCCCGCTAACACCTCTTGTATGAACTGGTGATCCTGCTTGATTCATTGCAGCTTCTACTTCAATCCACTGATAATTCGGTATGAACCCTGTAGACCATACTACATTCTGAACATTGCATGCGCTATCATCTGAAAACACTACTTTATTCTGCAATGCATTTACGACCTTCGGCTTCAATGCTATCGCCCCATTACGAATAAGCTCTCTACATTCATAACCAAATATAGGATCTTTCTGCTTCTGAAACCATCTTCCCCGCCATGTGTTGATTCCAGCATATAATAGTCCTATTGTTTCCAGCCAAGCAAAAATACTCCTTCCCATTATTTTTAGTGGTAAAAAAGAAAGCGGATGACTTACAGCAATCGTAACATCACGAGATTTCGCTAGTTCTACTGCAATTTGTGTACCGGAATTCCCCCCTCCTACTACAAGGACTAATCCCTCTGGAATTTGCATTGGTGATTGGTATTGTGAAGAATGAATTTGAAAGGTATCATTGGAAAGGTTTTGTGAAATAGAAGGAATGTAAGGCCTCTGAAAAGCACCTGATGCGATAATAACTCGTTTAGATTGTAGCATTTCGTTAGGAGTAAAAACCTCAAACGCATGTCCCTTCTTTCTTATTTTGGAAACATTGATATTTAACCTCACCGGTATGGAAAAACGTTTCGCATAAGCTTCTAAATAATTTGCAATTTCATCTTTACTAGGAAATTCATTTTGATTTCCATTTAACCTCATACCTGGCAATGCACAATAATCCCTTGGTGTAAACAATTGTAAAGAATCGTACTGCTTTCTCCATGAATCACCAATCCTCTTCCCTCCATCCAATAAAACAAAGTTATAGTTTCCTTGCTGTAAGTAATATCCCATAGCTAAACCTGCTTGACCAGCTCCTACTATAATTACATCTAACATATTTCCTCCTCCTTTTTATTACAATAACATATGAATAATTGTTCATATGTTCATATGTTTGATTTAATATTATAGTTTTCTTTTTTACAAATCAAGGAAAACAATTCTTCTTTCTACTCAACCTATAAACCTAAAAAGCACACTATTGATGATAAGAAACTTTTTATCATCAATAGTGTGCTTTTAAATTCGATATAAGTAACAATTTAATAATTTACTTTCTTATTGAAATACCACTAGACATATACTTTTACATTCTCTTTATTTATAAACATCTGCCGCAAGCTCTTTTAAAAGGCCGATGTTTGTCACTTCAAAGTACCCATTATTCTTTCTAATTACACTTTTATCACAAAGAGTATTTAATGTTCTTAATAAATGCCTGTAGCTTGTTCCTAGCAATTCCGATGTCTCAGTTAAATTCCCATTAAATATAATTCTTTGTTCATTATGAATAAGTCTTTCTCCAGTCGCAAGAATGTAACTTGCTAACCTATTCTCAAGAGGATACAGTAAATTAATCGTACTGTTTTTTGACAATCTATTTAACTTATGAGACAAAGAACCACAGATACACCTTAAAAAGGTTGCATCCTGAAGCAATCGTTCTCTCACCTTTTCTAAAGGGATTCCAATGCAATAAGAGTCTACCATCACTTGTACATTTGAAGCTGTTTTTTGCGAGTGGATTAATTCAACATCTCCCAATATTTGCAAGCTATCATAAAAACATAATAATACAGATTTCCCATTACTTAATGTGTTATAAGCCTTCGCTTTTCCTTCAACAAAGAAATACAGATAGTGAATATCTTCATTCTCCTTACAAATATGCTCATTCTTTTTAAAGAGTAATAGTTCCATATATGATTTCATATCATTGCTAAAAAATGATGCAATTTTATTCTTTTGCACATAATCATCTAACTTATGAGAATTACATATTTTCTTCATACATCCCCCACCTTTGTAACTCATTTTAATTATAAAGAAAATTTCTTCCTTTCACTATGACATATGTCATAGTAGCTCACAATTTAATCATGATACATTACATGTAAATTTATAAAGGGGGAACGTCATTGTATAATTTACTCTCAATTATTATAGGTGCTTTCATCGCCATTATGATTCCTTTAAATGGTATCTTATCTGAAATGACAGGTAACTATACATCTAGTGTGATGATTCATATCGTTGGATTAGTTGCCATTGTCATTGTTTTACTCGTTAGCAAATCCAAACTTCACATGCAAAAAGGGATACCGCTTTATCTTTATAGTGCAGGAGCTATCGGTGTTTTCACCGTACTATTTAGTAATATAAGCTTCACAGCACTCGGTGTCTCTATTACAATCGCTTTAAGTTTACTTGGGCAATCTGTTTCATCTATTATTATCGATCATTTCGGCTTATTAGGTATGAAGGTCGTGAAATTTGAAAAGAAAAAAATGTTTGGATTACTTCTGATTTCTTCGGGAATTGTTGTAATGACTATTTTTTAATGGAGGATGGAACTATGTTATATATTTGCATTGCAATTTTAGCCGGAATTTCCATTGTAGTTGCAAGAATTATTAATGCTAACTTAGCAGCAAAGATTGGAATTTTCCAAGGAACATTTGTTAATTATATTACGGGATTGTTTTTTTCTTTTTTATTTTTACTCTTTAGCAATGAATCTCTTCACGTATCAGCTACGACATTGCACTCCATACCATTTGTAGTATATTTAGGAGGTTTAGTTGGTGTTATTGTAATTGTATTATCAAACTATATTACTCCTAAAATATCATCTTTCTATTTAACTTTATTGATTTTTGTGGGGCAATTATTTATGGGAGTTATAATTGATTTCTTCACATCAAATGATGTATCTATCGGTAAAATAATCGGAGGCTTTTTAGTATTACTTGGACTGACTTATAACTTAATACTTGATAAGACGTACGAACCTGTGAAAAATAGTCGAGTACAGCTCTAACAACATTTTAAAAAATAGAAAAGGAATACATCCGCACGCTTACATTGGATTTATTCCTTTTTTATAAGAACTCCTCCAATTTCAACACATTAACTTTTCCTCTTCTTTCACAGAGTGTCTTCTAAAGACAAGGAATTTCAATGCAATTGACATTATCATCATTCCAATTCCGCACATAATAAACATAACATTTAGAGAAATAAATATAGACAGAATTCCAAATACCAAAAGAGATATTGTATCTGCTAAGTAAAGCAAAACTGCATTAAAACTGAACCCTCGCCCTAACATATCTTTCGGAACGAGTTTTTGTAATATGTATACCCTCGTTAGTCCCGCTAACGGTAGACCAATCCCGACTATACATACTCCAACAAAGTAAAATGAAATATTAAATGTAAATCCAAGCAAAAAGATCCCAACACCCCAGATAATAGACGCGATTGTATAAATAGTTAAATTCAAGTTTTTCCATATGAAGGGGATCATCATATTTGTAATGATTACTACGCATCCAAAGAACCCTTGAATGACACTATAAATTTCTTTACTCTCTTTTGTGAACTCTCCCAATGATAATAATAATCCAACTTTCCAAACCCATGTATTCATGATTACCGGATTATATCCTGACAGTTCTTGGATTGAAACAATTCGTTCTTCCAAAAACATTACTTTTATTCCAACATTGCATATGGGAAACTTCTTATCTCTTTTTAAAGTTGATGAGATACTGTATATTTTATTTGAACCAAAGTCAACATCTCCACAACAAAATACTACACCCAATACTCTTTTAACTATAGACGAAATCACCCCTACTGTTACCGCTTTAGGGGATCAAGCACGCTTAACGATATTAACGGTGCTTGCTAATCATAAAGAATTATTTGCCCAAGAAATTATTAATGAAACTGGATTACACCAAAGCACTGTATCTCGGCACCTAGCTGTACTAGAAAGCGGCGATCTCCTTCATGTGAGAAAAAAAGGTAAAACAAAGTATTATTCGATTAATAAAACTACGGTTGAAAAAACAATTACCTTTTTAAATCATATAAAACGTTAATCAAAAATAGAGAAAGCTATACTTTCTCTATTTTTGATTACCCTATATTATCTATTAAAACACCACAAAAAAAGGTTGCTCTTTTTCATCTAAACTTTTTACAATTCTCTCTTTAAAATTTGACCACGTAACCATCTGTAAAGCCTCTTCAACCGTAAAGAATCCGACTTCTAAACTCTCACTACTTGTTTCTAACTTACCCCCGATCGGTTTTGCTAGCCAACAAGTCGCACAAACACCTGAACTTAGATTTTGATATATACCACAGAACTTTGTCACGCAAATATCAATCCCAGTTTCTTCTTTTACTTCTCTTATAGCAGCGTCTTGAATAGATTCCCCTTCTTCAACTTGCCCTCCTGGTTGCTCCCACCCTCTACGCGGGCTATGAATTAATAGGATCTTCCCCTCATCGTTTAAAACGACTACACCCGCTGAAACATAATGTTTTGGATTACTCATAGGAACAACTTCCTTTCAATGCCTTTCATCAAAAAATAAATATCCTTTAACTATAGCTAAAGGGATATAACAGTACGACTTTATTCTAACGCCACAATAGTAAATAGAAGAGAGAATAAGTATTTACTACAATCAGCTTGTCAATGCGAATGATTTTTCGATACAGGAAATAAACTGATGAATAAATTCATCGATTTCTTCTTTTGTAATAATATAAGGGGGAAGTAAACGAATTGTATTTCCCTTTGTAACGTCTACAAGCATGCCTTTATTTAGTAATTCTAATTGTAGTTTTTTTACATTTTCATTCGTGTCGTGAATACTGATTCCAAACATCATTCCACAATGACGTACTTCTTCGATAAAAGAGGAGTTTTCCTTCTGGATTTTTTGAAGTTTTTCATTTAAATATAAGGACGTTTCATAAGACTGTTGCATTAAACCATCATCCATTAATGTTTTTAATACAGTTAATCCTAAAGCCGTACCAATTGGTGAATGTGCGAATGTTGTTCCGTGATCACCTGGTGAGAATATATCATAAAGTCGTGGACCTACTATTATTCCCCCTAAAGGTGTACCGCCTCCCGCTCCTTTACCAAATTGAATAATATCAGGTGTAATATCAAAATGCTGATAAGCAAACAATTTTCCAGTTCTCCCTATCCCACTTTGCACCTCGTCAACAATAAATAACACATTATACTGTCTGCAAAGCTCTTCAACACCTTTTAAATATTCACCCGACAAAGGATATATCCCACCACTTCCTAATACTGGCTCTAGCATAATAGCAATTGGATTTTCCTTGAGTATGGTTCTTTCTAGTTCCTCTAAATTCTCTCGTTCCACTTCATATACAGGAATAGACGTACGCGGAAAATTTTGATATACACTTTCTTGTCTTGTAAAGTGAAGAGCACCTAATGTACGTCCATGAAAACTTTCTTTAAGTACAATTACTCCATCACGTTTTTGATTTGTTATATGTCTGTACTTGTGGATTAGTTTTAAGGTTGCCTCGGTAGCCTCCGCACCAGAGGTTGTATAATAGACTTTCCCATCTTTTAAAGAATAATTGACTAATTTTTTGGCGTATTCAATAGCAACTGGGTTTAAGAAATGAAAGGGAAGATGTAAGCATCTTGTAACTTGTTCAAAGGTGGCTTTTATAATATTAGGATGATTGTAGCCTAATATATTCACTCCTACACCAGAGAATAAATCAAGATATTCTTTACCATTCACATCATAAAGCTTACAACCTTCACCCTTTTCTATAATAACCGGTATGCGGTGGTACGTAGACATTACATATTCTTTATCTAATTGAGACCAATCGGACATGCATGATTCCCCCTAGGTGTAATCCTATTATCTTTACATTTTCCAACACAAAATTTCGGTACAACTTCTGAATTGACTACACTGTCATCCAATTTACATGTTAGAAAAAATATATGAGCATAGAATTTTTGTTTACTCCCCTTTTCAAAAACCTTATATATTTCGCGAATAATAGAAAAAACGAAATAATTTTTAGTTCATACAACTATCAAAAGCTTTGTGTATTCACATAGACCTAAATGAACTGAGTAACTAGAAATGGTGTTTTTGTTAGAATTTTAAGATTTCAAATTATATTTTAATTTTATACACCATTAGAAACCTTCGCTCTTTCTAACTTGTAATGAGGTTTCTATAATCATATCTAACAGCTTACTATATGAGATTCCTGCCGCATGGGCACTTTTAGGCAACAAGCTATTTTTTGTCATCCCCGGCAATGTATTCACTTCCATCACATACGGGATTCCATCTTTTATAATTATATCCACCCTAGCATAAACACTGCATTTTAATGCTCTATAGCAGGTCATTGCAGCTTCAACAACACGTTCATATGTTGTAGCCGGAAGTTCCACAACCTCTTCAATCGTAGCGATATCATCGTATTTCGCATGATAATCAAAAAATTCAGCCGTATGTTGAATCGAAATGATTGGTAAAAGCTTTCCGTCCAAAATAGAACATGTAATTTCTTCGCCCT
>Ga0102589_1001559_pt1 | contig 30198 bp, 30 predicted proteins | sample AraplaMF_Col_mLB_FD_76858 | JGI IMG/M metagenome (GOLD analysis project Ga0102589, IMG submission 76858) | Arabidopsis root microbial communities from the University of North Carolina, USA - plate scrape MF_Col_mLB | ecosystem: Host-associated > Plants > Roots > Endosphere | place: USA...
ATTATATCTTTTTCAAAACACTAATCAATACAGGTATGCGCAAAGGTGAAGCTGCAGCATTACAATGGAGTGATATTGATTTTAAAGAACAAACAATCCGCATCACCAAAACCTTAGATTTTTCAGTAAAAAAAGGTGAAGATCTTTTCGGAGATACAAAAACATTTACTTCTAGACGTACCATTATGATACCAAAACCGCTGGTTAACGATTTACTTAACCACAAGAAATGGCAAAACGAAAACAAACTTGTTTTGCAAGAACAATATGAACATGAATTGGATTTAGTATTTACGAGAGTAGATGGTAAATTTCTTCCGAAGTCAACTTTATTTAATGCTTTTTCTCGCATCCTTAAGAGAGCGGATTTACCTAAATTAGAAATCCATTCCCTTCGACATACACACGCTGTATTATTGTTAGAATCTGGTGCCAGTATGAAATACATTCAACATCGTTTGGGTCATAAAAATATCGAAATCACTTCGAATGTTTATTCACATATTAGTGACAAAATTAATAAAGATTCCATCGCTGAATTTGAAGCCTATATGAATGATGTTTTGGGTTAAAAAAATTCTTAGATTTTTTGTGGCTGTTTTGTGGCTGTTTTTCCCTAAAAACTTTTAACATTGATTTAGCCACAAAAACAAAAAAGCCCCGATACCAGTAGTATCAAGGCTTCTCACTCTTAGTAAAGAGTCATATATTGATCGCGTTCCCATTGATGGACTTGCGTTCTGAACATATCCCACTCAATTTCTTTAGCTTCGATAAAGTGCTCAAGTAAGTGTTCTCCTAACGCACCGCAAATAATTTCGTTTGATTTTAGTTCATTTAATGCTTGTGCTAATGTAGCTGGCAAATCATTAATGCCTGCTTTTTCACGTTCTTCTAGAGTCATTACATAAATGTTGCGATCTACCGCAGGTGGTACCGCTAGTTTATTTTTAATTCCATCAAGACCTGCTGCTAGTAATACAGCCATTGCTAAATATGGATTTGCAGCTGGGTCAACACTACGTACTTCTACACGCGTACTTACACCGCGAGATGCAGGGATACGGATTAATGGGCTACGATTTTGCGCAGACCAAGCTACGTAACAAGGTGCTTCATATCCAGGTACTAAGCGTTTATAAGAGTTTACAGTTGGATTCGTTACAGCTGTAAAGCTTGGTGCATGTTTTAAAATACCTGCGATAAAGTGGCGAGCATCATCACTTAATTGCAGATCACCTTTTTGATCGTAGAATACGTTCTCATCATTTTTGAATAGTGATAAGTTACAGTGCATACCTGAACCGTTTACACCAAATAGTGGTTTTGGCATAAATGTTGCGTGTAAACCGTGTTTACGAGCAATTGTTTTTACAACAAGTTTAAACGTTTGAATATAGTCACATGCTTTAATTGCACTTGCATATTTGAAGTCAATTTCATGTTGCCCTGGCGCAACTTCATGGTGTGATGCTTCAATTTCAAAGCCCATTTCTTCTAGTTCAAGAACGATATCACGACGGCAGTTTTCTCCTAAATCCATTGGAGCAAGGTCAAAATATCCACCATTATCATTTAATTCTAATGTCGGATTTCCTTTTTCATCAACTTTAAATAAGAAAAACTCTGGCTCTGGTCCAAGATTGAAATCAGTGAAGCCTAGTGCTTCCATTTCTTTTAACATACGTTTTAAGTTGTTACGTGGATCACCTTCAAACGGTGTACCGTCTGCATTATAAATATCACAAATTAATCTTGCTACTTTCCCTTTTTCAGCAGTCCATGGGAAGATTACCCATGTATCTAGGTCTGGATATAAGTACATATCAGATTCTTCAATACGAACAAATCCTTCAATAGAAGATCCGTCAAACATCATTTTGTTATCTAGAGCTTTTGTTAACTGACTAACTGGAATTTCTACGTTTTTAATACTTCCTAAAAGATCCGTAAATTGCAAACGGATATACTTTACATTCTCTTCTTTCGCCAAGCGGAAAATATCTTCTTTTGTGTACTTTGCCATTTTCAATTCCTCCTTAGTCCCTCTAAACATTTTCAAAATTATCAATCATTAATGAAAAAACCTTGAAATATCACCTTGTCGTAAAGATGTTCGATTAAATCTGCCTGTATGTTGCAATTCATCTCGAAGTATTTTACGAAGTTCTGATTTCGAAATTTCCTTTACTTCTTCTCTTACTTGTATCACTTCTGATTGATTTTCCTTCATTAATAGTACTTGTTTAATACCAGCCATGTTTAAACCTTGATCTAACAAGTCTTTAATCTCTAACAATTTATCTACGTCGTTAAATGAAAATAATCTACGATTTCCTTTTGTACGGGTTGGGGAAATCAATTTATGTTCTTCATAGTAACGAATTTGACGCGCAGATAACTGTGTTAAATCCATAACTATACTTATCGGAAACAGCGGAGCAGAACGTCGATCATTTTGTGTCACTTCAGTTCCTCCTTCGCCTTAACTTGATTCTCATTTTATATTATGTTATGTTTCATGTCAACAGATGTTAGCTTTTCTAACATGATTTTTTCAAAAAAACTTTTCACTTTATTAAAATGTCTCAAACCCTTACTTATATACAAAAAAAGCTGCCAAAATCGGCAGCTCTCATTTAAGAAATTACTAATAGATTTTTTTCAATAAGCGCATCAATAGCAGAACAAATCGCAATCTTCACATGCGAATATGTTAAGCCACCCTGCACATACGCAACATAAGGCGGGCGAATTGGACCATCTGCTGATAATTCAATACTCGCACCTTGAATAAATGTACCTGCGGCCATAATTACATCATCTTCATAACCCGGCATGTAATTTGGATACGGTGTAAAATGGGAATTGATTGGTGATGCATATTGAATCGCTTGGCAAAATGCAATCATACGCTCTTTATCATCAAATTGAACCGATTGTATTAAATCTGTTCGCGGCGCATCCCAAGTTGGTGATGTGTTCATACCAAGCTTCTCTAAAAATGCCGCTGTAAAAATTGCACCTTTTAATGCTTGACTAGCAACATGAGGCGCTAAGAAAAATCCTTGATACATCTCTTGTAAACTATATAAAGAAGCGCCAGCTTCCGCTCCAATACCTGGAGACGTTAAACGATATGCACACGCTTCTACATATTGCTCTTTCCCAACAATGTAGCCACCTGTTTTCACGATGCCGCCACCTGGATTTTTAATAAGTGAACCTGCCATTAAATCTGCACCAATATGACACGGTTCTAACTCTTCTACAAATTCTCCGTAGCAGTTGTCTACAAAGACAACAACATCTGGTTTAATTTCTTTTACAAACGCAATCATTTCTTTAATTTCAGCAATTGTAAATGATGGGCGAGTTGCATAGCCCTTTGAACGTTGAATTCCAATCATTTTTGTATTTTCATGGATTGCCGCTTGCACTGCAGCGAAATCAACACGTCCCTCTTTTGTTAAAGCAACTGCCTGGTAACCGATATTATACTCTTTAAATGAGCCAACACCTTTTCCACGAACACCAACAATTTCTTCTAACGTATCATATGGCTTCCCCGTTATATATAACAATTCATCACCAGGGCGTAAAATCCCAAATAGCGCTGTAGAGATTGCGTGAGTTCCAGAAATAATTTGCGGACGCACAAGGCCTGCTTCTGCCCCAAATACATCAGCATACACTTTTTCTAACGTATCACGGCCGATATCATCGTAGCCATATCCTGTTGTTGGAATAAAGTGCGCATCACTAATTTTATGATTACGAAAACTTTCTAACACACGAAATTGATTACTTTCAATCACTTCATCAATTTGTTTATGTATATCTGTAATTTGCATTTCTACTTCTTTTACAATCGGAGCAATCTTTTCCCCATTCTTCAATCGATTAAACATCTTCTTTCCCTTCTCCTTTTCTCGTTGAATATTTATAAATTTGTCCATTTAGCGGAGAATGAGCAAAAATATACCCTGTACATTCATATGCTTGCTTCTCATCTTGAAACTTCATTTCCGTTAATACTGTATCTGTTTTTAAAAGCGTCAACAATCTGCCTTCATGCACCGGAATCATTAATTCATACGAATCCATTCGCTTCATCATTTCTATTTCTACAACTTCTTTTAATCTTTCTAAATCTTCCTCATGAAAAGCACTTGTCATAATAAAATCATTTTTTGGGAACGGAATGAAGTTTGGATGTAACTTATCCTTTTTGTTATATACAGTAATCATTGGGATATGATCAAATTCAAGATTTTGCAATAGGTTTTTCACAGTTTCTTCATGCCCAATATAATTCGGATCAGCTGAATCAATAACATGCAAAATAACATCCGCTTCATTTACTTCTTCTAATGTGGAACGAAATGCCGCAACTAACGATGTCGGCAAATCTTGAATAAACCCAACTGTATCTGTTAATAACACTGTATATCCACATGGCAACTGCATTTTACGTGTCGTCGGATCAAGAGTCGCAAACAGTAAATCTTCTTCAAATGTATCAGCCGCTGTTAATCTGTTAAACAGCGTAGATTTACCAGCATTCGTGTATCCGACTAAAGAAACTTGAAAAACTTGATTTTCTTTACGTCGCTCACGATATCTCTTGCGGTGCTCTACCACACCAGAGAGTTGCCGTTTAATTTCATCAATGCGAGAACGAATATGACGACGATCTGTTTCCAACTTTGTTTCTCCCGGTCCTCTTGTACCAATCCCACCACCAAGACGAGATAACGCTTGCCCTTGTCCCACAAGACGCGGCAACGCATATTGGAGCTGCGCAAGTTCCACTTGCAATTTACCTTCTCTCGACTTTGCGCGCTGAGCAAAAATATCTAATATCAGTTGCGTCCGATCAATGACTCTTGAATCTAACTGTGCTGATAAATTTCGAATTTGGCTCGGTGTTAATTCATTATTAAAAATGATAACATCTGGCTCTAATTCTTCTACAAGTAGAGAAAGTTCTTCTAACTTCCCTTTTCCAACATACGTTGCTGGATGAAACTTAGTACGTTTTTGCACCGCAATAACTAACACTTCTGCTTGCGCTGTTTTTGCTAATGATGCTAATTCTTCCATTGAGTGTTCAAAACGTTCTTCATCATCTTCAGGTAATTGACAGCCAACGAGTATCACTTTTTCTTTTTTTTCTAACAAATATTCTCACGCATCCTTTTCGAAAGTTAAACCTTCTAATATAATAGCAGAGTAAGAACATTTCATCTAGTTAGTGAGGGAGAATTTCATGGCATGGGATTTATTTAGCATCATCGGTACAATCGCTTTCGCTTTAAGCGGAGCAATCATCGCGATGGAAGAAGAATATGATATTTTCGGGGTTTATATTTTAGGAATGGCAACCGCGTTTGGGGGAGGCGCACTGCGTAATTTATTAATTGGCTATCCAATTGTTTCACTTTGGAAACAAGATATGTTATTTGAAATTGCAATGTTGTCAATGACTATTATATTTTTATTCCCGAACAAACTCATCAAACATTGGAAACGCTGGGAAAATATCACCGATGCAATCGGTTTATCTGCATTTGCAATTCAAGGTGCATTATATGCACAAAAACTAAATCTACCAATTAGCGCAACGATTGTCGCAGCTGTCTTAACAGGAATCGGTGGCGGTATTATCCGTGATTTATTAGCACGCCGAAAACCACTTGTACTACGAGCAGAGATTTATGCACTTTGGACAATTTTAGCTGGATTTTTAATTGGTACTAAAATTGTAACAAGTGACTTGGCATTATATGTTTTATTCGTTCTTATCGTATGTTTCCGTATGATTTCTATCTATTACCAATGGCATTTGCCACATCGTAGTGTAGAAAAAATCAATCATTTCAATGATAGATAACAGATTAACTCTTTACTTTTAACATACTATAATTAGAAGAGGATACTATGTCCAATATGAAGACGTAGATCCTCTTTTTTTCTTACATTGTATATTACATAATTAGAGAGTCAACTACCCACCACTTCTTGCCCTTCACGCGCTTGAAGATGGGGGTGAATTTCGGAAATGCGGTAAAACATCGGCTTTTTATTTGACTAAAAATCAACAATGAAATTTAACAGCGCCAAAAACAAAATAGCCACTTTCTGTTAGAGAGTGGCTTTGTACGAGTACGATTACTACATGTTACAAGGCTAGTATGTAAGTAATTACTTAAATGCATATTGCCTTATCCACAAAAAGAACACTTGTTCTATTATTTTCTAATTAGTCTCGTTAAAGCCATCCCAAGAAATCCAACACCCATTCCTATCAGCCATCCAATTTGGGAACTTCCTAACAAAGATCCCACTCCTCCACCAAGAAACATGCAGCCAACGAATACTAATACTCCAACGCCCGATTTCTGCCGATCCATAATTCAATCACACCCTTTCAATAAAACATATGCTATTAGCTAACTAACTTTTCCTGAATATGATATGTTAATTATTTTGCTAGAGGTGGTATAGTTGTTTGGCTTAGAATCAGCATTGGTCAAGGAATTCAAAAGATGGAGATGGACGGCTTTGAAGGAATTGTAGGAGATGAATTTAACTTTTAAGTACCATAACTTAAGAGTTGTGGACAAATTCTTCTTCAACTAACCAGTGATTTTCCACAATCGGGCGCTTTAATGGAATAAAAGGAGAGCATATATTAGTCATGTATAATATGTGCTTTCCTTTATTTTTAGGGATTTTTATAATTTAGGTCTTGATAAATTTCATAAAGGCGTTTTCTTTTTCATCTCATCCTTATCAAAAAAATTCCACTGATAGAAGTATTATTTTATTGCATGTTTTTTGTACATATCCGTAAATACTATTCCTTAAAGAGAGGTGAGACAAGTGACAAAACACGTAAATAAAGGCGCGCAAAGAAGTTCCGTTGATCAATTTGGGCATGATTTAAATTCCGCACATGAAAAAAGCAAAAAAATGGAACGTTATCACAAAGCATATCAACAAAAAGCAAAAGACGAACAGGAGTGAAATAAAATGGCAAAAGGAAACAACAATCGTAACCGAGGGCAAGGCAGCAGCGTGAATCCACAAGGACTAGCTTCAGATGTAGCAGATCAGAGTCCAAAAAGCCAATTAGAACAACGCGCAAAAACAAAAAATACGAAATAAAACACGAAGCATTACGCTTCGTGTTTTATAATAAATAATTTATGAATTGCACTCTCCATCTTCAAGTAACAAATCACTACTAGAAATTGTTATTAAATCATATTTATCGTACGTTTCTTCCTGAAGCAGCCTCATCGCTTGTGTACGAATGGATTTTTCCACAATATTACGAACGTAACGTCCATTGCTAAAAGAAGTGATCTGTGATGAATATTTTACTGCATTTAAATGATCGCGAAGATTCCACTCTGCCTCTTTTGATAATTGATATTCCCGTTCATCGTACATTTGTTTCCCTATCTCTAATAATTGATTGACAGTGTAATCAGAAAACTCAATAATGAAAGGAAAACGAGATTGCAAACCAGGGTTTAATGATAGAAAATGGTTCATCTCACGTGAATACCCTGCTAAAATGAGCACAAAAGCATGTTGCTTATCTTCCATATGTTTAACAAGCGTATCAATTGCCTCTTTCCCAAAATCTTTTTCACCCCCACGTGCAAGTGAATAAGCCTCATCAATAAACAATATCCCCCCCATTGCTTTTCGAATGAGGTCACGTGTTTTTTGTGCAGTATGCCCAATATATTCACCGACTAAATCCGCTCGTTCCGCTTCAACTAAATGCCCTTTCGATAACACATTCATCTCAAATAATAATTTTCCAATCATCCTAGCAACAGTTGTTTTCCCCGTTCCCGGATTTCCTTTAAACAACATATGAAGGACTTGTTTCTCTGATTTCAAACCCGCTTCTTGCCGTTTTTTATTTACATAAATCCATGCATAAATTTCTTTTATAATTTTTTTAATTTCCTGCATTCCAATAAGCTTGCTCATTTCTTCTTCAATTCGCTGCAACATTTCATGTTTTGTAACAGTTTCATTTGAAAGATTTTGTTTTTGTTCTGGAGAAGAAACTGAAATTTTCTGTCGGTGATTAAGCACAATGTTAATTTGGTTATTATTCTTCTTTCGCATCGACTGTTCCATACAATCACCTCATTTTTATCATTTCATTGATAGATATTATCAAAATTTACACTTTACCAAGAAATAAACATTTTCTGAAAATTTTTGTTATAATGTAAGAAAACTAGGGAGGTGGGACTATGTCAACAAAAGAACTTAATGATACAGTACAAGCTTTCTCTGCTTATTTATTAAATAAGGGACGAAAGCCTTCGACTATTAAAAGATATGTCTACGACATCGAGGATTTTCTTCATTGGTTACAAAAAAACAAAAAAATTTCTTCTAATAATATATGGGAGACTCTTTGTACAAAAGACTATGAAGATTATTTTTCGGACTTGAAAATAAAACGTCATTACTCCGAAAAAACAATGCACCGTGTGTTTATTGTGCTAAATCGACTGTATCATTTTTTAAACTTGCCTAGCCCACTAAAAGATATGGAACTTATCATACAGCCAGATCGTACATTACGAGATGAAGATTTCATTTCACCACAAGAAGAACAGCGTTTAAAATATATTTTAACTTCATTAGAAGGACTGTCAGACAAACAGCGACCTGTACGTCCATTACTCATGGATCGAAACGTATGCATTATTATGCTTCTGCTCGATTACGGATTATCATTACAAGAACTCGTCTCATTGAATATGCAGCATGTTCATTTTGAAAATAATACATTAGCTATTCCCGCTATATCTGGAATAGAACGAGTCATTACATTAACTGAAGAAGATAAGAAAAGGTTATATCATTACTATAAAAAAATTCCTGAGCCAGTACGCCCAAAATACCATAGCTCAGATCCAGTATTTGTGGCCTTTGACTTTAACCGAAATACATTCCGTTGGGTATATGAAAATGACGCTCCAAAAAGATTGACAGAAATTTCCGTACAAAAAATGATTCGACTTGAAGTATCACGCGCAGGGCTTCGTAAAGGTATCTCTGCTCAACATTTACGTAATACGTTTATTTTACGACTCATTCAACACCACATTCCTGAACAGAAAATTATCAAACGGGTTGGTTTCAAATCAAAAATTTCATTAAAAAGATATTATAACTATGCAAAGCAAAAAGAGAACGCCTCGTAATAAGCTAACGGGTTCGATTATTGGGAACAAACTATAAATAACAACAAAAACGGAGAAAAATGCAATTCCTATAATATCTTTAATCCGCTCTCTTTCCTTCTTTATATTCTGGAGAATTATGATTTTCTTATAATTTACTGGTCAAATTGAGTTTGCTCTGTAGTGCACAAATATTTTTAAACTTTAATTCAAGAAGGATATTAAAATATTCCGTTAAAAAACGCTCAGAAATCTGAGCGTTTTTGCTTATTGTAGAAATGAAAAAAGAGCGAATCATTCGCTCTTTTTACTATGTACAATTCTTTACTATTCTAATTCGATTGAAACGTTCTTTTGTGGAACAAATGTAGAAATCGCATGTTTATAAATAAGCTGTTGCTTACCTTCTGTTTCCAACAATACAGTAAAATTATCGAATCCTTTAATTAAACCACGAAGTTGGAAGCCATTTAATAAGTACAGCGTAACAAACGTATTCTCTTTACGGAGTTGGTTTAAAAATTGATCTTGAATATTGATTGATTGCTTCATGTCGAATCCTCCTCTTTTTCTCTACTACTTATTATTCGACTTAAGTTGTAGCTTTCCTTCTGTGTACTGTAAAATTTCTCGAAATTTTTCACCACTTGTAACGTCAAACCATTTAACATCCATTTTATTACGGAACCAAGTTAATTGTCGTTTTGCATAGCGACGGGAATTCGTTTTTAAAGCGATTATCGCTTCTTCTAACGAAGTTTCCTCATCAAAATATTCATACAGTTCTTTATAACCAATCGCTTGAATAGATTGACAACCCCGAATTCCTTCTTCATATAATCGTTTAACTTCATCCAATAAACCTTGTTCCATCATAATGTCTACACGTAAATTAATGCGACTATATAATAAATCTCGATCCATTGTTAGACCAATTAAAGCAACATCATATAACAATTCATTTTCTTGTTGTTCTAGTTGATCACTCATTTTTTGCCCTGTTGCATGAAAAATTTCTAAAGCACGAATGACACGTCTTACATTGTTCGGATGAATACGCTTTGCACTTATTGGATCAACTTCTTCTAGCTTCCCATGTATATACTCTACACCGCGCTCCTCAGCTAATTGTTCTAACTGCTTACGGTATACATGATCTCCCGGCTCATCAGAAAACTGGTAATCATATAACACGGATTGTACGTATAAACCTGTTCCTCCAACAATTATAGGAAGTTTACCGCGCTTTGTAATATCCTCTATATGACAGCGTACAAGTTCTTGAAACTCAGCAACAGAGAAGGAATCTTCTGGATTTTTTATATCAATCATATAATGAGGAATTCCGTCCATCTCTTCTTCTGTAACTTTCGCCGTACCTATATCCATACTACGATAGATTTGCATTGAATCACCGCTTATAATTTCCCCATTCAATGCTTTTGCCAATTCAATGCTAAGCTTCGTCTTTCCAACTGCAGTTGGTCCAATAATAACAACAACTTTTTCCTGTTTTTCTACTCCCATATACTTCAACTCTCTTTATGTAACGTTATACATCTGATTATTATATCCAATCTTACCAACTTTAATAGCCAAAATGCAAGTTATCTTATTACGGTAATTGAAATTGTATATATGTTTATTAAAAAATACAACCTTTTTTGCATGTTTTGTCCAACCACTTCATATACATAGTAAAAACAAAAATGGAGATGATACTATGAAAGATGGACAAGCTGCTATTGATTTCCGCTCATTAATAGAAGATTTGATTTTAGCAACAGCAACAAATAAAATACATTGCTCCCAAGAAGAGCTATACTTTGCACTAAATTGTTTACTCCGGTCATTTCATATAATACTTACAGATGAAGAAACAGACTCAATGAATACCGAATATATCCAAACTCAGTTTTGCACCGCATATAACATTATAACGGGACGAACAATATATCCATTCTAAACAATCCTCCATCCTCATCTTTATATATCCATTTTAATTTTTCGACATTCTTGTCTAGCTCTGCCTCCTAAGCCTTCATCTCTAAGAACATTCCTTCTGTGTGAAAGAACCTTAGCCAACAGGCCTAAACAGTTGACTCCGCATTTCGTTAAAAGTTGCTGTTATGCAACATGACCTCCATTCACTTGCTCCTTCTGTTTTAAGCATTGCACGTGGCAGGAAAAGGCTCTGACTGCTCCAATGCACGACCAGATGCTCTCGACCTTCCCTAAAAAGAAAGGAGGTTTTTATGTCGCTTTTTCACTTATATAACTCGGCGTGAAAATTACCAAATAAAAAACACCTCTTTACAAAAGAAGTGTTTTTGTTTGGTTATAACGACGCTTGATAGATCGCTACAACATCTTGTTTATTTAATTGTTTAAACTGGCCAAACTCACCATAAACCATTGCCTTTTCTGCCATAAGATCAATTTGTTCTTCACCAATTTCGTAATCTGCTAAACGATCCGGCGCTCCAATAGATGTCCAAAATTGACGTAATGCTTCAATTCCTTCTAATGCTATGTCAACATCGGTCTTTCCTCCTGTTTGAACATGAAATACTCGAATTGCAAATTGTTTAAAACGATCTACATTTTCATGTAAAACATGTTTCATCCAGTTCGGGAATAAAATTGCTAAACCGCCGCCATGCGGAATGTCGTACACTGCTGAAACAGCATGCTCAATGTTATGCGTTGCCCAGTCCCCGCGTACACCCATTGCCAAAATACCATTTAACGCCATTGTACCACAATATAAAATGGTTTCTCGATGCTCATAACTTTCTAAGTCATTTAGCAATTTTGGAGCTGTTTCAATAACCGTTTGTAAAATAGATTCACAGTAGCGGTCCTGCAATGCTGTATTTGTACCTTGGTGAAAATATTGCTCAAGTACATGCGACATAATGTCAACGATACCATAAATGGTTTGGTTACGCGGTACAGAAGTTGTGTGGTTTGGGTCTAAAATCGAAAATTGCGGAAATGTTACAGCACTCCCCCAGCCATACTTCTCATTTGTTTCCCAATTTGTAATAACTGAACCTGCATTCATTTCAGAACCTGTTGCAGCTAAAGTTAACACTGTTCCAAAAGGTAATGCTTCTGTTGCGATCGCTTTTTTCGTAACAAGATCCCACGCATCTCCTTCATACTTACTACCAGCAGCAATCGCTTTTGTGCAATCTATAACACTTCCACCACCCACAGCTAAAATAAACTCGACATCATTTTCTTTACAAATTTGAATCCCTTTGTTTACTGTTGATAAACGGGGGTTTGGCTCTACACCACTTAACTCAAAAATTTCTGCATCTATTTCTTTTAACATAGATATTACATTATCGTAAATTCCATTTTGCTTAATACTTCCACCACCGTATACGAGTAACACCTTTTTCCCGTATTGAGGTATTTCTAATTTCAATTGTTCTAATTGACCTTTTCCAAAAATAAGCTTTGTTGGATTACGAAACACAAAGTTTTGCATACACTTCATCCTTTCTAGATAAAAGTAACTATACTTTTGTATATCATATATTTCGTTTTTTATAAAAAAATTTGCTTATAAAAAAAGAATCTCAGTTAAAACTGAGACTCTTTTAATAATAAGGTGAAATCATTAAGTATACGATAACTCCAGAAAGACTTACATATAACCAAATTGGCATTGTCCAACGTACAATTTTACGATGGCGAGTCAATTGGTTTGTAAATCCGTATACTAAAGAAAATAATGCAAGTGGCACAATAATAGCAGCAAGGAAAATATGTGTAATTAAAATAAGGAAATATACATATTTAATGATTCCTTCTCCACCAAAATGCGTTGCTGGTGCTAAATAATGATACGTTAAATACGAAACACAAAATAGCAATGTTGTTGTAAATGCGGCAAGAATAAACCCTCTATGTAGCTTTACATTCTTTTTAATAATTGAGAACAACGCTGCTAGTAAAAACACAAATGTAAAACTATTACAAATCGCATTGACAAGTGGTAAAATTGTTACATCAAAATGTACTTCTCCTTTGTATCCAACCGATCCAAAAAACAAAAATAAAATAATCGCATTGACAACCACAGAAAGCGTTATCACAACAGGAGCATAGCTCTTCTGTTTCACAGAATGATCAGTCAAATTATTCACTCCCTTATTTTTCTTAAAATATACAGTAGCTTCATTATTTTAACATATTATCAATATTGTAAATGTGACAAATGTTTGAATAATACTATAAAGTAAAATACCTACAATTGTAGTTCTTATCACTCTCAAGTAGAAAGATAAAAAATCCTTCTTAAGTCTTTTACCACTTAAGAAGGATTGTATCGTTTTATATTTAAAATTTCAAATTATTACACTCGCTTTAATTTTTATTAAAAAACATGTCGCTATATGCTTGAAAAATCTCTGTTAATTGAAAACCAATAAGAGACATTGCTGTTAATGAAAAGAAACCAATTAATACGAAACGAATCCACATACGAATCTCCTCCTTGTATCATTCATTTAAAATTCAGATAACAAATCGGATGATAGTGGTCGTCTCCTTCTTTTTTCTTTACAATAGCAGTAATATACCGAATAAATAACATAATAACTATAGGGAAATATACATGCTTCAAGTTTGTCGGTCTTAGCGATATTTCTCCTTGCACGTCGGATGGGGACGTTAAAGAAAAATGAGCACTATTCATTTCCCCATATACAAATAGGAATTGAATACATAATACAATACTTACAATTGACATGATATCTTCCCAATCAGTCGTATACAAAAAATTATATATATCTAGCACATATTCCTCCAACGTTACCCCTCCTTTCTTTTTTTACTATTTTCCTAATATTCGTATAAAAAGTCAAGAAAAATATTTTATATACACTGTGGTAATATTGATTACATATAATGGAATCTCTCGGTTGATCTATCTTCACCTGTACCTCTTATTGTTATTTACATCTACTTTATCCAAGTTATAACAAGAATATTTTCAGTCCAAGGCCGCATTACCCAAAGTTTTTTCTGTCCCCATCGGTAGGAAAGATCCTCCAATCATTATTCCTTCAAAGCAATCCCATCAAAAACAATTCAAATGAAAGCTGGTATAACAGACGTGCATTCGAGAGTTTGGATTGCCGGTCAAACTGCTACTCAATATGACACAATGATAACAAGCAATAAAGATTCGAGCCTAATCATCCCGATTATCATCGGTCTTATCTCGCTATTACTCGTTGTATACTTACGCTCTATTACAGCTATGTTGTATTTAATGGCTACTGTTATACTATCATTTGGTTCAGCTCTAGGGTTCGGGTGGTTAATTATTCATCATATAATGGGAGCAGAAGCAATTCAAGGCGCTTTTTGCCTCGTCCGAGGGGATTCTAGCCGCTAGAGCTGGACAATGTTTCTAATCTTGAGGTAGGGGTCTTACTGCCCGTTGATGCGGGATAAACAGTATCCCTATTATTTATGGATGAAATATAAAACGTAGCGCCTTACTTAAAACAGTCGGTACTACAGATCCATGATTTTCTCCCTCAGCTTTATGAAACGAGAATCGTAATCTGCTATGCTGCATCTTGTATAATCGATCAGATAACGCATTTACATCTTGAACCATATGATCTTTTTCTAATGACCCCACTGTAAGAAATACACCAATCTCAGAATTCATTTTATTTAATTCATTTATAAAATTAGATTCTTTTTCTAAAACAGATTGATTATTCCACCAAATAGAAGGACTGCTTATAAAGTATGTTTGAAATGCATGTATGTTTGTAAATAAGACATGTAAAGCAAATAACCCACCTAACGAATGGCCAAATAATGTTTGTCTCTTTGTATCAATCGGAAAATATTTAGTAAGCTCAGGTTTTAGCTCTTCTTGAAAAAACTCTAAAAAATGATTCGCTCCCCCTGTTACCGGCCACGGTTTACCATCTGGTTTTGGCGGCAAAATAAGAGATGATGCTGGAGGAGTGAAATCATAAAATCGATATGTAGAAGAAAAACTTTCTTTTATTTGATAGCCAACTCCAACAATAATTGCTGGTACAATTCCTGTTTTTTCAGATCTAACTGCTTGGATGCGCACAGCTTCTTCAAACGTTTGAAAAAAAGCATTCCCATCTAATACATAAATAATAGGATAACCCGAAGGTGGTTCTGGCTGTTTCGGCTTTGCTATATAAATTTGATACTGACGATTTTCTCTTTTCGAATACATCGTCCATTGCTCTGTGTTAGAAATTACGACATTTCGTGTCTCCGGTATAGGCTGCATTGTCGCCCTCCTCTTACATGTTTAATTTGTTACATAAACTTTTGCACGTCCTTCTTGTAATGCACTATCATACCCAAAACACACAGGAGCACCATTATAAGGATCTATCATTACCCTTGCATCAATATGAAACACACGTTTCAATACTTCATTTGTAATGATTTCTAATGGGCTCCCAATCTTAATGATTTCCCCTGCTTTCATCGTAATGATTTCATGTGAAAAACGTGCTGCATGATTAATATCATGTAAAACCATAACAACTGTACATTTATGTTCTTGGTTCAATCGTTCAACAATTTGCAGTACTTCTAGCTGATGAGCCATATCAAGATAAGTTGTTGGTTCATCTAATAGTAAAACTTCTGTTTCTTGTGCTAAAGCCATTGCTAGCCATACTTTTTGTCTTTGTCCTCCTGATAAATTTCCAATTTGACGGTTGCGAAAAGGAGTGATATTTGTAATTCCCATTGCCCATTCAATCATTTCTTTATCTTTTGATGATAATTTATTCACATTATTACGATGCGGATATCGTCCGTAAGAAATAAGCTCTTCTACTTTTAATTCTGATGGAGCAATTGGATTTTGTGGTAATAACGCAAGTTGCTTCGCAATTTGTTTTGTTGAAATGGTATGTAAATCTTGTCCTTGCAAGTACACCTTTCCACTTTTCTGCTTTAAAATTCGCCCCATTGTTTTTAGTAGCGTAGATTTCCCGCATCCATTTGGTCCAATAATCGTCGTCACTTTTCCCTCTTGTATTTCTATATTTAAATCACGAAATACCGTAAGCTTTTCATAGCTCGTTTCTAAATTTTCTGTGCTTAAAACACTCACTCATCTTCACTCCTTTTACGCTTTCGCTTTAAATAACAAATATAGAAAATACGGTACACCAATGATAGAAATGACAATTCCAACCGGTAACTCTATTGGTGTGAAAACAGTCTTTGCAATAAAGTCAGAAACAATAACAAGTAACATACCAATCACACCACATATCGGAATAACTTGATTATGATGAATTCCAACGAGACGTTTTGCAATATGCGGTGCCATCAACCCAACAAATCCAATACTTCCAGAAACAGAAACGCAAGCACTCACTATTCCAATACCGCTTAATAATAAAATGGATTTCTCTTTTTCGACTGAAATTCCGAGACTTTTTATACTCGTCTCTTCTAGTTGAAACATATCAAGTAAATATGCTTTCCTTTGTATCATAGGCACTAAAATAATTAACCATGGTAACATCGCAATAATATATTTCCAATTTGCATTATATATGCTCCCTGAGACCCAAACTGCTGCCATTTCAAAATCAGTAGCCTTCATTTTCAAAGATAAATATACAGAGAAAGAACTAAGACCGTAACCAATTGCTATTCCTGTTAATAATAGGCGCTGTGAATCTAATCTTCCGCCTTTCCAAGAAAATATATAAATTAAGATTGCAGAACCAAGTCCCCCGGCCAAGCCAAATAACGGCAGAAGCATAATAGAAAACCAGTCTGTACTCTTGATTTGTCCTTGAAAGAAAAACATAAAGACAACAATAGCCGCCCCTGCACCCGCATTAATTCCTAAAATACCTGGATCCGCCAATCCATTTCGTGTAACTCCCTGAATAGCAGCTCCCGCAACGCCAAGACCAAACCCTACTAATGCTGCAATTACTATTCTGGGAAGCCTAAAATCAAATATAACTAAATCATGTTCAGGCACAGGATTTATTCGAAATACCGTCCGAATTATATCCATAACTGTCATATCAAATGTACCATTCGTTAAACTAATATAAATGGCAACTATAACCAAAAACAGGATTACACTAAATGTGACCATATAACACTGCCATGAATCTCTATGCATGTTTCTCTCCTCCTCTTGTTCGAATTAAATAAAGGAAGAAAGGAACTCCAATCAATGAAGTAACGACCCCTATTGGTGTTTCAAATGGATAATTTATAAATCTACTCAATACATCACATAAAGCGAGAAAGACTCCGCCTATTATACCGGCACACGGTATAATCCACCTATAGTCTACTCCAATTAAAAAACGAGTAATATGAGGGATGATTAATCCTACAAAACCTACCTTCCCAACTACAGCTACAGCAGTACCTGTTAAACACACAACAGATAGGATTGCAGCAACTTTCACAAGTTTTGTACGTTGGCCCAAATTAATAGAAACCTCTTCTCCTAATGAGAGAATTGTAATAGATTTTGAAATTACAAGTGCCAAAACAATACCAATAACACCAAATGGAATAGATAATTTTAATATCTTTGGATCGATTTGGTCCAACTTTGCATTGTACCAAAAACTAACATTTTGAGAAAGTTGGAAGTAAGATGCAATTGCTATTGCCGTACTATTTAAAAATGTTCCTATAACAGTTCCTATAATAGCTAAACGAACCGGCGATAATCCATTTCGAAGCAATGAACCAAATCCAAAAACAATTCCCGCTCCTAATGCCGAACCAAGCATAGAATATAGTATCATATTCATTGAAGACATCCCTGGAATAAATACCATGCAAATCGTAATAACAAACATTGACCCCTCTGTCACACCCATAATAGAAGGGGATGCAAGATAGTTTCTTGTCATCCCCTGCATAAGTGCTCCTGATATGGCCAAAAATGCTCCTACTAATAACGCACCAATTGCTCTCGGTAAACGAGATGTAATAATAATAGTATGATTTACATTTCCTGAATCAAAATGGAATAGCGCATTCCAAGCTGTCTCAAAAGTAATATTTTTTGCTCCATACAATATGGATAACATAATCGTTAATAAAATTAACACAGGTGCCAAACATAAAATCATCATTGGTACTGCATTCATTTTCCGCATATCATTCAACGCACCTTACTATTTATTTAGATAAGTTTTTTTCTGCAGCTTTTAAGAAAGCTGTTTTACTCCAAGCTGTACCGCCTTGGGCCATTGGACCAACAGCGTTTACGAATACTTTTTTATCTTTTACAGCGTTAATACTTTGCCAAATTGGATTGCTTTGTAAATCTTCTAGCGCTTTCGGATTATCTTTATTTTCGCTTCCTTCAAATTGAACAAAGATATAATCCGGATTCATTTCTGCAAACTTTTCTAAAGCAATTTTTTCTTGCTTTTTAACTGCTTTAATCGCTTCAGGAGCCGTTAAGCCTAAATCTTTATAAATTACTGGATTGAAATAAACATCTTCTGGGTACAGATTAATGCTTCCTTCTCTCAATCTTATTACAACAACTTTTTTATCTTTTAATTTATCTGCTACTTTTTCTTTCGTTTTCGCAGCATCCGCTTTATAATCTTTTATAATTTTTTCCGCTTTATCTTTTTTACCAGTTAGCTCACTCATTAATTTTAGATTATCTTCCCAATGTGTTGAAATATGAGAAACAGGGAATGTTGGTGCTACTTTTGTAAATTTTTCCGCTGTCTCTGCTGGGAATTTAGAACTAGATGTAATAACATCTGGCTTTAATTTAAGTAGTGTTTCAAAATTCGGCTGCATTTTTTCACCAATAGATTCTGCACCTTTTAAATCTTTAGCTAAATAGTCAGGTATTTTCCCACCTACTGTAATTGCAGCTACTGGTTTCACTCCAAGTATGGCTGCATCTTCCATTGATTCTAAACTAGCTGTTGCAATTTTTGTTACTTTTGCAGGCACTGTATATTCTTTACCAAGGTATGTAATTTTCTGTTTTTCATCTTTCTTTGCTGTAGTTTCTACACTTTCCGTTTTCTTCTCACTTGAACTTTTTTCTGCACTATTACATGCAGCAAGACCTAAACTTAATACTGTAACCATTCCTAGTGTAAATAACTTTTTGTTCATATTAAAAAATGCTCCTTTCAAAAATAAAAATTTATAACTTTGTCAATCTAATAAAATATTATTCTTATCTATATATTGCAGTATAATTAGCCAATATTGACACTTACATTCTTCACTTCCCCTATTAAACATAGTATCTTTTAATCCCCCTTATCTATAAATACCGATAATGATTATCATTATTGATTATATGCGTAACCTAAAATTATTTCAAGAATGATTTTCAAACTTTTAACAAAAAATAGAAAATAATAGTTAAAAATCCATATTTCTCATAAATCTTTTTCTTTTACACCTACTAATTTTTGAACAATGAACCCTATAAAAGAGGTGTGATAAAATGGAAGTCTCACTTTATGGCGAGTTTTTTATTCAAAAGATGATTTCAGCTATTAAAAGTCGTGCATAGAAGTGGTTAGGGCCTTTTCCTGCCACATGCGAAGTTTAAAACAAAGGGGGAAAGCGAGTAGCGGTTATATTGTATTCTGCATAGCAGCGACTTACAAAGAAAAGCGGAAGCGGCTCACTCAGAACAAGAGGGGGATGGAGCTTCTGACATAGAGGCGCTTTTTGCCTCGGCGGAAGACGCGAAGCCACCGACTGTTCTAGCCGCTGGAGCTGGATCATAAAGAAAAGCGGAGCCGACTGTTTAGGAGGCAGCGCTAGACAAAGATGTCGAAAAATTAAAACGGATTTATATAAATACTGCTATATAATCCAAAACCCCGAATAGGAACACTATTCGGGGTTTTGTCTTTTAAGCTTTTTCTTCAAATAATCTTGCAATTTCAATAATAACTTGAACGGCCTTTTCCATATTATCTACAGATACATATTCAAATTTACCGTGGTAGTTTTCTCCGCCCGTAAAAATATTTGGTGTCGGTAGACCCATATACGATAACTGTGAACCATCAGTTCCTCCGCGAATTGGTTGAATATTTGGTTCGATATCAAGATTTTTCATCGCTTCATATGCAACGTCAACAATCTCTTTCACTGGTTCAATCTTTTCTTGCATATTGTAATATTGATCATTCATCTCAAGAATAATATTTTCTGCACCATACTTTTCTTGCATCTGTTTTGTAATGGCTGCTACGTTCTCTTTTCTAGTATTAAAATGTTCGCGATCAAAATCACGAATAATGTAAGTAGATTGACTTCGCTCAACATCACCATTTATAGAAATAAGGTGGTAAAATCCTTCGTACCCCTCTGTATATTCCGGTGCTTCTTCTGCTGGGAGTTTCCCATGGAATTCCATTGCGAGCTTACTCGCATTTACCATTTTATTTTTAGCTGTTCCTGGATGTGTGCTGTTCCCTTTAAAGGTGATTTTAGCACCAGCTGCGTTAAAGCTTTCATATTCTAATCCACCTAGTGGACCTCCATCCATTGTATATGCAAATGAAGCTCCAAAAGCTTCTACATCAAAATGAGCCGGACCGCGGCCAATTTCTTCATCAGGTGTAAATGCTACTCTAATTTTCCCGTGTTTAATTTGTGGATTATGTAATAAGTAATTCATTGCCGTCATAATTTCTGTAATGCCTGCTTTATCATCCGCACCAAGAAGTGTTGTTCCATCCGTTGTAATTAATGTATGGCCTTGATAAGATGGGAGTTCTGGAAATAATTCTGGAGTTAATATAACACCAAGCTCCTTATTTAACGTAATTGCTTTACCATCAAAATTTTCATGAATTTGCGGCTTCACATTTTTCCCAGTAAAATCTGTTGCTGTATCTAAATGGGCTAAAAAACCAATTACAGGTACCTGCTTGTCCGTATTTGCAGGAAGCGTAGCCATCACGTAGCCATTCTCATCCATCGTTACTTCTGATAATCCAATCGCTTTCAGCTCTTCTACCAGTTGCTTTGCGAATTCAATTTGACCCGGCGTTGATGGTACAGTTTGACTTTCTGCATCAGATTGTGTATCCACCTTAACATATCTTGTAAAGCGTTCGATAATTTCTTTTTTCATACTCTCTCACTCCTTTTTATCTATCTCTATTTATTATAAACCTTTGTAACATATTTTTTTATTTCTTTTCATTTTATCTTTTAAAATTCAATGAACAATATAAAAAAGCAGACCTTTGTTCCAAAACAAAAGTCTGCTTTCCAATTATTATTCACCTAAATCAACATTATGGTACACTTGCTGAACATCTTCTAAATCTTCTAATGCATCAATCATTTTTTCAAATTTCACTTGTGCATCTTCTGGAAGTGTTACTTCGCTTTGTGCAAGCATTGTTAATTCTGCAACTGTAAATTCAGCTACACCAGCATTTTTAAATGCCTCTTGTACTGCATGGAATTGATCCGGTTCCGCATATACGATAACTGCTTCCTCTTCTTCCAAGATGTCACGCACGTCTACATCTGCTTCCATTAAGATTTCAAGAGCTTCATCTGCTGTTTTACCTTCAAGACCAATAACAGCAATTGCATCAAACATATACGCTACTGATCCGTTTACACCCATGTTACCAGCATTTTTGCTAAATGCTGCACGTACATCTGCTGCAGTACGGTTCACGTTATTTGTTAGTGTATCAACGATTACCATCGATCCATTTGGTCCGAAACCTTCATAACGAAGTTCGTCATAGTTTTCTTCTGAACCACCTTTTGCTTTTTCAATTGCACGGTCAATGATTGTTTTCGGTACGCTGTACGTTTTTGCACGTTCAAGTACAACTCTTAAAGTCTGGTTAGATTCTGGATCTGGTTCTCCTTGTTTTGCTGCTACATAAATTTCTCGTCCAAACTTTGCATAGACACGACTCGTATTTGCATCTTTTGATGCTTTTTTGTCTTTAATATTATTCCACTTACGTCCCATTCTTGTTCCACTCTCTTTCAACTTTAACTCTACATAAAAATAGTAATATAAAATATGCTGTTTCTTCAACAGTTTTTCATTATATTTCATATTGTTAACAAAAAAGACAAATTGAAGATGTCACATTTATTCACTACATTGTATTATACCTTATTACGAGTTTAATAATCAAAGAAAGACAGGTTATTCTTATCTATATAAATACAAGTTAAAAAATCGACATAGAAATCCTGTTCTTTTTTTGGTGGGCAAGAGCGTCTGGCCATGCATAGTTGCGGTCAGAGCCTTTTTCTACCACGGGAAATGGTTAAAATAAAGGGAGAAAGCGAGTACATGACTCTTTTTTCTCCCTAACAGCAACTTATATGCTAAAAAATGAAATTGGATTTACAAATTGATATATACTGCCAACCTCATTAAACTTTTTTAAGAAGTTTCAAACAATAGTTTAATTATTATGACATATTTTCATATAGCAAATCTTAAACAACCTTTTTTAAAAAATAGTGAAATATTCAAACTATTTACTTCGCATAACATTACCCAAATTACACCAACAACCCTTTTCTTCAACCCATTTCTTCAAATCCATTTTCTGAATTATTTTCTTCACTTATATGACTATGTTTCTTTGAATATACGAAGTAAACAAACGCTCCAATCACTAACCAAATTCCAAAATACAGCCACGTTGTTAATGGCAAGTTAACCATTAAGAATACACAACATACAATAGAAATAATCGGAACAACTGGTACAAGTGGCACCATAAATCCACGCTGCAAGCCTGGATGTGTTTTACGAAGAATAATTACACATACCCCAACCATCGCAAACGTTAAGAGCGCTCCAATATTCGCTAGATTCGATAATTCTTTCAAATCAATAAATCCAGCGATGAAAGCACTACCTATTCCCGTTAACCAAGTTGAAAACGATGGCGCTTCTGTTTTTTTATTGATTTTCGCGAAAGCTTTTGGTAGTAAACCATCACGACTCATCGCAAAGAATACGCGTGTTGTTGCATAAATGTAAGCAAAAATTACCGCCATAATTCCAATTACAGCTCCGAATGAAATTACACCAGCCACTTTATCTTGTCCTACAACTTCTAATACATAGGCCATTGCTTCTGGTACATTTAATTCTTTATAAGATACCATTCCAGTCATTACAAGGCATACCGCGACATAAATAATTGTACAAATTACTAATGATACAATAATACCGATTGGTAAATCGCGCTGCGGATTTTTTACTTCTTCAGCTGAAGTTGCTAACGCATCAAACCCTAAGAAAGCAAAGAATACAGCAGCTCCTCCTGCAAAAACGCCGCTTAAACCATATGGTGCAAATGGAATCCAGTTTGTTGGTTTTACATAAAACACACCAACAGCAATAAATAATACGACAATACAAATTTTAATTAACACCATTGCGTTATTTATACGTTTACTTTCTTTCGTCCCACGTGATAATAACCATGTTAGTGCAAGTGTAATCAATACTGCTGGCAAATTCACAATACCGCCCTGTGAAGGGATTGTTAACAACGCCTTCGGTATCTCTAATCCAAATCCACTAATTAAGTTGTGAAAATACCCTGTCCATCCACCAGCTACTGCTGCTGTTGTTACGACGTATACGGATAGTAATGTCCATCCCATTAAGTGTGCTACAAACTCTCCAATTGTTGCATACGAATATGTGTATACACTACCCGATACCGGAAGTGTAGAAGCAACTTCAGCATAGCATAAAGCTGCAAATCCACAAACAATTGCTGCAATCATAAATGAAAAAATCACTGCAGGACCAGCATCTCTTGCCGCAACTAATCCAGTAAGCACAAGAACACCTGTGCCGATTATCGCACCAATACCTAACATCGTTAGATCAAACGCTCCTAATGTTTTCGTTAAAGTTTTACTATTACTTTCTTTTAACAACTGGGTAACAGATTTCTTTTTAAATAAATTAATTATGATACTTACCCCCATTTATTAAGAAGAGCTAAGAGAATTTCTCTTAGCTCTTCTTGTGTTATATAAACCAATTTCTCGGTTTCATTTTTTATTTAATAATTTTTGATTACTTTACTTCATTCGCAAAGAAATGCTCACATACGCTAGAAATACGAGTTAAATCAACGTTTCCGCCAGAAATAATTGCTACTACTTTTTTCCCTTTAATATAGGAATCAACTTTACCTGCAAGAAGAGCAGCTGTTGCTAATGCTCCTGCGCCTTCTACAACAGCTTTTCCGCGTTGTAATAAATCTTTCATAGCTACTTCTAACTCATCTTCAGACACAGTTACAATATCATCAACTAATTCTTCTACGATTTCAAAAGTTAATGTTCCTGGAATTTTTACTGCGCAACCATCAGCGATAGTTGGTGCTTCATAATGTTCTACAATTTCACCTTTATCATACGAAGCTTTCATTCCATGAACATTATCAGCTTGAACACCAATAATATTGATAGAAGGGTTAAAAGATTTAAGTGCAACTGCGATCCCAGCGATAATTCCGCCGCCGCCAATCGGTACAATTACAGTATCAACGTCCCACATATCATCAAGAATGTCGAGACCAATTGTTCCCTGACCTGCCATAACTTTTACATCATCATATGGATGTAAATATGTTTCGCCAGTTTCTTTTATAATTTCTTCACATTTTGCTTTTGCATCATCAAACGTATCACCGTATAAAATGACTTCTGAACCGTATCCTCTTGTTGCTTCAACTTTCGCCTTTGGAGCAGAAGTTGGCATTACAATTTTACTTTTAATTCCAAGTAAATGTGAAGATAACGCTACACCTTGTGCATGGTTACCAGCAGAACAAGCAATAACCCCACGAGCTTTTTCTTCCTCTGTTAAAGTAGAAATTTTATTGAATGCTCCGCGGAATTTAAATGATCCTGTTAACTGCATATTTTCTAATTTCAAATAAATTTCTCCGCCTGTTTTACTTGTTAAATAAAAGGATTTAACAAGCGGTGTTTTACGTGCGTTTCTATCAAGAACTTGTTTAGCATTTTTTATATCAACAATATTTAGCGGCAAAGTTTTCGTAATCATATTAACACTTCTTTCAATTGTTTATAATTTAATCCTAACGTTGTTCCTAAACTCTTATAAGACTTCGTTCAATTGTTTATAATCCAATTCTAACGTTGTTCCTAAATTTTCATAAGTAATGGTTCCTTTATAAATATTAACACCATGTACTAATGCTGGTTTGTTTTGAATAGTTTTTTCTAAACCATCGTTAGCAATTGCTAATAAATAATCGATATTTCCATTCGCTAACGCCATAGTCGATGTACGTGGAGTCGCTCCTGGCATATTTGGTACAGCATAATGAATTACATCGTGTTTAATAAATACAGGATCATTATGTGTTGTATAGTGATCAATTGTTTCAATCGTTCCGCCTTGGTCAATTGAAATATCAACTACAACACTGCCCGGTTTCATGGACTGAATCATGTACTCTTTCACAATTTTTGGTGGTCTAGCACCTGGAATTAAAATAGTTGAAATAAATAAATCTGCAGTTTTAATTGTTTTCTCTAAGTTTTCAGTAGTAGATTCAATAACTTCAACTGGCGCATTTGCATATTTTTCTTGTAAATAAGCAATTTGCGTTTTATTTAATTCTAAAATAGTTACGTTACAACCAATTCCAACGGCCATATCACAAGCATTAATTGCAGCATTACCTCCGCCTAAAATTACAACATTACCAGCAGGAATACCCTCTATGCCTGATAATAAAATACCTTCTCCTTGATGTTGCTTTTCTAAATAATAAGCTCCCATAAATACTGCGCGACGACCAGCAATTGCACTCATCGGTTTTAATAATGTTAGAACTCCATTGTCACTAATTGTTTCTCCAGCAATTGCGGTTGTTCCCGCTTTTCTCATTGCTTCTACACACTCTTTAGAAGCTGCTAGATGTAAAAATCCCCAAACAATTAAATCTTTCTTAAAATATTTATATTCTTCCGCTAAAGGTTCTTTTACTTTTACTAACATATCAACATCCCAGGCTTGCTCTTGATTAACTAAAGTAGCGCCTGCATTTGTATATTCTTCATTAGAATAACCTGATCCTAGACCAGCGTCTTTTTCTACTAACACTTCATGTCCTGCTTCAATTAATTTTCGAGCATTTTCTGGTGTCATCCCAACACGGGCTTCACCTTTTTTAATTTCTTTCACTACGCCAATCTTCATGCTGACACATCCTTTTTAAGTGTAATATACACAAATACAATTTTTTTATACGATTCAAATAAATTTGCGGACTATATGAAACATTCTTATATTTCCTCATTTTTTGAATCGCTGTTCACACATACAAGATAGCACTTAAGAAAATAATGAGTCAACATTTTGTGAAATAGTTCACAAAATGTTTTTTTTTATTTTAAAATAAATTTTTTCTTACACAGAAGGATTGAAACCACTTTTTAACTATGATAGACTTTGTCACAAATAACATCTCTTATGAATTCCAATGAAATGCAATTTTATTTTTTTACTTACATTTGTGATTATTTTCACATTGAATAATATGGAAATACCATAAAAGGATTGTACTTATTTCCATATTATTGTGAATTATATCACAAACGAATTTGGATTTTATCAATAAAAAAGTACTATTAAAAAAATGAGAGGACATACTATTAATACAAATGTAAAAGTGAATTCATCAGAGATTGTATGTATTTTTTCAAACAGGAGTGATTATTATGTCACAAGCACAACTTAAAAAAGATATTGGCTTCTTTGCAGCATTAACAACCGTTATTGGTACCGTTATTGGTGCGGGTGTATTTTTCAAACCTACTGCACTATACGGTGCAACTGGATCAGCAAGTTTAGGATTACTCGCATGGGTAATTGGAGGAATCTTAACAATTTGCTCCGGTTTAACTGCAGCTGAGCTTTCAGCAGCTATTCCTGAAACAGGGGGAATGATGGCATATTTAAAACGTACTTATGGAAACTTAACTGCTTTCCTACTAGGATGGGCACAAACTGTCATTTACTTCCCTGCTAACATTGCAGCACTTGCAATTATTTTCGGAACACAAGCAGTTAGTTTATTTGGATTAAATGCGAATGAACATAAATTGATGATTATTGGAATTGCTATTATTACTGCAGCATTCGTAACATTTATGAACTTCTTAGGCGCGAAAGCAGCCGGTGGAATTCAAATGGCATCGACAATTTGCAAATTAGTTCCTTTAGTATTACTTATTATTTTTGGATTATTGCATAAAGGCGACGTAACTCTTCAACTGTTTCCAGTTGAAGCAGGTCCAGGTAAATCCTTTATCTCTGCACTTGGTACTGGCTTACTTGCAACAATGTTTGCTTATGATGGGTGGATTCATGTAGGAAATATCGCTGGAGAAATGAAAAACCCTAAAAGAGATTTACCTAAAGCAATTGTAATTGGTTTGTTTATTGTAATGGTTGTTTACTTACTTATTAATGTCGCTTTCCTTATGGTAATGTCTGCATCAGCACTTGCAGGAACTGATACACCTGCATCTCAAGTAGCAACAATTTTATTTGGAGCAATGGGTGGAAAATTAGTTACAATCGGTATTTTAATTTCTGTATTCGGAACAATTAATGGATATATCATGACAGGAATGCGTATCCCTTATGCAATGGCATTAGAAAACAAACTGCCTTTCAGTAAATGGTTTGCAACATTATCTAACAATAGTCGAGTTCCTTATAATTCTGGACTATTTATCTTATTTGTTTCTATGATTATGATGGTTATCGGTGGATTCAATACATTAACAGATATGTTAGTGTTTGTTATTTGGATATTCTATACAATGACCTTTGTAGCAGTATTCATTTTACGTAAAAGAGAACCAGATCTTGTGCGTCCTTACAAAGTACCGCTATACCCTATTATCCCGATAATTTCCATTGTAGGTGGATCATTTATCGTTATTAATACTCTATTCACACAAACGCTATTAGCGTTATGCGGTATAGGATTAACTGCTTTAGGACTTCCAATTTACTATGCAATGCGAAACAAGCATGTAGAACCTAATAAATAATCATTTAGTTAGACGTGTATAAAATCCTTATGCGAAATAGATAATGGATTTTATACACGTTTATTTTTTAAGCCCCTATTGATATCCGTTAACTAAAAAATGCACTTCAAATACCACGTTGTACATCTTTTGTTCATTGAGGAGATGTTATTTCTCCCTCATTTCTTAATGCCCTTTTCACGATAACTGCCATTACAATCATCACTATACTTACAATCAGTGTAGGAAGATATACCTTTATACTAAAAGCTTCAAATATGACACCATATATAACTTGACCTACAGGTGCCATGCATTGTGCAACTGCCATAATAATCGCCATGACTTTCCCTAAATTTTCATTTGGTGTTTTCTTCTGCACAGCGGTAATGACAAAAATAGAAATAATAGTCATCACTACTGCAATAAGGATTGCACACAAGATAAAGAGTAGAAATGATGGATAGTATCCGAAACTAAGCGCAAAAGGTGTAATCGATAAAGCCATTGGTATAATCAATAACGCCATTATGAGAAACCAAAGATAAAGTTTTTTCATTTGTATCTTTTTTGCAAAAAAACCGATGGACAATGCCCCTAAAATTGTAGCAAAATCTATGAGGCCCATTCCAATGCCATACATCGTGTCACTACTTTGCATAACTATCCGTATAATGATGGGGCCTCCAACAACAAACAACGGCGTGAGAATTAAATTGAGGAAAGCTGCAAGTATTATACATTTCAAAATAAAAGGCTGCTTAACCACATAGATAAACCCAACCTTTAAATCGTTTACAATTATCGATATGATATGTCCATCCTGCGTTCTTTTCGCGAACGGGATGTGAATAAAGATCGCTAAAACTGCGGCTAAGAAAAAAGCAATACAACTCATTACAACCAATGTTTTTAACCCTACAATGCCATACAATACCCCGCCTAAAACAGGAGCTGCTACACTTGATAGTGCTTGAACACCGTTTACAATACCGTTTGCCTGCTCCAGTTTATTTTCCACTACTAACAAAGGAACACTTGCCATGACAACTGGCGAGTACATGGCGCTAATCATCGCAAGTAATATCATAACAACACCAATTCGTATCACAGAAGTATTACCAGCTGCTAACAACAAAAGAAAACAAAATACAATTGCACTGCTTGCAAAATCAAAAATTATCATGAGGTTGCGGCGGTTGAATCTATCAGCAATAGCCCCGCCAAGAGGTGATAACAAAAGAGGTACATTTGATACGGCATACAAAGTCGCATATATATCTGCCCGGCCTGTTATGTCCAATACATAGAGAGATAAAGCAAAACGCAGGAGTGAAGAACCTAATATTGATACAATCTGTCCAATTACCATTAACTTAAAAGCTTTAGAAAAAGGCTCTATATCGCTATTATTTTGCATTATATATCCACCTTTCATCAAAACCTTAGACCGACCACCGGTCTATAAATTTGTATAAAACACTCATAAAATTTTAATTTTCCGACATGCAAATCATTGCTATGTGAATATAACGTGCCCTGCATTTGCTTTCTCCCTTAGTTTTAAATATAGTAGGAAAAGGTCCTGGCCGCTTCCGCTTTTCTTAAGAAGTTAGGTGGGAGATAAACTGCTGGCATGCGCCCGATTGGTGAGGGCTGATAATCAGTGGGGGATGAAGAAAACCCCCACTGATTAAAGTTTCACTTTATGTCGTTAATCTTATTAGTCATTTTCAGAATGTCCTATCAAAATATCTAAAATGTAATCAAAACTCCCTTTTTTAGCACCAAGAGTAGTCTCCGTTATGCTGATAAACGCCTTTGCTCTTTG